>ENA-ORCT01000840-ORCT01000840.1-marine-metagenome-genome-assembly--contig:-NODE-840-length-13098-cov-3.180478_pt1 | contig 13098 bp, 8 predicted proteins | sample MGYA00248632_ERZ508511 | MGnify/ENA primary metagenome ERZ508511 (study PRJEB26182, sample SAMN06268839) | marine metagenome | isolation source: Tt an P1-techrep anaerobic enrichment on pine from sediment...
ACGCATCAGACAGGATTCAACCTCGGCAGCCGCAACGTTCTCACCGGCACGGTTGATCACATCCTTGAGACGATCAACGATGTAGATGAACCCGTCGTCATCGAGGTGCCCCAAATCACCGGTATGCAGCCAGCCATCTCGCAACGCCTCTTGCGTGGCGGCTTCGTTGCCAAGATAGCCATCCATCAACGCAATGGAGCGCAGACAGATTTCCCCATCCTGATCCAGCGGCAGCTCAGTGCCATCCGGCGCCATCACTTTCACTTCCATAAGAGGCGATACTAGACCTGATGCCGTTGGCTGCAGCCGGAACAGATCACCGGAGATCGCGGAGCCCACGCCGTTGGTTTCTGTCATGCCGTAACCGATGCCCACCAACTGATCCGGCAGCGCATCCAGCACCTCATCAATCAGCCCCTGCGGCAGTCCCGCTCCGCCAAAGCCGAGACCGGCCAGACCACCTTTGACATTTTCGGTGTGGAATTCAGGCTCGCGCAACAGTTGCATCACCATCGAGGGTGCGCCGTTGAACTGGGTCACCTGCTCTGAGCGCATCAGCTCAAGGGCGGCTTTGGGCTCCCATTTGTGCATGAAAACCAGCCGACGGCCGGTTCGAACCGCCGTCAACAGTTGCGCATGCAGGCCACTGACATGGAACAGGGGGACGGCCGTCAGAATGACGGGCGCGCGCGCCATTTTCTGAATGCGAGCCAATGCTTCCGGCGACGTCATCGCCGACATCGCACTGATGTAATCAATATTGAACAGCGCCTGACAGACCGCACGCTGACTGGATACCACCGCCTTGGCACGACTGGTGGCACCGGAGGTAAACAGAATCAGCGCCGGATCTTCAGGTTCGGGGTTGATCTCAGGCAGCTCACCGACCGGGCGTGCGATCACTTCATCGTACCCCAGCGTCTGAGCACCGGCCTGATCAGGGACGGGGCCAACCAGCACGACCGGCATGGAGGCCGGAAGGTAAGCGGGGTCCATGCGCTGCAGCCGGTCGGTATCACAGACCAGAACATCCGCCTGCAGGTCATCCAGTGCTGCCCGAAGCTCCTCACCCAGGCCAAAGCTGTTCAGGGGTGCCGGTACGGCTCCCAGGCGTGCTGCAGCGATAAACGCCACCACCCATTCAGGACGATTTCGCATGGCAATCGCCACACGATCCCCCGCCTTGAGCCCCTTGCAGTACATCCAGGACGCCAGGGCATCCACCTGTGCGTAGAAGCGTCGATAGCTCCACCGCTCACCCTGATAAACCATAAAACAGCTGTCATCATCACGACGGGATTGCTGAATCACCTCTACCAGACTGTGGGGGGCATTCTTGTAGACACGAAAGCGGCCCTTGGGGGTATCGGCTGTTGTAAGCTCGAAAGGCGCCCCCTCCGCTGTCAGCTGTGCCCGAACGGCAGCAGCCTGCTGCGTAATGGCATTCATGGAATATTCCTCTTATTGTTGTGAAGGCATTCAATCATTGCGCGTGGTAGCGGTCCAGCCCTTCGCTGTCTCGGACGCGCTGCAACTGTCCGGTGCGACACAGGTAACTCAGGTGCGCCAGGGTCTCACCCAGCGCCAGCATGAGTTCAATGGATTTCAACTCGCGGGGAAACAGCCAGCTCATCGCCTCCCATGCGGTAAACGACTCTCCCTTGCGGGCAGGCCCCATCAATACCTCCAGCTGTCGCTGATGATGGGCGTGCAACTGATCCACTCGCGTATGCAACCCCTTGAACACAAGACCGTGGGCCGGCAGCACCAGAGAGTCCGCGGCAAGAGTCCGCAGGCGATCCAGCGATTTCAGCCAGAGACTCAGCGGGTCCGCTTCCGGCTCGACATCACTGACCAGCACATTCGAGCTGATACTGGGCAACACCTGGTCGCCCGCCAGCAGAATTCGATCACTTTCACAGTACAGACAGGCATGCTCCGGGGAATGCCCCTCCCCGATCACGACCCGCCATTGGCGCCCGCCAACAGTAAGGCCGTCACCATCGCGCAGACGAATGAAGCTGGGCGGAAATTCGGGCATGAACGGATCGCGCCGATGTGAATTCAGCATTTTCTGGAAGCGCTCTTCCGGCATGCCGGTGTGCTGGAAGAATGCTCGCTGAGCATCTTCCTTGATGGTGGTATTGGAGCTGGCCAGCGCACGCATGGTGAAGTACTCGCCATGCGTCATGTACAGAGGGGCCTCGAACTCTCGCATCAACCAGCTGGCAAGCCCGGCGTGATCATAGTGAAAATGGGTGCAGATGATTCCCTTCAGCACCTGTTGCGGGAAGTAGCGCTGCGCCAGTGTGCGCCAGCAATGGCGAGACTCATCGGTATTGAGGCCGGTATCGACCAGATACCAGCCATCTTCATCCGCCAACAGATAGACATTGATATGGTCCAGCGCCATTGGCATGGGAATACGTGTCCAGAAGACCCCCGCTGCCACCTCAATCGCTTCACCCGGTGCGGGAGGATGAGGACGGGGATATTCCAGTGCTTCTCGCTCGGAGGCCTTGCGATGGCGAGCCTGAGCTTCGGTTTCACGTTCTGGCATAACCCTCTCCTTTATCCGGCGCACCGCCGGCCTGATAGTGGTATGTTTTCCAGCGTCATCTGACGCGATTCACACGACACCCACTACGTCCAAAAGGACGATGCCGGTCCCGGCCACTCAGGTAAGTTGTAGTCACAACAATAAATTCAGTGGAGCCCCGCGATGACGATCATGCCGCCCAAAGTGACCGCCCGAAGTCACTTTACTCTGGTACTGTTGGCCCTGGTCTATGTGTTCTCGTTCATCGATCGCAATGTGATTGCCATCGTGATTGAGCCTATCAAGCAAGAGTTTGGTGCTTCCGACACGCTGATGGGGCTGCTGACCGGACTGGCCTTTGCCGTTCTGTACGGCGTTCTGGGGATTCCCCTGGGGCGCATGGTTGACCGGGGCGCTGATCGCCGCAAGATGATCTCCATCTGCTGCGGCCTGTGGAGTATGGCCACCATGGCCTGCGGCCTGGCTACAAGCTTCTGGCAACTGCTGATGGCACGCATGACGGTGGCTGTCGGTGAGGCCGGCGGCATGGCGCCTTCGGTTTCCATGGTTGCGGATCTCTACCCCAAGGCGCGCCGCTCTATGGCGATGAGCATTTTCATGCTCGGCCCCCAGCTTGGCATTCTGATCGCCATGGTTGTCGGCGGCTATATCGCACAGACCTATGGCTGGCGCACGACCTTTATTGCCTTCGGCATACCCGGCATCCTGATTGCCGCGACGCTCTGGTTCTTCACGCGCGACCCGGGCCGAGGCATTTTCGACAGTGAAGAGGAACGCCGCCAGGCCGCCATCGCGCGCGACATCAAGGTTGCGCCGCAAATCAAAAGCATTTTTGCGGTCCGGGCGTTTGTACTGCTCTGCATGGGCGTCGCCCTCACCGGTGTGGTTGGCTACGGTTTCGGCATCTGGGCACCCACCTTCCTGCTTCGGACCTATGAGATGTCACTGGCTCAGGCCGGCCTGCTGTTTGGCCTGTCCAGCGGACTGTTCGCGGTATTGGGCACGCTGTTCTGCGGCTGGCTCTGCGACCGCCTTATTGTGCGTGACACGCGCTGGCAGATCGCCCTGCCGATGCTGGGCATTCTGATCAGCCTGCCCATGGGCATCGCCTTTTTGCTCTGGCCCAAAACATCCACCTTCGATGTGGCCGGCTATGACATCCCCTTCGCGATGCTGTTCTGTGCCGGTTTTGCCTTCTTCCAGAGCTGGTGGCCAACCCTCACCTTTGCTGCGGTCAGTCACCTGCTGACCAGTTCGCAGCGCGCCATGGGGGCCGCCTTCGTCAACCTGTTCATGACGCTTGTTGGGGCGGGCCTTGGCCCATTCCTGTCGGGCACCTTGAGCGACCTGTACACGAGCAGCATGGGACCCGACGGACTGCGCTGGTCGCTGGTCACCGTGCTGTGCCTCCTGCTGGTGACGGCACTGCTCTACGCCCTGGCGATCACACCCTACCAGCGCCGCCTTGTGGAGCTGGATGCACAGATCGCCTGACCTTCTTTAAAGCCTCTGCCAGAGCGGGTCACTCTTTTGACGCAGATCAGGCACAGCAACCCATATCGTCCAAACAGGGTATGTCCCGCATCCGACCGATATTCAGAATCGGTCGGGTGATAACAACAAGATCAAGGAGTTTCCCCATGGCAACATCCCAGGACTACCGGCTCGGTGATTTTACCTTCCCCCGTGGCTGGTTCATGATCGCGACCGCTGATCAGATCAACACCCACAAGCCGCTGGCCGTTCGCTTTTTCGGCCGTGACTTCGCACTCTACCGTGGCCGTGCTACCGGCAAGGTCGTGCTGCTTGATGCGTACTGCCCGCACATGAAGACGCACCTGGCAGCGCCCAACGACACCTCTTATGTCATCATTGATGGCGGCGGCACCAACATCGAAGGCGACAGCATTCGCTGCCCCTACCACGCCTGGCGCTTTGGCCCGGATGGCGAGTGTGATGACATCCCCTATCACGAAGGCCCTATCCCCAAGGCCGCCTGCGTCAAGTCCTGGACCGTCAAGGAAAGCCTGGGTGCCATCTGGGTTTGGCATGACCCCGAAGGCGGCGAGCCCGAATGGGAGCATCCTTCATTGCCCGAGTGGGACGACCCGTCCTGGGTGCAGTGGAAATTTGACGATCTGGGCATTCTTGAGCAACACCCGCAGGAAGTGGTCGATAACATCTGCGACTACGGCCACCTGAGCCCGATCCACGGTTCTACCGTGCAGCGCTACGAGAACGAGTTCAAGGGTCACTATGCCATTCAGCGCCAGTGCGGCCCGCATCGCACACTGGTGGGTGAAGACGGGCACAGCCCGGTCCTGCATACCATCACCACCTACAACGGCCCGGGTGTGCTGATCTCCTATCTGACCGGATATTACGAATCGATCCTGATGATCAACCACACACCGGTTGAGGATGGCAGTGTGCACGTCTGGCACTCCCTGCTGGTGAAATCGCCAAACGGTAACGACACCGTCACCGTCGAGGACGAAATCGCGGCACGCCAGTTCCAGGAAGCCAGCCGTCTGGCCTTTGCTCAGGACTTTGAAGTGTGGACCAACAAGGCGCCCTGCCTGAACGGCATGTTCATTCCCAGTGACGGCCCGTTCATGAAAGCTCGCATCTGGTACAAGCAGTTTTTCAACCCGCGGGATCGCAAGGCCGAGTTCCTGGACAAGGTTGAAGGCGTGTACGTCCCCAACGGCATTCCTCCATATACCGACAGATAATCAATTAACGTCAGTTAACGACATTAAGCGGCCTGAAGAGCGATTTTCAGGCCGTTTTTATTGAAGATAAAAACCGTAAAACCAACCCGCCTAGTCTTTTCAGACGATTTTTTAGACAGCCAACTCCTCAACAATCAGCGGACAACAACAATAAAACCCACTGCAAACCCGCCACAGGAACAGGTCCTGTCATCGGGTTCACATCTGGAGGCAAGATGAGAAAGCAGCACTTGTGGAAGCCGCTCGCGGCTTCGATCGCACTGGCCCTGTCCGCATCCGCTTACGCCAAGGTTTCGCCCGAGGAAGCCGCCAAACTGGGTAACGAGCTGACCTGCATGGGCGGCGTCGCCGCCGGCAACGAGGCAGGAACCATTCCTCCGTTCTCCGGCAAATGGCTGGGCACACCGCCGGGTATCGACTATACCCCCAATGTTGGCCAGCATCCGATTGACCCCTATCCCGACGACAAGCCCAGGCTCCAGATCACCGGACAAAACTGGGAGCAGTACCGTGACAACCTGACAGAAGGTCAGATCGCCCTGTTCCAGCGCTTTCCCGATACCTACCGCATTCCCGTCTATGAAGGCCGACGCGACTTCCGCTATCCCGACGAAATCTGTGAAATCGCCAAGAAAAACGCGGTAGAAGCCGAGCTGATCGATGGCGGCATGGGCTTCACCGGCTACATGGGCCCGGTTCCGTTCCCGATTCCCTCCGGCGACAACCAGGCGATGCAGGTGCTTGCCAACCACAACTATCCCTATCGTGCCTTTACCGAACTGACTGAGGTACGAGACCTCGCAAATGTAAACACGGATGGTGAAGTCACTTGGGGACGCACACGCAACGCCGCACTGAACGTGATTACGCTGCCCGACCAGATTGGCAAGCCTGTCGGGGAAATCATGGCATACAGCGATAACGCCACATTATTGCCCACCCGTGACAAGGGCAAACGGACGGTATCCATTGAGCCGATGAACTTCGCCCAAGGTCAGCGCCTCGCCTGGACCTATAACCCGGGCACCCGTCGCGTGCGCCAGCTGCCGGAATATGGTTTCGACACCCCGGCTGCGGGCACCTCCGGCAAGATGACCATCGACCAGGACCGTTTGATGAACGGCTCGCCCGAGCGCTACAACTGGGAGCTGAAAGGCAAGCGCGAAGTGTATGTGCCGGCCAACGCCTACCGCGTTCATGAAGAAGAGGTTTCCTACGACGAGCTGTTGCAGCCCAGTCACCCCAATCCTGATTTGCTCCGTTACGAACTGCGCCGTGTCTGGGTGCTTGAGGGCTCCCTTAAAGATACGCACCGCCACAAGTATGGCAAGCGGGTACTGTTCATCGACGAAGACACCTGGCACGGCGTGATGAGTGATTACTACGACACCCGCGGTGAGCTGGTTAACCATGGTTTCGTCAATTACTACTACGCCTTTGACATGAATGCATGGCAAGCCGGCACCAGCTTCTTCCAGGATCTCGCTACCGGAGGCTATGTGGCCTACAACCTGTTCCAGGACCAGGATAAGGGTCCGATCCTGAACGCGGGCGGTCTCAATTCAGAAATGTTCACCCCGGCCGCTCTGCGTCGGCGCGCCCACTAAGCCAGCGAGGAAATTGTCATGACAGCATTCAAACCCACACTACTGACCCTCGCAATTGTGGCAGCCGGTGCCAGCGCTTCGGCAATGGCAGGCGAAAGAATTGATATGGGCAACGGCGTCACCCTGGATTGGAAGGGCACCCTGAGCTATGGCGCTACCGTACGACTGGAAGACCGGGAGAGCACGCTGACCAGCAGCGGCAACCGGAACTTCGATCAAGGCGACCTGACCGCAAACCGTCTGTCACTGCTGATGGAAGGGCACCTGCGCAAGGGGAACAGCGGCCTTGTAATGTCTGCCAGCACGTTCTATGACGATGTCTATCAGGATGATGACAAGTTTACTGACGATGCCGAGAAATATCATGGCGGCTATACCCGTCTGCTGGATCTGTACGGTTACACCAGTTTTGAACTTGGACAGGATCGCTACCTGAGCCTGCGGGCAGGCAAGCATGTCGTGGCCTGGGGCGAAGCACTCTTTATGCCCAGCATGTCATTGGCACAGGGTCCGTCGGATGCCACCAAGTCCGGCATCCCGGGTGTCGAAGTCAAGGATATTCTGCTGCCCGAAGATCAGATCTCCGCTCAGCTTGAGATGAACCCCAACTGGTCATTGCTGGCGCATGCACAGTACAACTGGCATGGCACTCAGGTACCCGAGCCCGGCAGTTTCCTCAGCACCAGTGAGGCCGTTGGCGAAGGTGCGACATGCCTGGGCGCACCACCAGGGCAGCCCTGTACGTTCGGCGTCCGACGCGGTGACATCGAGCCCGGAGAGACCGGCCAGTGGGGTATCGGTACCCGCTTCCGTACCAGTCTCGAAACGGAGTGGGGCCTCTACTACCTCAACTACCATGACCGGATTCCGTTGACCGAGTATTACGCTGCAGACAACACCTACAGAATCCGATACTTCGATGATATCGAGCTCTACGGCGCTACCGTCACGACCAGTCTTGGCATGGCCTCTGTGGCCGGTGAAATCACCTATAAAAAAGGTGCTCCTGTTCTGGTCAACACTCGGTTGCCTGTTGGTGGCGGTTTTACAGTCGCCATGCCATCGGCCGCTCGAGCCGACATCATGCAGACCAACGTGAATGCCATCGTCAACTTTGGGCGTTCCTGGATTGCTGACACGGTGAACCTCACCGCCGAACTTTCGTATGTTGATATTCTGGACGTAGAGGAAAGAGGACTCACCGGTATTCCGGGAACGGAGACGGATGAGCTGTACTACACCGATCATGGCCTCGCCTTCTCGAGCAGCCTGATTCTCAGCTACCCGGGCGTCACTGAGAACTGGGACCTGAGCGTGCCTCTGGCCTACTCTCATCAGATCAGTGGACGCACCATTACCGGTGGTGTCGGCGGTGAAGGTGATCACCGCTTCAGCATCGGTGCCGATTTCACCCACCGTACCGGCCTGCAGGTTGGTGTCAGCTATCTGACCTACATGGGCGATCCGGATGCCGGAATTCCGGTGGAGCAAAAGCTGTTAACCGACCGTGACAATCTGTCTCTGTCATTGAAATACGCCTTCTAACCCAAGGCCGCTTTACCTTTTTTCTTCATTCATCTTCCGGCCTCCTATGAGGCCGGCTTTTTTTGTAGAACCGAAGGAGCAACACCATGCACGATGTTGTGTTTATCAATGGCCTGCGAACCGCCATCGGTGGCTTCGGTGGCTCCCTGGCGCAACAGCGCCCGACCGATTTGGCCGCTGAAGTGGTTAAGCAGCTGCTGGAACGGACCGGCTGCGCCCCTGAACGGGTGGGACAGGCGGTGTTCGGCAATGTGATTCACAGCGAAAACGCCGACATGTATCTGTCTCGCGTGGCGGCAATCAAGGGCGGCCTGCCCGAGACCACGACGGCACTCACGCTGAACCGTCTGTGCGGCAGCGGTCTGCAGGCGATCATTACCGCAGCCCAGCAGATCCAGCTGGGTATCTGTGATGCCGTCATCGCCGGCGGCGCCGAATCCATGTCGCGTGCGCCCTACCACCTGCCCAGCGCGCGTTTCGGCCAGCGTATGGGCGACAGCCAGATGGTCGACCCCATGACCGGGGTGCTCACCTGTCCGTTCAATCTCTACCACATGGGCGTCACCGCCGAGAATGTGGCCGAGCGCTTTGACGTCAGCCGTGAAGATCAGGATGCACTGGCTCTGAGCAGCCATCAGCGTGCGCAAAAGGCGATTGAGGAGGGGCGCTTTGAGTCACAGATTGTACCGATCGAGGTGGGCAAGCGCGGCCGGTCCGAGCTGTTCAGCCGCGACGAGCATGTGCGCCTTGACTGCCAACTGGAGCAGCTCAGCAGGATGCGCCCCGTATTCAAGAAAGATGGAAGCGTCACGGCAGGCAATGCGTCGGGCATCAACGATGCCGCCGCCGCGGTGCTGATGACCAGTGCGGCCGAAGCCGAGCGACAGGGCCTGAAGCCCATGGCCAGGCTGTTGGGCTACCACCTGGTCGGCGTTGATCCGCAGATCATGGGCATCGGCCCTGTGCCGGCCATTCGCGAACTGCTGCAGCGCCATCAGCTGACGGTCAACGATATCGACCTGTTTGAGGTGAATGAAGCCTTTGCTGCCCAGGCACTCGCGGTACAGCGTGAGCTTGAACTGCCCAATGATCGTCTGAATCCCAACGGCAGCGGTATTTCACTGGGTCATCCGATCGGTGCCACCGGCAGTATCATTATGGTGAAGGCCCTGCATGAGCTGCAGCGCACGGGCGGTCGCTATGCAGTTATCGCGCTATGTATCGGCGGTGGCCAGGGCATTGCAGCGCTGATTGAGCGTTGCTGAGCCAGCAGGTAAGCGCTTTTAAACGTAGAAGGCTGCACAAATGGCAGCCTTTTCCTGTTAATGGCGAGCGCTAACGCCAGCGTTTAACGACTCACAAACGCATTGAGCGCCCGTTGTGCGGCTTCGCCTTCCAGCAGTGACTCGAACAGGTCCATCTCCGCCTGCATCAGTACATCCAGCTGCTTACCGGCAGCCAACTGCAAACGGCGGCGGGACTGTTGCACGGCCTGAGGGTCCAGCGCAGCCAGTCGGGTCACTGCCCTGTCGACCTGATCTGAAAGCTGATCAACCGGCCATACCGCATTGACCAGCCCACATTGAGCCGCTTCCTGTGCCGAACAGGGCTGCCCCAGCACCAGCCATTCAAAGGCTTTCACGTGACCTGCCATGTGCGGGATCAATTGGGTACTGCCGCCCTCAGGGCACAGCCCCAGCGACACGAAGGGGAACACAAGTGCCGACTCATCACTGGCATACACCAGATCACAGTGCAGCAACAGCGTGGCCCCTATACCCACCGCCTTGCCATGGACCTGCGCCACAATTGGCTTGCGACAGGCACGCATGGTCTGCAGCAGCTTCAGGGGCGGATCGGTACGACGCCCCTGTTCCGGCTCGGCCAGAAAGTCAGCGATATCGTTGCCGGCACTGAAACAGCCGCCTTCGGCCGCCAGTCGGATGACACGCACTTCGGGGTCATCATCCCCCGCCTGAATGGCACGGGTCAGTGCCGTATACAGCTCGCGATCAAATGCATTGCGCTTGTCCGCACGGTTCAGGGTGAGCTGCAGCACCCCGGCCTCGCGCGTCTGTAACAGTGTGTTCATGCTCACCTCAGTCTCGGGTAACCTGGGCACGCATCATCGCCTCAAACTGCTCATGATGCGGCGGCAACATGCCCCACTCTCCCCGAGGATCGTATTGAGGGGTACGGAAAACCGTGCGAGCATGGCTGAATTCAAGGAATCCTTCATAGCCGTGATAGTGCCCCATGCCGGAGGCGCCCACACCGCCAAACGGTGCTTCATGCATGGCGGCATGCATGAGCAGATCATTCACGGTCACGCCACCCGACAGGGTGTGACTCAACAGCCTCTGCTCTTCAGCTTCATCCCAGCCAAAATAGTACAACGCCAGTGGACGTCCGCGGCTGTGGATATCGTCAATGACCTCATCCAGCTGCTCATAGGGTTTGAGCACCAACGCCGAACCAAAAATCTCTTCCTGCATGATCAGGCTGTCAGCCGGTGGATCAATCACCAGCCGCAATGGTCGCTTGCGCGTTTCCCCGCTTGCCTCGGGATGAGTGGACTCGATGCGCGCTCCACGCTCACGCGCATCGGCAAGATACCGCTCAACCCGTTGCAGATGGCTGTCATTCACCGCCGCGACCAGATCAGGGTTGTTTTCCACCGCGGGGTAGAAGTGGCGGAAATGCTCTGTCAGAGCCGAGACGGCGTGCTCAAGCTGCTCCGATGGAACATACAGAATGTCGGGACAGATGCAGATCTGCCCACCGTTTGTCCCCTTGGCGATGGCCAGGCGACGGCAGGCGTCATCCAGATCGGCACTGCGTCCCATGACGACCGGCGACTTGCCACCGAGCTCCAGCGTGACCGGCACCAGATTTTCAGCCGCTGCGCGCATGATTTTGCGTCCAACAGCCGTACTGCCGGTAAACACCAGATGGTCGAAAGGTGAAGCGGCAAACGCCGCGCCCACGCTGGCATCACCCGTCACGATACCCACCACCTCCGGATCAAGCCTAGTACTGACCAGCTCGGCCACCAGCGCAGCGGTTTGCGGCACCACCTCAGAGGGTTTGAGAATGGCACGGTTGCCGGCGGCCAGTGCACAGGCCAGTGGGCTGAACAGCGTAAACAGCGGCGCGTTCCAGGTGCCGATGATACCCACGCTGCCCTTCGGCTGATGCATGACTTCGGCCTGAGCGCCCAGCTGATCGTAGGGCGAAAAAGGCGTGCGCGGATCAGCCTGCAGCCACTGGTCCAGATGGTCACGGGCATGCTTGAGCGATCCAAGCGACCCCAGAATATCATTCATGATCGAAAAGGCACGTGGACGCCCACCCGCTGCCCCTTCACCAAAGTCAGCCCCCATGGCATCGGCAAGTGCGTCACAGTGTTCCACCAGCAGATCAATCACCTGTTGGATGCGTGCCTTGCGCGTTTTAGCCGGCACGCGGCCTTCATGATTGAATGCGTTTTGTTGGCGCTGCAGCAGGGCGCCAATGGCGTCTGGGGTCGTAACGGCATCAGCCATCGGTTGTCTCCTCGGTTCGGCCGGCGGCTTATTCAAACCACCTGTTTATAGTTATGACTGTCACATTACTACCGTCTAAAGCCTCTGAACACCTCGTCCAGACGGACGACTGCACGCCTGAACTGTTAGTCCATAAAGACGATGAACACCCCTGTGCCCACTGTAATACTCGACGCAGACTCACCGGCCAGCAGAGGCAGACCATGACCAATAACAACTTCGACACCAAAGCCTTCCGCACTGCGCTGGGCACATTCACCACCGGTGTCACCATCATCACCACCACGGCAGCTGACGGCACACCAGTAGGCATTACGGCCAACAGTTTCAACTCCGTATCGCTGGACCCACCACTGGTGCTCTGGAGTCTGGCCAAGACAGCCAACAGCCTGCCGGTATTTTCCGAATCCAAATACTGGAACGTGCATGTACTGTCAGTCGATCAGGAAGGCCTGTCCGGTCGTTTTGCCTCCCGCGGCGAGGACAAGTTTGCCGGGCTCGCGCTGGATGATGGCCTGACCAATGCCCCTCTGTTGCCGGACTGTACTGCACGGTTCCAGTGTCGAACGGCCTTCATGCATGATGGCGGCGACCACATCATTTTCATTGGTGAAGTGCTGCGATTCGACCAGAGCACCCTTCCGCCCCTGGTGTTTCAGAGCGGACAGTATGCCCTGACCGCACGCAAGCCTCGGGAAGAAATTCGTCTGACACAAGCCGAGCCACCACCGGAGTGCAGCTATACCGAAGATCTGCTGGGCTACCTGCTGGGTCGTGCTCATTTCCAGATGATCAACCGCCTGCAGGGCCTGCTGGAGGAGCAGCATCTGGAACAGGCGCAGTTCTTTATCCTTTCCGTCCTGTGCATACGTGACCGACTGACGCTGGATGAGATTAACGACTATATCGCCTACACAGGCTATACGGTCGATCAGGCCGATATGAATGTCCTGAACAAGGGCGGACATGTCGTGGTAGAGCAGAACCGTTACTGCCTCACGGCCGATGGCCGAGAAGCCTCGCTGCATCAAATTGCGCAGGCCAAGGCGATTGAGGAAGAGCTTGTCGAAGCGCTGGGGCCGGGTGATGCCATGGCACTCAAACTG
>ENA-ORCT01000841-ORCT01000841.1-marine-metagenome-genome-assembly--contig:-NODE-841-length-13081-cov-3.328591_pt1 | contig 13081 bp, 7 predicted proteins | sample MGYA00248632_ERZ508511 | MGnify/ENA primary metagenome ERZ508511 (study PRJEB26182, sample SAMN06268839) | marine metagenome | isolation source: Tt an P1-techrep anaerobic enrichment on pine from sediment...
TGACTTGCCATTTAATTTGATTTATGCGGCATCGGCGGAGGAAGAAATTTCGGGCCCCGATGGCATGGCCAGCTTGATCAATGAGCTGGGAACGGTTGACCTGGCCATCGTTGGTGAGCCTACACAAATGCAAATGGCGATCGCAGAAAAAGGCTTAATGGTGCTTGACTGCACCGCGTACGGAAAAGCAGGCCACGCAGCCCGCAATGAAGGAGAAAATGCCCTGTATAAGGCGCTGGATGATATTCAAAAACTACGGAATTTTCAATTTGAAAATACATCGGAAGTGTTGGGCGAGGTGAAGTTGTCGGTCACCCAAATTAGCGCAGGCTCGCAACACAATGTGGTGCCCGACCAATGCACTTTTGTGGTCGATGTGCGCACCAATGAGCATTATTCCAACCAGCAGGCCTTCGAAATCATCGATGAATTGATTGAGTCGGATGTAAAAGCCCGCTCGTTTCGTCTAAATTCTTCAGGCATTGAACTCAGTCATCCGATTGTTCAGCGTGGGCTGGAGCTGGGCTTGGCTTATTATGGTTCGCCAACAACGTCCGACCAGGCCGTGATGCCGTTTCAATCCATCAAAATCGGGCCGGGAGACAGCGCCCGCTCGCATACGGCCGATGAATACATCCGGCTTTCCGAAATGGAAGCCGGCTTTAGAACCTATGTTGCGATGCTGGACGGGCTCAAACTAAATTCCTGAGTTGAAGCTTATGCAGTGGACCAAACGTCAAATCTCAATCATAGCCATCGTTGCAGTGACCTCTTTCATGGGGACGTTTCTGATTTCATCAGTTAACATCGCTTTGCCGGCCATTGAAAAAAGCTTTGGACTCGACGCGGTTAGATTGAGTTGGGTGGTCACTTCCTTTTTGCTGTCTACAGCCATGTTCTTATTACCGTTGGGGCGCCTGGGCGATTTAAAAGGAATCCGGCGCCTGTTTAAGTTGGGCGTGCTGATCTTTACTTTGTCATCATTGGCTTGTGGATTGGCAGGCACGGGTAATTGGTTGATCTTTTTTCGCTTCATTCAAGGTATTGGAGCCGCTTTTACCAGTACAACCGGACCAGCTATTTTGGTGTCGGCGTTTTTACCACAATACCGCGGGCGGGTTTTGGGGCTTGCCGTTTCAGCCGTCTACCTGGGCCTGGCCTTTGGACCTTTTGCCGGAGGCCTTTTAACACAATACCTGGGATGGCGATCGATCTTTTTTGTCTCCGCTTCTCTGGGGGTGCTAACCAGTTCTATCGCATTTCTTTTCCTGGGAAACGACGCAGTGCGGGCGGATGCAGATCAAAAGATCGATCTGAAAGGCGCCGGGGTGTACATGCTTGGCTTGGTGGCGCTGGTTTATGGCTCTTCCCGGATTGATAATTCATCCGGCTGGTTGATGATGGGAGGCGGAACGCTGGCGCTGGTTATTTTCTGGATGCTTGAAAGCCGATCCGACCGACCGGTGATCGACACCAGGCTGTTTACGCAAAACAGGCTGTTTGCCTTTTCGAACCTGGCTGCACTGATTAACTACAGCGCGACCTTTGCCATTGTGTTTTTGCTGAGCCTGTACTTGCAAAAGGTGCAGGGATTGGCGCCCCGCGATGCCGGAGCTATTTTGGTAGCGCAACCCATTATGATGGCCATTTTTTCGCCCGTTGCCGGACGCCTTTCTGACCGCATTCAACCCCGCTACCTGGCTACTTTGGGCATGACGATGTGCTCCCTTGGGCTGGCAGCTTTTGCTTTTCTCGACGCATCGACTCCCATTTGGCTGATTATTGCGATGTTGGTTTGGGTAGGGCTCGGCTTCGCTTTCTTCTCATCACCCAACATGAACACCATTATGAGTTCAGTGGCCAAAACCCAGTATGGCCTGGCATCGGGATCGGCAGCCACCATGCGTGTGCTGGGGCAAATTGTCAGCATGACCATTGCCACGCTTTTTTTCGCCGGCATGCTTGGCGGGCAGGCCATCGAGCTTGTTTCCAATCAGCTCTTTATATCCGTGATGAAGTGGGGCTTCTTTAGTTTTTCATTCATCAGTGTTGCCGGCATTTATTTTTCTTATAATCGCGGAAAGATGAGTCGGGGGTAAAGTCAGCTTTTCCCGTCTTCAGAGAGTACAAAGCTCAGACTCCTGACAACACCATTCTATTTTCTCCTCAAAAATAGGGATGAACTTTATGATTGCTTCAGCTGAAGGCCAGTCATAATGGCCAGTCTCAGACTTAAAAAACTCGATTTATTAACATCCTGGCGATCGGACAGTCCGTTTGAAGCCAGCTTTTCAGCCTCCAAAATAATACCAATAATTGGGGATTGCTGCTCCTTTACCCTCCTGTTACTTTTGCTTCCGAAATATTGAGCAGGGTCGCATGACTCCCTGCTTCATAAATTGAAAGAAACCCTGTGCAACTAAAATTTAAATTACACATTTTGATTAAGCATACCACATATCTTATTTCAATCACTTTTTTGATTCTGGCAAGCAGTAGCATGCTTGTTTTAGGACAAGCCCGCGAAGCGCAAATCAGTGGGACCGTAAGTTCTGTAACGGGCGAAAGGTTGCCGGGTGTTAGCCTGACGTTGGGTGACATGAATTTGGGAACCATTACCAATATTGAAGGAGATTTTCAGTTCGACCAGGTTCCTGAAGGAAGTTATGAGCTGCAGGCCAGTTGCATGGGGTTTGAAACCTTTCAAAAAAATGTGCAGGTAAGTTCGCATGAGTCGATAAAACTGGACATTGTTTTACAGGAGAAAACCTATTCGATTAACGATGTTGTGGTCAGCGGCAAATCGGCCACCCGCCGGGTCATTGAGCAGGCTTACCAGGTTTCGTCGGTTTCTGCCAAGGACATGTTCAACAGTAATGCCGATGCCAAGGCCGTCATGAATCGTATTTCAGGAGTCCGGATCCAGGAAGAAGGGGGATTGGGTTCGAACATCGACTTTACGCTGAATGGTTTTTCCGGAGATCAGGTGAAGTTTTTCATGGATGGCATCCCGATGGATAATTTTGGTTCATCGCTGGGGCTGGGCGATCTTCCGGTGAATATGATTGAGCGGATAGATGTTTACAAAGGGGTTGTTCCGGTTTGGCTGGGCACCGATGCGCTGGGTGGTGCGGTCAATATTATCACCAACCGGATGAACGACTACCTGGACGTTTCTTATTCCTTCGGTTCGTTTAATACGCACCGGGCTTCGCTTAATGGCGCTTACACCAACCCGGAAACCGGTTTTACGGTTCGGGGAAATTTCTTCTACAATTATTCGGACAACAATTACGACGTGCTGGCCGAAATCGTTGAAAACAATACCATTGTTGATACGGCCGAAGTGGAGCGGTTTCATGACCGGTACGGCTCGGGAACCATCAAACTTGAAACAGGATACATCAATAAAAAATACGCCGACAACCTGCTGTTGGGAATCATGGCTTCGGCCAATGACAAGGAAGTTCAGCATGGTGCCACGATGCGGACCGTTTATGGCGGAATTACGCGCAACAGCAAATCCCTGATTCCGACACTACGCTACAATAAGAAGAACCTGCTGGCCGATGGCTTGGATGTTAGCCTTTACAGCGCCTTAAATTTCAGCGAATCCCAGGTGATTGATACCCTTCGCGGTGTGCGCTATAATTGGCTGGGCGAAAGAACCGTTTCCCGAACCAGCGACGGGCAGGTGTCCAACAACGGTGAGTTTTTAAGAACCTTTACCACCTTGGATGAGAAAGAATTCACCAACCAGTTGAATGCAGGCTATGCCCTCAGTACGCGTAGCTCGCTGGCATTCAATTATGCATTCAACTACTTTCACCGGAAGGCTTTTGATACCGAAAACCCGGACAATATCGACAACCGGTTTCCCAAGTCACTGACCAAGCAAGTTCTGGGACTGGCCTATAAGTTTGATTTGAACAACAAATGGAGCATGACTTTATTCGGGAAATACTATTCCATAAAAGCCAAAACATCTAAAGAATTTGATTTTGCTTTGGAAACGCAGCGAATAGAGGCTATTGAAAGTACGAAGCAAAATCTGGGTTATGGTTTTGCCTCCACCTATTTTGTCCTGCCGCAACTTCAGCTCAAAGCCTCGTATGAGCATACCTCGCGTATGCCCATGCCGCTCGAAATTTTTGGCGATGGCTTATTTATTGATGCCAATCCTGATTTGGGACCTGAGCAAAGCGACAACATCAACATCGGAACAGAATATCGGGTTAATCTGAATCAGCAACATCGGCTGGCCTTGGGCAGCAGCTTTGTTTATCGCGAAGCCGATGATTTAATCTATACGGTTGTGACGGTTTCAAGCCCAAAAACCCATTACGACAATCTAAATAAAACCCGTGTTTTGGGTGTTGAAGGCAATTTTCAGTACAACTGGAAAGACCTGTTTCATTTGGGAGCCAACCTGACTTTTCAGGATATCACAGACCAGGCTGAAATGATTTATAACGAATCCTACACGGGCACAGGCTGGCAAAAGAACTTTCACTACGGATTTCGATTGCCCAACAAGCCCTATTTCTTTGGCAACGCCAATGCGGGATTTACTTTTAACGACTTGAAGCAAGCGGGCTCTTCCTTGAGCTTAAACTACTCTTTCAATTTTGTTGAACAGTACTTTTTGACCTGGGCGGAAATGGGGTCAACAAATGACAAGTACGTGATTCCGCGCCAAATCTCACACGACATTGCAGTAGGATACAGTTTTCGAAACGGAAAATATAACCTGTCTGCCGAGTGCCGTAACCTGCTTGATACACGCTTATACGATAAGTATTACCTGCAAAAACCCGGTCGGTCTTTCAGTATTAAACTCAGATACACCTTATAACACGAATTAATAATCAACAATAAAATCATACGCAATGAAAAATCTTCAGAATATCAAATTAGCAGTCTTTTTTTCCATGTTTCTCGGACTAAGCTTGTTTTTGGGCTCATGCACCGATGGCAATGATCCCATAGACGAATACTCGGGCGACGATGCCTACGTGCTGTCGCTGGCCTACCAGGGAACCGATGGCAACTTTACTTATTACAGTGTTCAGTTTGAAGATGTCATGAGCGGAAAACTCTCCGCCCTGGGACAAGGATTTGACCAGCTCGGGTACTTCACCTACAACCAGATTGGCGATAAAATATACAGCACCGGAGGCATGGGAACCAACAACATCATTGGCTTGGAGAAAGATGCCAATGGAAATTTGCAGGAAATTGGCGGCGTATCGTCGTTTGACAATAGCCTGAACGACGTGGTTGAAACCGAGGACAACAAGCTGCTGTCAGTTGAAATGTCGTCCACATCCGATATGGTGACCTTGCACATCATCGATCCGGAAACAGTGACCATCAGCAGTTCCAACAGTACCGCGGGTTCCCATCTTACTGATTTAACCGGACCTTCCTTCTCGGGAATGGTACAGGCTGGCAATTACGTTTTTGTGAGTTTCTATATCAGCGATCCGGCAACTTACGCTACCAACCACACCGATGTTGCCCAGGTGGCCGTTTTTTCCTATCCTGAATTGGAATTTGTGAAAGTGATTGAAGACACGCGCACCGGCCCAATTGGCGGTTTTGGAACCAACTCCGGCCTGACAAAAGATGAATCGGGAAATGTGTATGCGCTTTCGCATTCCAATCCGGCCAACGGGTACAGCCAGTTCACCAACGATGCGGGTATTCTGCGCATCAATAGTGGCGACACCGAATTCGATGAAAATTACCTGTTCGATTTCGATGCCGTAACCGACGGCAAAACAACCGCCCACCTGGTTTATTTGGGCAATGGGAAGGTATTTGCTGAAATGAATATGCAAGATCGAAGTGAGCAAGCCACCTGGTCGGATAGCCCGCTAAAACCAGCCGTACTCGACTTGCAAAACAAAACAATCAACTACATTGAAGATGTACCCGAGCACGCCGGACTTGGACGAAAACTGGCCGCATCGGCGCTGTATGATGGAACCAGCATTTACCTCTGCGTTCCAGAAGACGTGAGCATTTATGTTTACAAAATTGATCCTTCAAACTACACAGCAACAAAAGGCGCTGAAGTGGAAGCCAACTTCGTAGCCGGATTCTTCAAACTATAACACTTGCTATAGAAAATTGGAATACCAGGTTGATCGCAAAGGATCAAGCTGGTATTCGCTGTGTCGGGCAGTTTCAACTTGAATGAATAGAAAATGAGCATCTTAAAAAGTAAACTACGAAAACTGAACAGCTGGCTGCATTTGTGGCTCGGATTAAGTTCAGGGATCATCGTATTTGTTGTCAGCATTACGGGCTGTATATCGGTATTTGAACAAGAAATAAAAGATGCGCTGGAACCCTGGCGGTTCGTGGAAGCGCAAGACAAGGATTTTGTTCCGCCGAGCCAGTTAATTGATACGGCCCTGGTATACATGCCCGGCCAAACACCTACCGGACTGACCTACGAAGATCAGGAAGGAGCGGCAGCCGTAGGATTCTGGCATACAGTGGACGGCGAACGGGCCTTTAGTGTTGTTTTTATGAATCCCTACACCGGAGCTTTTATAAAAAAACAGACGCCAGTAGGTCCGCACTCTTTCGATTTTTTCCATTTCATCATGGACGGGCATCGGGCGTTGTGGATGCCACATGCCATTGGCAGACCAATTGTAGGGATTGCCACACTTATTTTCGTTGCACTGCTGATCACCGGTTTGGTCATGTGGTGGCCCCGGAAGTGGAAGAAATCAATCGTGAAAAGAGCTTTTACAGTCAGAACAGAAAATGGCTTTCGGAAATTGAACTATGACTTGCACAACGTGCTGGGCTTCTATGTCCTGATTTTCGCTTTGGTGGTGGCGATAACCGGATTGGTATGGAGTTTTCAATGGTTCGAAAACTCGGTTTACTACCTCACATCCGGCGGAAAGACCAAAACAGAACATGTTCACCCTCACTCGGATGTTTCCAAAGCAGGGGTATCGAATCATGATTCAATTCCGGCCATTGACCGGGCTTTTTATAAGACGCTGGCACAGGAGCCCAATCCGCAGCGTATCTATATGACACCAGCCTTGACCGAAGCGGATGAGTCCATCGAAATTCTTTTTTTCAAAGACAAGGGCAAGTTCTACAAGCACAACACCTATTTCTACGATCGATACACACTGGAGCCCTTGCGGATAGACGGAGATCAATACGACGAAGCCGCCTTTGCCGACCAGTTGTCTGAAATGAATTACGATCTGCACACCGGGAGTATTTTAGGTCTTCCTGGTAAGATTCTGGCCTTCTTGTTAAGTCTGATTTGCGCCAGCTTGCCGGTTACTGGCTTTTTGGTTTGGCTGAAGAAAAAACAAAGCAGTAAAAAACAACAAGGCCTGTTTGCTGCCCAATTTTCCGAATAGCACGTGTATAGGATCGTAACAATATTGAAATGGAGTCACCCGCTGAGTAGCAGCTTGTCACCAAATCTTTTGCTTGATTTCTTTTAACCCGTTTCATATGGCTTTACTGACCGGTGACAGGAGTTACTTCGCTCTGATGGATTGAAAATCCATCGTTTATATGGATCAGATTCCAAATCCGATCCAGCTTGTACTAGCCAAGGTTCGTACATATTCCGAGGAGCAGGATAAAATTAAGTTGGACTGTTTTCCACACCATGGCCTGGCGTGGTTTCCTCCTCCCGCACGGCACCAAGAGCGGCAGGTGGGAGGTTCAATGCCGTGCTTTCCAACACTGCCGTCGTCCACAGGCCGTCCGGCATCCCGGATCTCACAATTCATGGCATGGGCAAGCTTTCCAGCTTTCCGGATTTGACCATTCATGCCATGAATACGTCGTCCGGCATCCCGGATCTCATCATTGATGCCGTACACAGGCTATCCGGCTTCCCGAAGCGGTTGCTTTTGCCGCGCGCACCTCCAGCCTGCTCCTTGTTTCACTGTGCGTGAATCTCTCGATGGCAAGTCACCGGGCATATGATGGCTTTGGGGCAACCGACTCCAGTTTCGGATCATTGGCCATAATTGGGACGATCCTTGCTCGGCGGGTGAGCCCCTGAGGAGCAGCTTCAAACAAAATGGCCTGTAATAAGTTGTTCTATATAGCAGGCCAATCGGTCTGATTTGCAATTTGAAGAACACTACAAAAACAGCAACAATGAAATACACAGAAAAAGTAAAACAAGTAAACTGGCTCGCATATAACGTTGTGCAGCTCGAAGTTTCCAAGCCCGCTGATTTTCATTACAGCGCAGGCGATGCCGTTGAAATAAAAGTGAAAGACCAGGAGCCCGGCCCTTTTACGATGACCAACCTGCCCGATGAAGATCATCTTGAATTTGTGATTCGCATCTACAAGGATCATCAGGGGAAAACAGCGGCCATTAGCCAACTGAAAGCAGGAGACGAAATTAGTTTCACCGCGCCTTTTAATACGTTTAAACCGCAAAAAAGAGCCGTTTTTCTGGCTGGCGGAACGGGAATAACGCCTTTCATCGCTGTTATGCGGGCAATGCAGAAAGAAGGACAACTGGACGACTGCCTGCTGCTTTTTTCCAATAAAACCAGGAAAGATCTGTTTCTGGAAGATGAACTGAATGAAATGCTGGGCCAGCATTATGACAATGTAATCACCCAGGATGAAGACGATCCGGACTATTATGGCAATATCGATGAAAATTTCCTGAAAAAACGAATTGAAGACCTGACAAGACCCGTATTGGTTTGCGGACCTCCGGCATTTAACGAAGCTATGGGAAAAGCGCTCAGAAATATTGGCGTAAAAGAAGCGCTTATCGACCTGGGAAGTTGATCAGATCAATTGTAATCGAAAACGATTCGCGCGGTAACAGGATTAGCCGAACCCACAAACGAATTGGCCGAACATTTGCAAAGTGCTTTGATTCCTATTTGCTTTTTATAAATGGATTGATAACCGGTTTCCCAATGATGACAAAGATTGCATTCATGATCGCAATTAAGGCGCCAACCAATAATCCTCCGATAAGCGGTGCCGGTTGATTTACTTGCCAGTAAATCCAAAGGCCGACCAGAATGATTGCCCAAATGCATGCCTGCATGGTAATAGCCGCACGAAAATGATTGAAGATATCTTCGGTTTTATCTTTTCTTTTTTTCCACAATAGTAAGGTTGGAAAGAAAAGCGGGATTATTCCGCTTAGATGTAGCAGTGCCGGCCAATTGTTGGCGTCAACCTTTTGAAATCCCTGTTTCTCTTCCAACTCATTTCTGGCAAACAAACTGAAATCAACATCGAGCGCTTTAGCAATCATTTGAAGCGTATAGGCTCGTGGGTCTACTTCTCCATTTTCAATCCGTTGTATCGTTCTTGTGCTAACTTCAGTTTTTTCAGCCAACTCTTCCTGAGTCATGCCTTTTTTAATTCTTAAATCCTTGATTCGTTTTCCTGTTTCCATTTTTTCGTTTTTAAGTGCAAATGTCAGCCAGATAAAGGTAACTTTCCAACTACAAAAGCACGACATTTACACGACATTCCCTGAGGCGCCACTGATTTGTTCCTGGTGATTTACCCATCAGTTGCGGATACGCATTTCTCGCTCCATCAACTCATGAATACTTTTTTTTATGACTAGAATTTTAAAAATGAGAATAGAAGTTACGCCGTTTTTTGAACCATGTCAAGCTGCCCCGCCATAGCGGGGTTTGGTTCAATGTCTGTGTCTGCGTATCATTAATATATACCATTAATACCTTGCTTTTTTCGATCCTCAATTTACAAAACCTGGCAAAATGGACGTGTCAATTAACTTAATTTGTCATCATTCTAAACAAGGGCTGGATTGGTTAGCGGGGGTTTTACTCAGGGTTTCACTTCGAGTGAAGCCCTGACCGGCAAGCAAGATCCGATGGCTGGGATTCATCGGATCAATAAAAACTACGGTAGCCCGGTAAAAAAAAAAAAGCCCCGCAAAAATTGCGAGGCCTTTTTAGTGTATTACGAGTTGTGATATGCTAAAATAATCGTTCGTTAGCTTAAAAATTCATCGATAGCTGCTGCTGCGTCCTTGCCACACTGAATGGCATGAACCACCAGGCTGGCTCCACGCTCCACATCGCCGGCTGCAAATACTTTAGCGATCGAACTTTGCTTTTTCTTGTTGACTTTTACATTGCCACGCGCGTCGTATTCAACGCCGAGCTCTTCGAGTAAGCCCTTGTGTACCGGTTGGGTGAATCCCATGGACAACAGGACCAGCTCAGCTTTCAGGATTTGCTCGGTTCCAGGCACTTCCGACATGAGCCAGCGGCCGTCCTTGTCTTTGTCCCAGCTTACTTCCACCACTTCGGCTTCTTTTACCTGTCCGTCCTCTCCTCCGATCAGGCGGCGGGTTGAAAGCGCCCATTTCCGGTCGCAACCTTCCATATGCGAGCTGGAAGTCCGCAAGGTGGTTGGCCAGTAGGGCCAGGGGTTATTGTCGGAACGGGTCTCCGAAGGTTTGGGCATAATTTCGATCTGTGTCACGCTGGCTGCTTTCTGGCGGATAGAAGTACCCACACAGTCGGAGCCGGTATCGCCACCACCAATGACCAGCACATGTTTCCCTTCGGCTGAAATCCGTTTACTGCGGTTCACCCTTTTCCCGGCAACCACTTTGTTTTGCTGGGTCAGGAATTCCATGGCAAAGTGAACACCATTCAGTTCGCGTCCTTCAGTAACCAGGTCGCGCGGTTGTTCGGCGCCTATCGCCAGCAAAACGGCATCGTATTCATTCAGCAATTCTTCTTTCGAGATATCTTTTCCAACACAAGTTTTTGTTTTGAAAATCATGCCTTCTTCCTCGAAGATCGCCAACCGGCGGTCAATAATTCCTTTGTTTAGTTTGAAATCGGGAATACCGTAGCGCAGCAAACCGCCAATGGCATCGTTCTTTTCAAAAACAGTGACCTCGTGTCCGGCGTGGTTCAACAGGTCGGCGGCTGATAGTCCGGCAGGCCCTGACCCGATGATGGCTACTTTTTTACCGGTCCGGAACTGCGGAGGATTGGCTTTCACCAAGCCCAGGTCAAAAGCTTTTTCAACGGTCGATGATTCATTTTCACGAATGGTAACCGACTCATTATGGATGGCCAGTACGCAGGCTTTTTCGCATGGAGCCGGACAAACGCGGCCAGTCATTTCGGGGAAGCTGTTGCTGGAGTGCAGGATGTCGTAGGCTTCAGCGTAGTTCTTATTGTAAATGGCATCTTGCCATTCCGGGATTTTACTTCCGACGGGGCATCCCCAGTGGCAAAAAGGTACGCCACAATCCATACAGCGCGATGCCTGCAATCTTCTGTCTTCTTCGTTCAGGGTCTGCTCTACTTCCCCGTAGTCGTATATTCTTTCGTTTAAAGGTCTGTACCCGCCTTCTTTGCGGGGTACATTCATAAAACCTCTAGGATCTCCCATAATCGTATAATCTTTTCTTGTTATTCAATGTGTTCTTCAACTGTTATTCGTGACGCGATGGATCATCTTCCGTCAATTGTAATTTGCGTTCAAGTTCCTTCAACTTCAGCTCCTCAAGTACTTTCTTATACTCGAACGGAATTACTTTTACAAATCTTGGCAGATATTCTTCCCAATTGGTCAGAATTTTTGCCGCTAAAGAACTTTGTGTATATAAAAGGTGTTTGCTAATCATTCCCTGCAGTTCGTCAATATCTGTCCGGTCTTCAACCGCCGAGAGCTCGACCAGCCCTTTGTTGCAATAATAGTCAAAATCGCCGTCAACATCGAGTACATAGGCGATTCCGCCGCTCATCCCCGCTGCAAAGTTACGCCCGGTTTTTCCAAGGACGACAACCCTTCCACCGGTCATGTATTCGCAGCAGTGGTCGCCGGTGCCTTCAACAACGGTGTTGGCGCCGGAGTTACGCACGCAGAAACGCTCGCCGGCAACTCCACGAATGTAGCCCTCACCTCTGGTCGCACCATAGAAGGTGGTATTTCCAATGATGATGTTTTCTTCGGGTTTAAAGGTGGTTCCAGTTGGAGGAACGACCACAATTTTACCACCTGAAAGACCTTTGCCAATATAATCGTTGGCATCGCCCTCAAGACGGAAGTTGATTCCTTTAACCAGGAAGGCGCCAAAACTTTGTCCGGCTGTTCCCTGGAAGGTACAGCTGATGGTGTCTTCCGGTAATCCTTCTTCGCCATACCGCTTCGAAATTTCGCCCGAAAGCATGGCGCCAATGGTCCGGTCGGTGTTCATCACAGCGTGTGAAATCCAAACTTTTTCTTTGCCTTTAATGGCTTTGTTCGAATCCAGTATCAATTTGTGATCCAAGTGATCTTCAATTGATTTCAGGTTGGGATGCGTGTTGTGAATATCGTATTTCCTGGCCTCTTCCGGCATGTGAAGCACCTTGGAGAAGTCGATGTTTTTCATCTTCCAGTTGGTGGCTGTCTCATCAACTTCCAGCAGGTCCGCACGTCCAACAAGGTCTTCGAACTTGCTGATTCCCATTTCTGCCATGTGTTCGCGTACTTCCTGAGCAACAAATTTGAAGAAGTTGATGACGAACTCAGCTTTGCCGATGAAACGTTTCCGCAGTTCCTTATCCTGCGTGGCAATGCCTGCTGGACAGGTGTTTAGGTGGCATTTCCGCATCATGATACACCCCATGGTGATCAGTGCTGAGGTGGAGAATCCAAATTCTTCGCCACCCAGACAAGCCAGGGAAACGACATCTTTTCCGGTCTTTAATTGTCCGTCAACCTGAAGTTTCACACGGCCACGCAGGTTGTTCATCACCAGGGTTTGCTGTGCTTCGGCAATACCCATCTCGACCGGTAATCCGGCATGCTTGATTGAGCTGGCCGGACTGGCTCCCGTTCCGCCTTCACCTCCCGAGATGATAATTAAGTCGGAGAAAGCCTTCGCCACCCCTGCCGCGACTGTTCCCACACCATTTTCAGCAACCAGTTTTACTGATACTTTGGCCTTTGGGTTGGTCACTTTCAGGTCGTAAATTAACTGCGCCAAATCTTCAATTGAATAGATGTCGTGATGAGGAGGAGGCGAAATCAGTGTAATCCCGGGCGTTGA
>ENA-ORCT01000842-ORCT01000842.1-marine-metagenome-genome-assembly--contig:-NODE-842-length-13077-cov-3.033846_pt1 | contig 13077 bp, 14 predicted proteins | sample MGYA00248632_ERZ508511 | MGnify/ENA primary metagenome ERZ508511 (study PRJEB26182, sample SAMN06268839) | marine metagenome | isolation source: Tt an P1-techrep anaerobic enrichment on pine from sediment...
AGGGGGAGGAGAGAAAAATGCTTCCCTCCCCTGGTGGCTTGTCCGCCGTAGCGGTTACCGCGAAGGATGGGGAGGGACTGAGGGAGGGGCAAAATCAGACTGTTCTTTTTATTGGTTACAGGACCCTTTAGTTATGAAAGCTCTGAGGGGGAACCATGATTCCGGTGGACTCGATCCGCTCACGGCATGATACTCCGGCCGGCCGGGTGGTTATCTATGGGGCCAACGGCTATACCGGGCGGCTGATAGCCCGGCAGGCGGTCAGCAGGGAGCTGTTCCCGGTTCTGGCCGGCCGCAACCGGGAGACCATCTCGCAGATGGCCGGTGAATACGGCCTTGCCTGGCGGCAGGCGGACCTGGACCGGCCCGGCACCCTTCTGCAGACACTCGACGGCGTCGGGGTGGTCATCCACTGTGCCGGTCCCTTTTCACACACGGCCCGGCCGATGGTGCGGGCGTGCCTGGAAGCCGGTGTCCACTACCTGGATATCACCGGCGAGTATGCGGTGTTCGAAGATTTGGCCCGACTGGACGGCGCCGCAAAAGCATGCGGCATCATGGTGATGCCCGGGGCCGGCTTTGACGTGGTGCCCTCCGATTGCCTCGCGGCCCATCTGGCGTCCCGTCTGCCCGGTGCGATGGACCTCAAGCTGGCCTTCGCCGGGTTGGGCGGCGGCATGTCCCGAGGCACGGCCAAAACCATGATCGAGGGGTTGGGATATGGCGGTGCCATCCGCCGGAACCACCGTATCCAGCGGGTGCCAGCCGGCCACAAAACCCGGGTGATTGATTTCGGCGGGCGATCGCTGACCACTGTCGCCATCCCCTGGGGCGACATCTCCACGGCCTGGCACAGCACCGGCATCCCCAACGTGGAGGTCTATATGGCCGTGACCCCGGCCATGCTCCGGTTCATGACCATCTCCAACACCATGGGCGGGCTGTTTCGAACCGGCCTTGTCCGGTGCCTGCTCAAGGCACTGGTGGACCGGCTGCCGGCCGGTCCGTCCGAGGCCAGCCGGCAGCAGGCCCGCTCATTTCTCTGGGGCCAGGCGACCGATGAGGCGGGCGCTGTCCGGGTCAGCCGTCTTGAAACCCCCGAGGGCTACACCCTGACGGCCCTGACCGCTGTGGCCGCGGCCGAAAAGATTATAGGCGGGCAGGCTTCCCTGGGGTTTCAGACCCCCTCCCGTGCGTTCGGGGCGGATTTCATCCTGGAGATCCCCGGTTGTGAGCGGATCGATGTCAGGTAAGGACGCGTGAATGCATTCGATTACGATTACGAGCACCGCTTCGCTGAGCACGAGCACGAGGTTCGCGGGAACCGGAGAGTCGGTTTTTTCGTGCTCGTGCTCGTGCGCGTAATCGTAATCGAGTGCCTGTGAGTGACATTCCACCATTGCTGCCGGGCAACTGCCGACCCGGCCCTGAAGGGGCTTCATATACCAGACCGGGCAACGTTCCGGAGCTTTGGCCCTTCTATTTATGTCTCGTCCTTAAAGGGCTCCTCCAATTGATGGAATGATGTGTTTGACGCTCTGTTTTATTGCTCCCCCGGACACGAGACCTTATCTGTCCTAACGGTAATACCCGGCGCGGCCCTCTCCGGCACCGAATTTGTTATGCGTGGTATCTTTGCGCTTTACACTGGCAAGGCGGGACATTTTATTCATCCGATTACGATTACGAGCACCGCTTCGCTGAGCACGAGCACGGGGTTCGTCGGATCCGGGGAGGCTTGTTTTTTTCGTGCTCGCACGCGTAATCGTAATCGAATGCCTGTGCGTGACATTCCACCATTGCTGCCGGGAAACTGCCGATTCGGCCCTGAAGGGGCTTCACATACCAGACCGGGGCAACGCCCCGGGTATTGGGGTCGTTATCGCTTCGAGCCCTGAAAGGGCGTGACAAAAAAATAGCCCCTGTCGGGCTGTATGTCCGGTTCAGGCAATGGCGGCTGCTTATTCGAAAAGCGGCCGGCGGCAAGCGGTTTCAGGTGCCGGCTTTCAGCCAAGCGACAACCAGTACGTAGATCACCGGCAGGGAATAGAGCCCCGGCGCCAGTCGTCCCAGGCGAAAGCGGCCGCTGAAAAACACCGCCAGGCAGAGTCCGGCAAAAACCGCCGATCCCCGCAGGCCCATGGACAGATAGCTCCACCGGAGGATGGCCGAATCCAGCCCGGTGAAAACCAGCCCCAGGGCCAGGACAAGGACCAGCAGGCCGCACCAGCGGATCTGGGCCAGGCCCGAGCCCAGCCCCTTTGCAATCCGCAGCTTTTGCACAAAATCCACGTACATGTTCGTGGTAACCCCCAGCACCAGTCCCGAACCGGTTCCCAGAACGATCAGCAGCAGGCCCGCCGAGAGAACCGCTGCAACGGCCGGCGGAAAGGCCTGGTTGATGAACGCCGGCAGGGCCAGGGCCGAGTTGGCGCCGATCTCCGGGGCGGTGGCCCGAAGGTACAGCCCGATGATGATGCCCAGGATGCCCACCGGCGGGATCAGGGCCGCGCTCAGCAGGGCGCCGTTTCGGGCGGCGCGGATATCCCGGGCGGAAAAAATGGCCTGGAGGTAGGACTGGGTGGAGATGACCCCGACCACCATGGCCAGGGTGTCGGTGAGCGGCTTGGACACGCCGCCGGCAAACGGATTGAGCAATCCCGCATCCCGGGGAAGGGCGTTGATGATCCCCCCGATCCCCCCGGCCTTGACAACGGCCAGAATCGCCGACACCGCCATGATCAGGTAGAGAAAGTAGAATTTGATCTGGCCCACCACGCCCGCGCCGGCCATGCCGCCGGCCACGACGAACCCGGCGATCAGAAGGAAACTGACCGTCACCGAGGCGTGCAGCGAGAGCCCGAGCACGGCCTGTAAGATCGCCGCGGCGGCCAGGAACTGGGCCACCACGTGGACGAACATGCCGATGGAGGTGAACAGGCTGCAGTACAGCTGGAATTTTTCACCGAAAAAGCGGCCCAGATACTCCGATACGGTGACCGCCTCCCCCTGGCGAAGCGGCCGGGAGAACAAAAGGCCCAGCAGCAGGCAGGCCAGGCCGCTGCCCAGGGTGAAGATCCAGGCGATGATCCCGTGGCTGTAAGCCATCTGGACCGTGCCGATGGTCGAGGCCCCGCCCACCAGGGTGCCGATGATCACCCAGAATACCCCGAAGGCGGACAGTGACCGCCCGGCCAGCGAGAAATCCGTGCTGGATTTGAGCGTTTTCCCTTTGCGGAGAGACAGTGCCGAGATCCCCAGAAAAGTAACCAGAAAAATACCCACGTACAGTGACTGCTGCATGACAACCGGCCCGTTCGATTTGCGGTTAAAAAATAAAAAGAGAGCCCTTAAACGGGGGCGGGGGGCAAGTCAACATAAAATAGTCCCGGGTTCCGAGTTTCGGGTTCCGAGTTCCGAGTTTCGGGTTTCGGGTTCCGGGGTTCCGGGTTCAAGGCTGAGGCTTGGCACCATCAACTGGCTGATGTTGCGACCTCATCCTGTAAGAGTGGTTTTAACCGCGATTTTTAGGCGATGCAACTGCCAATTCGGGTCTCGGGTTCATCGTTCAATGCTGGTGCAGGAACTGATGCTGGCATGATATGTCCGATATGGTGCGGGCAAGTCAATGCGCCGGTCATCACGGGTGGCGGTATTGCAGGGGCACAGCAGGCTGTGCCCCTATATCCGGCGTGGTCATTTTTTACTGGATGAACAATTGCAAGTTGCCATCGGGTGATCAGCCGCGGGTGCGATTACTGAAACGTAACCGGGTCTTCGGGTGGATCGATCGCTGCGGGAAAATCATTGAACGGAAACGGGCGGGTGTTTTCGTTCAGGGTGAGATACCGCATGACCCGGTAAGCGTAGGTGATCAGCTGGTTGGAGAAATTTCGCACCGGCAGGTTGGGTTTGCGGGTGATGAACAGCATGATGTACTGGAACAATACAATTAGCCAGATGATAGTTTCCAGTATGCCGAACACAAAGAGAAACAGAATGGAAAACAGAAGTCGAATGGCGATGTGTTTCCGGGTGGCTACAATTTCACTGAGATCAACCATGGTTCATCCTCCGCTTAGGAACGAGGATTTATTTAATTGCAAGAAATTGTAATTAATTAAATTCGCGTTCCCTTGTTATGGAATGCAACGTCTTCCCGCATTCCCGAGTTGTGGAATAAGACATCAACGTTTCAGCCACTGGTCGGCAAAAAACAGGCTGGATATGGTTTTTGCATCCTGTATTTTACCTTGGTTCACCATGTCAAGTGCCTCTGAAAAGGGGACCTGGTGAACATCGAGAACTTCGTCTGCATCAAGGTTCTGGCTGGCCGGGGAGAGATCCGTGGCCATGAAAATATCGATGCGTTCATCAGAGTAGGCCGGCACGGGAGTGATCGTTCCCAGGGGGTGCCATGTTTCGGCGGAAAATCCCGTCTCTTCAACCAACTCCCGTTGAGCGCAGGCCAGCGTCGTTTCCTCCGGGTTGCGCGTGCCGGCCGGGATTTCCCATATAAAACCGCCGACAGCGTGGCGGTATTGCCGGATCATGATGATGCGGTCAGGTTCGACAAATGGAATAATGGCCGCTGCACCGGGATGCAGCAGATATTGAATATCCGTGGTGACACCGTTAGACAGGGTTATATTTTCAGACAGCAGTTCGAACACGTGGAAACGGCTGAGGACCTGTCGACTGTTTACCGTGGTTTTCATGGTTGCTGCCCCTCTTTTTTCGGGAAAAGTGCTTCAAACGGAACGTCTCTGATTTTTTCAAGACAGTCCTGAAGGGCTTCTTCTTCGGTGTCAGCGGCGCCCTGAAATTCGTGCCTGGCTATGATGTTGATCAGGTTCGGAACAGCCACGAATTTTCCGGCAAGGTTGCCGGCAAGGCATTCATGCACATCGATGTGAAGCATCCGGTTATCCCGAATCAGGTTGTATTTTGTGACTCGGGTCAGAATGTCATTTTCTTTCAAATCGTACATGATTGTATCTCCCTGCTTGAACCGCTTCAGCCCGGTTGCGAAAAACGCAGCCCTGGTGCGGTTGGTGGTCAAAATGAAAATTTGTATAATGCCTTCCCTGATAATTCAATTGAAATTTGACAGTTATGCGGGCCTTGACAGGCCTCTGGCATTCTTTTATGGCATCGTGTTATGACGTGTTTCACAAAATGAGCAGTTGACTGCAAGTACATGTTAACACCGCAATCCTGTGTTAATTTCAAATTGAAAGTGGAAATTAGCCGAGTGTCGCATTTCTGCTGGCAGATATTGATTCATGGATGGTGCTACGTTTCAGGAGTGAATTGGATTGACCAGACGATCATATACAGGCCGGGTTCTGGAGGTTGACCTTACCCGGAAATCATGGCGGTTCAGACCCTATCCCGGCGAATGGATGCAACGCGTATTGTGTGGACGGGGGTTCAATGTCCGTATGCTATATGATGACGTCCGCAAAGGCACTGACCCGCTGGGGCCGGATAATCCGTTAATTGTATCCTGCGGGCTGCTGACCGGTACAATCGCACCGGCCTCTTCCCGCGTTCATTTCAACGCGCTTTCTCCTCTGACCGGTCTTTTGGGAAGTTCCAATGTGGGCGGAGGGCTCGGAAATGCCATGCGGACCAGCGGCCTCCAGACCCTGATTCTGCGAGGAGCCTGCGATCAGCCGTCATATCTGCTGATCGACGGTGATTCGATTCGGATCATGGATGCCAGGACGCTCTGGGGGCTGGATGCCTGGGAGACCCTGGTTCGACTGCGTAATCAGCATGGAAATGAAACGGCGGAGTTATTCGTTATCGGCCCGGGCGGAGAGAAACGGGTGCGCTATGCCTGTATCCTGACTGATTTGGATCATGCGGCGGGACGGACCGGTCTGGGTGCGGTGATGGGCGCAAAAATGCTCAAAGCGGTGGTGATCAGCGGCCGCAACCGCCGGGCCATGGATCAGCCCGCCTATCAGCGCACGGCCATGAAACACTACATCCGTCAAATCCGGCGATCGTCGCACGCCCGGTTTTTTTCTACCTATGGTGGAGCAGGCTATGTCAAATGGGCGGATGATATGGGCATTCTCGCCACACGGAATTATCGGCAAAACCGGTTCGAGGCTGTTGATGAGATTGACGGTACGCGCCTTCGTTCCAATGTGATCCGGGCGCGGGGCTGCTATCGCTGCCCGGTGAAGTGCAAGGCGGAATTGCGTTTTGACCATCCGAGGTTTGCCGGGGTGCCTGCCACCCGCCCTGAGTTTGAGCCGATGGTCAATCTGGGATCCAAGTGCGGCCTGGCCGATCTGGAGGCCCTGGTTTATGTGGACAACCTGTGCTCACGGCTGGGAATCGACAGTATTTCCACTGGCAACGCCATCGCTTTTGCCATGGACCTGTTTGACCGGAAGATTCTGACGATCGTCGATACAGGCGGTTTGGACCTGAGTTGGGGAAACGGCGATGCCATGGAAACCCTGATTCGCCAGATCGCGGCTCGTCAGGGGCTGGGGTCGGTTCTGGCCCTTGGCGTTCGCCGGGCAGCCGAGATTATCGGCAAAGGTGCTGAAGATCTGGCACCCCATGTCAAAGGTCTGGAACTGTCAGCCTACCACCCCTACAACATTATGGGAACAGCTCTGGGGTACGCCGTATCCAATCGTGGAGGGGATTACAACAACGTATATGCTTCCCTGGAATACGGCTGGTCAGCTGAAAAAGCCTCGCATGAATTCGGCACACCGATGGCGGTGGACATCACCTCCATTTTCGGCAAAGCCCCCCTGGTCAGACGGGCCAGTCTGGTCAATATCGTTCTGGACTGTCTTGGGCTGTGCAAGGTTCCCGCATTGTCGCTGATCGGTGACTTTGATCTGGAAAATGAAGCCGAGCTGGCAACAGCTGTCACCGGTCAACCGTGGGATGCCGGGTTGCTGTTTCAAATCGGCGAGCGCATCATGAACCTGGAGCGGTTGTTCAACATCCGTCACGGCGCACGGGGCGAGGACGATCGGCTGCCCCGGATGTTTTTCAGCCGGGAATACATATCCGGAAACAATCCTGCACAGCCGCCGGACTGGATGGAGCCCATGCTGCTGGAGTTCTACCGGGTTATGGGATGGGATGAGGGCGGTTGTCCGAGGCCTGAAACCCTGACGCGTCTGGGCATCCGGCCGGATGATGAGCCTGTTGACCGGGTGGCTTGATAATCGATGAAAAAGATGGCGGGACAGCCGTGAAACCGGAGTTGACGATATGGCAGATACTGTGGAGCGTTTTCAAGAACAGATTAACCAATACCTGGATCTCTGGCGGGAAAACGGCAGCCCCTCACGGTCCGGTTTTGAGCAGGCGGCAGACGAGCTGAAAACCTGGCGGGAGGAGCGCGGCATTCCGGGGCTCTGGAAAATCCCTCCGGTAATGGTTACTGCAACCCTGGACGACGCCATGGGGTTTGGCCTGCAGCTGATTCACCGGGTTTCGGAGGCGGCAGGGCTTAAGGTCCATCCGCTGGGACTTCTCCAGAAATCGGAAGCCATTATCGCCGGATGCCAAAAGCATCAACCGCTTATTCTGGGAATGACAGTGCTCCAGTTTGATTCGGAGGAGGAGTTGGGGACTGTCGGGCATAATCTGCCTGAAGGCACCCGGTTGGTGGTCGGGGGGCCCATCTTCAAGTCAGATCCGGAAATCGCCCGGCGAACCGCTGTTGATTTTGTGGCTGAGGATGCCGCGGCTTTTCTGGGGTATCTGCTGGGCCTGGCTGCTCACCCTTAGGAACGCGAATTTAATTAATTGCAAGAAATTGTAATTAATTAAATTCGCGTTCCTTAACAATGCAGGACCCAGCGGATAAGCCCGGCGGAAATGCCAGCGCTTTCTTTTTTCGTTCCGGCATCCAACTGGCTATCGCCTTGACTTGGTGATTTCCCCCGGGTATTGTCGCGTTTTTTTAAACCGTCTGTGATGCCCATTTTTTTTTCAAAACTGAACAGGACCACCATGAATTCACAAACCGTGAGATCGAACGCTCTGCTGATGCTTACCGCCTGCATCTGGGGGTTCGCTTTTGTCGCTCAGCGGGTGGGGATGGATTTTGTCGGCCCGTTTACCTATAACGGTATTCGGTTCGCCCTCGGCAGCCTTTCCCTTCTGCCCCTTATAGTCTTTCTTGAACGGCAGAATACCGCCACCCGCAGGCGGCCGGCGACCGATATGAAAACCCTGGTGGCTGGCAGCGGACTGGCTGGTCTGGCGCTGTTTATCGGAGCATCCCTTCAGCAGGTGGGGCTGGTCTACACCACGGCGGGAAACGCCGGATTTATCACCGGGCTGTATGTGGTCATCGTTCCGATTATGGGATTGTTCTGGCGACAGCGTCCCGATACCGGGACATGGGTGGGGGCCATCCTGGCAGCCTGGGGGATGTATTTTCTCAGCATCACCGAACATTTTACTATTGCGTTCGGCGATTTTCTCGAGCTGATCGGTGCCTTCTTCTGGGCCGGTCACGTGCTGATCATCGGCTGGCTCTCGCGTCGTATCGATCCCTTGAAGCTTTCTGTGGGGCAATTCGCCGCCTGCTCGGTACTCAGCCTGATTACGGCCGTGATAATTGAGAAGATTACCTGGGGCGGAATCGTTCAGGCCGCTGTTCCGATTCTCTACGGAGGGCTGTTGTCGGTTGGGGTGGCCTATACTCTGCAGGTGGTGGCCCAGCAGCATGCTCACTCGGCCCATGCCGCCATTATTTTAAGCCTGGAAGCTGTATTCGCTGCTATTGGCGGGTGGCTGCTTCTTGGCGAAGTGCTCACCGCAAGGGGGGCTATCGGCTGCGCAATGATGCTCTCCGGTATGCTTCTGTCCCAGCTATGGGGGCAGATTTTTTCAAGGGTATCGGTTCAGTCGGGGGAAGTGGCCTGATTGCGTTGCCTGAAAGTGGAGATCGTGAATGGACATTAAAACGGCCATCAATGTGTATTCTCAGTGCGATAAGATCAAATCCGGTCTTATATGGGCGTCCCAGGCCGTGGACGGATTGATGGGATTACCCGAGATGGAAAAACGGGGTGCACTGAAGGTTGTCCGCGGTCTTGTCGAGCGGGTGGGTTTTGAAGCGCTTCTTTGCAGGAAACTGACCTGTGATGCCGAGTGGATGAATCTGGAAAAGGATATCGATATGGCCCGGGTTATGATTGACTCGGGTGTGCCGGGGGAGGCCAGTTTTCACCTGACCCATGCCCTGACCCAGGTGACTACCATGGGGCGTCGATCGATGGCGGTGCTGAGGGACCAGGGGTTGCTGTAAATGGAAGCGTTTCTGATAGGTTTGGGATTGGTTGTACTGGCCCTTGGCGGATGGGCCGGGGTTGAATGGTTGCAGCGGCGTCGATTGAACAACATGAGTGGAACGGCGCGGGTGACCGGGCGTTGCGGCGATACCATGGCCCTTGGCCTGTCATTTGAGGATGGCCGGGTGACTGGCACCGCCTGCAGGGCCGATGGATGCACATACAGCCATCTCTGTTTAAAAGCTGCTGCCGATCTGGCTATGGGCAATACCGCCGATCGGGTGCTGGATGTTGATGTGCCGGCTATCCGTGCCGCAGTTGAGGGGTTGCCGGAGGATCACCGGCATTGCGCTGTCCTTGCAACCCTGACCCTGCATCGGGCTGTCGATGATTATCTGAGGGCGCTGGCCGCCGATTGCCTGGAGACCATGGCCGGACAGGACCTATCGCCGGAGAGTGATATTCAAGAGCCTGCTTGAAAATTCTATATTGCTTCCTGCGCAATACATGGTAGATAGATAGTTAATTATACAGCCAGACAATACATGGTTTTCAGACCGGAATATTGCTGAAAGTGATTGATTTACTGATGCTGAGCGTGTCTGTGATATTTTCGATATTTTCATCGGAAACGTTGGAATTGTTACCGTCCAAGGCAAATGATCACGAAAGAGGATTTGGATTTCGAATTTACCAGGGAGGCTGAATATGAAGAAATTCGCTCTGATTCTGCTTGGCGTGCTGTTGCCCGGAATTCTGGCAGGTTGCGGGGCTGCACTGGTTGGTGCCGGGGCGACCGGCGGTTATGTGGTAGGTACCGAAGAACGCACTGTGGGCGATATGTGGGATGATGCCAGTCTTAATACTCAGGTCAAATACAAACTGCTTGAGGATGCCAGCGTCAGCGGCAGTCGAATCGATGTCGATACCTATCAGCGAGAGGTGATCCTCTCGGGCGTGGTGGATACCGATGAGGAGGCCCGGCGGGCAATTCAGATCGCTCGCTCCGTGCCCGGCGTCCGGACGGTTAAAAACAACCTCCAGGTTGGAGAAAAGAGCATTGGTGACAATCTTGATGACACTGTCATATTCAGTCGGATCAAGTCAGGCCTGGTTGCCGAACCGGGTATCCGGTCCCTGAATATCGATGTGGACGTGGATCGAGGCGTGGTTACTCTTTCCGGAATTGTGGGCGCCAGCGAGCAGAAAGACCGGATCATCAATATTGCCCGGACAACACCCGGAACCGTTCGGGTTGTGGACAACCTTAAAATCAGCACCAACTGACCCCTTGCACCCACACCATACCTTCCCCTGACGTTCAGCATGGATCAGGGGAAGGAAAGACATACAATCCGCATTTTCCAATCATTTGCCCTCAGGCGTTTCAAATGGACCTCTTGAGGGACTTTTCCATTTGCCGATTCTCAATTCCCGATTCCGGCCACACACAGCTCTAACGTGAGATGGTTAGATTATGAATTTAAATCGGCGCCATGTTGCGTCCCCAACCGCTGAACGGTCCGGACTGCCGTATTTCAATCAAGGGGTTATGCGTGAGGAAAGCAGTGTCCTGAACGACAAGCTGTTTTTCCGGAATCTCTTTCAGGTCTACAGGGGGCGCGGTTAATTGCTGTTGCAGGATGGGGGCGCGACTTCAGTCGATCGTGTGCTGGATCCCGGTCTTACCCCGGAGAGGCACAGCACGCTGTGCCTCTACATCGTTACCTATAATTTTGAACCTGGAACCTTGAACCCAGTGATAGGAACGGGGAATCCGAAAATCACTTTACCGCCCGATGGCGATCCATACATCGATCCAGACACTCTCTGCAAACGTCCGGATTTCGCTCCAGACTGGCGCAATAGGTAACAAACGATTCGATCCAGTCAGGACCGGTGCGGGGGCAGTTATCCAGGAAATCGAGAAATCGGACGAATTTGTCGAACGAGTGCTTATCCATGGCATGTTCCATGCGGCACGCAATGGCGTCAGCCGTTTCCGGATCAATCTGAAGCACCCGGTCGAGGAAATCTTTCAACACAGCATGTCGCCGGGCCAGTTCCCGGGCAATTCGGGCACCGGTTCGAGTGAGCGTTATCAGACTGTACGGCTCGTAATTGATCAAATTTCGTTTTTCAAGCGCTTTGAGCGCCCCGGTGACGGTACCGCGTTGAACACCCATTTTTTCGGCAATGTCTTTGGGGCGGGCAACTTTGTGCATGGTTTCCAGGTCCAGGATGATCTCGAGGTAATCCTCAAGGCTCTCGGAGAGTTCCAGTTTTTTTTGGCTCACGTTACCTCCTGAGGGCAATCCGGGTGACTTCTCGACCGTTGAACAGGCTCTCTTAAATGCTCGGCATTTGGGTACCCCGGCCGACTTCATAAGTCAACCTTAACTAAGGTATTTTATCAAGATATTATGCTTGACACGAAAAAAAGTTTGGTTTACCTAACTTCATCCGTTTTGAAATACATATGTATTCTGTTTGTGGAGGTTAGCGAATGGCAAGACTGATTATGAGGCAGATGAGGGACAACCAGTCCGGAACCATATCCGCCATTAAAGCCGGAGGAGAACTCGGGCGCAGGCTTCGGGATATGGGGCTGGTGCCGGGTACGGAGATCCAGGTCCAGGGGCGAGCACCATTGTACGACCCGGTTGCCCTCAAAGTCATGGGGTTCAAACTCACACTGCGGAATAATGAAGCCGATTTTATTGAAGTGGAGGTTGATTGAGCCATGGACATTAACGTGGCGCTGGCGGGAAACCCCAATGCCGGCAAAACCACCCTGTTTAACGGGTTGACCGGTGCCCGTCAGCACGTGGGTAATTATCCCGGCGTGACGGTTGAAAAAAAAGAAGGTGTGTTCCAACACAACGGTTTCACAATGCACATCGTGGATCTGCCCGGAACATATTCCCTAACTGCATACTCGGTCGAAGAGGTTGTAGCCCGGGATTTTCTCGTGAACGAGTCTCCGGAAGTGGTCATCAATATCGTGGATGCTTCCAATCTGGAGCGCAACCTGTACCTTACGGTTCAGTTTCTGGAGTTGGGTATTCCGGTCTGTATCGCTCTGAATATGATCGATGTGGCCAAGAGTCGAGGGCTTGAAATCAATGTGGGGAAACTCTCCCGGTTGCTGGGGGTCCCGGTCGTTCCCACGGTTGCACGAAACGGTAAGGGGAAAATCGAGCTCACCGAGACCGCCTCGACCATCGTTCAGGAGAAGCGAATCGTCAAACCGCTTGAAATTTCCTATGGGGAAGATGTCGACCGGGCACTTTACCGGATGGAAAAGGTTGTCCGGGAGACCGGATTTCTCACCGATACATATGCCCCCCGATGGGTCGCTCTAAAGTATCTCGAAAAAGACGAGCAGATCCTGTCCCACGGGCGGAAGGCTGACCGAGAAACCGCTGACCGTCTCGAGGCCATGGTTGAGGATGTCGCCGAGCACGTTATGAACACCCTCGATACCTATCCTGAAGCTCTCATTGCCGATCACCGGTATGGATTCATCAGTTCCATCATGCGGCAGGGGGTAATCAAACGTCACCATGACCGGGATCGGCTCTATACATCGGATCGTATCGACAAGGTACTTACCCATCGGTTCCTGGGGCCGGTGATCATGCTCTGCGTGCTGATGGGGCTGTACCACTTTACCTTTACCTACAGTGAATTGCCGGTGGCATGGTTTGGGGCAATATTTGACGGGCTGGGCAGTCTGGTATCAGCCTCTCTGCCCGATGGTCTTCTCAAATCCCTGATCGTT
>ENA-ORCT01000843-ORCT01000843.1-marine-metagenome-genome-assembly--contig:-NODE-843-length-13073-cov-3.276547_pt1 | contig 13073 bp, 9 predicted proteins | sample MGYA00248632_ERZ508511 | MGnify/ENA primary metagenome ERZ508511 (study PRJEB26182, sample SAMN06268839) | marine metagenome | isolation source: Tt an P1-techrep anaerobic enrichment on pine from sediment...
TGTATCATGGAGTTGATGAGACATATACTGCATTATCGCTGGATCTGCACTTTTTATTCAACGCTTGATTTTTAAACCTTCATTGTCTTCATGAGCTTCATGGTAAAAATCAAATGGGTTCTTTAACAAATAATAGGAAACGTCTGATTTTGCCCCCTCCCTCAATCCCTCCCCATCCTTCGCGGTTACCGCTACGGCGGACATGCCACCAGGGGAGGGAAGTTTTTTTCCCCTCCCCCTTGATGGCCTGTCGCGACGAAGCCTTGGCGAAGGCTGAGGGAGGCCGGGTGGGGGTGAAAAACGTTCCCGGATTAAGAGAAATGAATCGAACTGACACAAAAATAACCGTTCCCGGGCCGGATGCGCATTTTTTCCTGCCGGAGGATATTATTGAAAACATGGACCGGATCTCACGGCTGGCCGGGCGCCATCCGGTAAATGTCCTTGTGGCCGGCAAGCAGGGTTGCGGCAAATCGACCCTTGTGAGGCAGTTTGCCGCCCGACACAACCGGCCCCTGGCCACCTTTCAGATTGGTCTTCTCTCAGAGCCGGGTCAATTGTTTGGCGAACACGCCCTGAAAGACGGGCAAACCTGCTACCGGAAATTTCTCTTTCCGGATGCCATCCGGACGCCCGGCTGCGTCATTCACCTGGAAGAAATCAATCGGCCGGAGCACCCCAAGGCGCTCAATATGCTGTTTTCGGTATTGTCGGAAGATCGCAGTATCTACACCGATGAACTCGGCCACATCACGGTTGCAGAGGGTGTCGTCTTTTTTGCCACGTTGAACGAGGGCGATGAGTTTATCGGCACCGAAATGCTGGATGCCGCCCTGCGGGACCGGTTTTATGTTACGCTTCTTGATTACCTGCCTCATGAGGTGGAGCGCCGGGTGCTTCAGCTGAAGACAGGAATCGATGAAGCCGATGCCCTGACCATTGTAAATGTGGCCGGTAAACTTCGCAGCAATCACCGCGACCCCATAACGGTTTCCACACGCCACACCCTGATGATCGCTGAAATGGTCGCCGTCGGAGCGACGGTGGAACAGGCATGCAAGGTGAGCCTGCAGATCAGCCGGGATATGCTGGAGTCGGTTATGCTGTCGCTTCACGTGGAAACGGGAAGAACAAAAGAGCAACATAATGGGTCCCGCTATCAACAATACTGAAGCCCGCCGGATCAGCTGCACGGGCGCTGATGCGCCCCGGATTTCGGCGCGCCGTCCGGACAAATCCCGCCCCGTGTCCGATCGGGCAGGCCGGGCCGGCATATCGTCCTACTGGCGAAAAAACACCTCGCCCGTGGAATCAGCGGAGCTGGCCAATCTGTTGCATGCCCTGAGAAAAGTGGCGGGATACCTGGGGGAAAATGTGCCGCCGATCGAATACCGCGGCATGTCAACAACCGGTGGACCGACCATTCAAATTGAACCGGACATGGTGATGGGCTGCTATCCGGTTCCACCGGACAGGGTTGATGAGCTTATCGGGATGATCGTTCATCAGGCAATGCATCAAATCGAATGGTCCGATCATGTCTGGAAAATCCTCAGGCCGGCTATAAAACAGATGGCGCCGCTGCATGCGGTGCTGTTTAGAAAAATGGCTCATACCGGTGAGGATATCTATGTGGATCAGCAGGCCGGGCCGTCGGTGTTTGGGCAATATGTCCGGATTGCAAGGAAAAAAGCCCTCGAGCGATACAACGGTCGATTGCAGTCAGCGACCCGTTCGGTGGATGAACTTTTTTATCTCTGGCAGGCCGCTGTCTTTGCCCCTTTCAACAAACGAGCCGTGCGCTCTGAATATCAACCGCTTCTTCCGGAACTGACGACCCTTTCGTCAGCATCAGTCAGACTGAAAGCCAGCTCAAAACGACTGGCCGACCGATGCGGCCGCCGCGCACAGCTGTATCTCGATTACTGGGAAAAGCTCAAAGACCGATTGATCGAATGGCCTGTCATCGACACGCGCGGATTCCGGTTTACCGGACCGGGTTCAACCGGGAAAAGAGAAACGATACAATCGGCAGAAACCGACCGCCAGCGCCAGGCGCTTCCGCCGCTTCTGGCCCGGCAGATAGAGGTTCGGCTTGCAGCGGACGCTGTTGATATTACCCCGATCATTCGGTCGGTTGTCGGCTATGACGATGAAACCGTTGAACCCATGTCGCGATGGGACTTTACTATTGCCTCACGCCCGGTCATGGACCGAAAGATAATCGGCCGGCTGAAAGCCATCTTCAGGCAGTATGCCAACCGGCGGTGTGTTGTCAGCCGAGGGCTGACCAGCGGCCGGCTTGACCGGAGGCGACTGTACCGGGCGCAGGTAACCGGCCGGTGCTTTCAGCAGGTTGATCGTCTCCCGAATCCGGACTGGTGCGTGACCCTTCTTGTGGATGCCAGCGGTTCAATGCGCGGCAATAAATGGCAGCTGGTTGAAAATACAGTCGCCAATGTCCATCGATCGCTTGCCGGTTATCACAACCGTTTGAATGCATTTGCCTATTTTGAGGTCAGCGGAATCGGCATGATTTCCAGGCTGATCAAAGACAATACCCTCTTATCCATTCCGCCTGCCGGTCAGACCGCATCCGGCCAGGCAATCATTGCCGCGGCCAGTATGATCCCGGGAACGGTTCGCCGCAACATCCTGATTCATGTTACTGACGGAAATTCAAACTTCGGGTGTGATGTATCATTCGGGATTGAATTCTGCCGGCAAAAACGAATCCATCTTATCACCCTGGGATGTGGCTGTAAGGATAAAATCGCCATGGAAAACCAGTACGGCAGAACCATACAGTTTGTCGATTATTTCGAGCAGCTTCCCCAAGCCGTTGAAAATCTGCTGAAAACCCTGTTTCGCGGTGGTGGTCGACAACGATTCAAGCCGGCAGCCCCCTGAACGGGGGAAATGCGTGATCAAACACCGGTGATTCCATTCAAGACCAATCAAAGGAGCCAGAGATGCAGCATGAAAACCTGATCAAACAGATTGCCGGGACGGTGGGAACCCTCAAATTCAATCGACCGGAGCGCGGGAATTCCCTGTCCCCCGATCTTCTGGTGGATCTTCATCTGACATTGAGATCATGGGCCGAAGAAGAAGCGGTTCGCGCTGTCATAATTACCGGTAACTCCGAAAAAGCGTTTTCCGCCGGATACGACATTCTGTCCATCCCCACAGATCTAACCCCGGAGGCAGCCGAACTGCTGAAAACGTCCAATCCGCTTGAACTTGCCCTTGAGAGCATCAAAAACTTTCCCTTTCCGGTTATCGCCATGATCAACGGATACTGCTTTGGAGCAGGGTTGAATCTGGCCATGTGCTGCGACATTCGTATCGGAGCGGATCACATCAAGGCCGGCATGCCACCGGCCAAACTGGGGGTGGTGTATCATCCCGGCGGCATCGGCCAGTTTATCGACATTATCGGGATGGCCAAAACCCGCGAAATTTTTCTCACGGCTCACACCTATAAAGGAATTGAAGTAAAGGAAATGGGGCTGGTCGATCATCTGGTTCCCGCCGCTGAACTTTCTGAAACGGTTTACCGCATGGCAGAGAAAATTTCCGGCAATGCACCCCTCGCCGTAAAGGGAATGAAAAAAATCATCAACATGATGGGCACATATCCATCACTTGATCCCGAAGATAACCGGACAGCCGAAGCCCTGATCGCCGAAGCCTTCAACAGCGAGGACCTGAAGGAAGGCCAGGCCGCATTCATTGAAAAAAGGAAACCCGTCTTTACCGGAAAATAGCATGTATCGTGATTCAAAAGGAGGAGGATATGGCATCAGTTTCCTGGGATGTAGGATATATTCCCTGCAAACGCGCACAGATGCATCCTGACAAAACGGCAATCATTTTTGAAGATGAGCCGGTGAGCTACGGGCAGTTGAACGCCGGCATCAACAGATGTGCCCACATGCTGCAGGCCAAGGGAATCGAAAAAGGCGACCGGGTATCGGTCCTGATGCTCAACTGCATTGAATTTCTTGAAATCTATTTTGCGACAGCCCGGCTGGGCGGAGTTTTCGTACCGCTGAACTGGCGGCTCCTGGGACCGGAGCTTGAATATCAGATCAACGACTGCGAGGCCCGTTTTCTTTTTTTTCATGATTCGTTTATCGGCAGTATCGACTTGGTCCGCTACAGCCTCAAGGTCGAAGAAGATAAATTCATTTACCTGAAAAGCGGCGGACCTGAAATTCCGGGATTTGAACTGCCGGGCTGCCCGGACTGGGCAGAAGACTACAATGCCCTGGTCGGCGATCAACTGACCGCCGAACCGGTGCCGGCAAAACCGGTCCTGATGGACGATCCGCTGGCCATTGTCTATACATCCGGCGTCACCGGCAATCCCAAGGGAGCGGTCCTGTCGCATGAGCAGACATTTTTTAAGAATTTTCAGGTCGCAACCTATACCAGCGCCGGGCCGGACGATGTGCTGATCGCCCAGATGCCCCTGTTCCATTCGGGGGGGCTGTTTATCGTCGCCACCCCGGCACTGAATGCCGGCATGACGATGATCATGAGGCGGGGGTTTGACCCGAATGAGTTTGCCGAAGATATCCAGCGGTACCGGGGGACGATTGTTTTTGCACTGACCACCATGTGGCGGTTGATCATCGATTCGGGGAAGCTGGATGAAATCGATGTCAGCAGTGTCCGGTGCGTAGTCGGGGGCGGAGAACGAACGCCGCCCAACCTGTTTGAAGAACTTTCCCGGCGAGGGCTTCACATGCAACAGGGGTTCGGGCAGACGGAAAACTCGGCCATGATGATAATGCCCAAAGAAGATATTTATCGTAAAATGGGCTCCATCGGAAAACCGGGTTATTTCACCGATATCTGGATTGAAGATACCAGCGGCAAACGGCTGCCCCCCGGTGAAATCGGCGAAATCGTCGCAAAAGGCCCCACGGTCATGAGCGGATACTGGAACCGCCCTGAGGCCACAAAAAAGGCTATTGTCGATGGCGTGCTGCATACCGGCGATCTGGGCTATGTGGATGAGGAGGGATATTTTCACATTGTTGACCGCGCCAAGGACATGTATCGAAGTGGCGGTGAAAATGTGTATCCGGCTGAAATCGAGAAAATTCTTCTGAATCATCCGAAAATTTCCCAGATATCCATTATCGGAGTAAATGACGACAAATGGGGCGAGATCGGCCTGGCATGTATTATTCCCACCGAAAAAGGTGATACTGTAACCGTCGAGGAGATCAGAGGATTTCTGGCAAACCGGGTTGCACGATACAAGCATCCGGCAAAAGTTAAAATGATGACCGAGTTTCCCCTCACGGCAACCATGAAAGTAAAAAAATCCGAACTCAGGAAAAAGTTTGCCGGATTTGAAAACTGACCAACAACAAGTCGTTTTTCCGCGATCATCCCAAGGCCGGACCATCGGGTTCGGCCTCGTTTGTGTCAACGAGTGCCGGCAGGCTGCCGCCATATGAATAAAAACATATTGATTTTGGAAGGTTAGATAGAATACAGATATATAAACCAACCTGGATAAACGATCCCCGAAATTTCAAGCGGAGGAACTGCATGCCCGTAACGCCTTCAACGAGCGAATCGGAACAGAATGCTGCGGAACTTCAGCGCCTGATCAAACAAAATCAATTTTTTGAACTGTTGATCAGCAGCCTGCCAGGCCTGTTCTATCTGTTTGACAGCGACTTCAGGGTTCATAAATGGAACAAAAATGTTGAAACGGTTACGGGGTTCTCTGCCGAGGAGGTTCAAACCCGGCATCTTTTTGAATTATTTACGGGCAATGATCTGACGTTGATCCAACAAGGCATTGAAGAGGCATTTTTAAAGGGAGAAGCCGACACGGAAGCCTGCCTGCAAACCACCGACGGCCGCAAAATTTCATATTACTGGACCGGCGCCAGCACCACGATTGAAAGCAAACAGTTTTTGCTCGGAATGGGGATTGATATCAGCAAACGCAAACAGGCCGAAAATGCGCTGATAGAAAGCGAAGCCCTGTACCGCATCCTGGCGGAGCGGATGACCGAAGGTGTCATTCTGTTTCATGACTTCAGAATTCTGTTTGCCAATAACGCGTTTGCGGCCATGCTGGGGTACGACGATCCCTTGCAATTACTGACGAAAAACGTGATGGAAATGATCGCCGAGGGATTTGATGTCTATTTCAGGGAAATGTATGAAGCCATTCAGAACAATATCTGCTCGGAACGCTTTTTCCAGGCCCGATGGATCACCAGAGAAAAGAAAGAAATCTGGGTTGAAGGCCGAGCCAACCTGATCAGATGGAAAGAGCAGCCGACCGTACTGCTGACGGCAAGGGACATTACCGAAGTAAAATTAAAAGAGATTTCCCTGAAAGAGGAAACCGAGTCGCTCAGAAGGGAAAATGTCACCCTGCGCTCTTCAATCAAGGATCGATATCGTCTGGGTGACATAATCGGCAAAAGCGAATCCATACAGAAGGTGTACGAGAGGATTCTCAATGCCGCCGCGTCAAATGCCAATGTCGTAATCTACGGGGAATCGGGTACCGGCAAAGAACTTGTTGCACGGGCGGTTCACAAAATGAGCCGCCGCGCCTCCAAGCCCTTTGTTCCCGTCAATTCGTCGGCCATACCGGAGACGCTTCTCGAGAGTGAATTCTTCGGCTTTCAAAAAGGCGCATTTACCGGCGCCCATTCCGACAAACCGGGCTATCTTGACCGGGCCGACGGCGGCACGCTGTTTCTGGATGAAGTCGGTGATCTGGACGCCGGTCTTCAAGTCAAATTCCTCAGAGCACTTGACGGCGGCGGGTATTCGCCTGTGGGCAGCAGCGTGATCAAGCATTCCGATTTCAGAATTATTTCAGCCACCCACAAGAATCTGCTGAATCAGGTCAAACGTGGCCAGATGAGAGAAGACTTTTTTTACCGGATTCATATCATTCCCATCAGCCTGCCGCCGCTGCGGGAACGCAAAGAAGACATTCCCCTTCTGGTTGAGCATTTCCTGAGGCTCTATTCCCATGAATCGGAGTTGAGGCAACTTCCCGGCGAGGTGATGAAAGCATTGATGAATTATGATTATCCCGGCAACGTTCGTGAACTCCAAAACGTCATTCAGCGGTACCTTGCGGTAAAATCAATTGATTTTTTGTATGAAAATGTCTCGGATGCCGACGACAACGGGGAAAGCAACGTGCTGGTCGATGGGACGGAGGGGTTCGATCTTCAGCAGAATATCGAGAGTTTTGAAAAACTCATCATCAAAAAAGCGCTTTTAAAATACAAAGACAATAAAAGCCGGGCGGCCAGAGCGCTCGGAATCTCCCGCAAGACACTAACCCGAAAAATCCAGCGATTTGAGATCTAATTTGAACGTCAAACCCTGAACCTTGAACTATCCCCTCCCGCAGGGTGGATTAAGCGAAGCGAATCCACCAAAAAACAATCTATCTCGCAAAGGCCCCAAAAGCGCAAAGAAAAGCAAATACATGCAGAGTCCATGGATCCCCATATGTGGGAATCTGTGGTTAATAAAGCATCTTTTATTTTCAGCATACAAGGCAATGAAGAACAAAATGCGCAGCACGCTGCACCACTACACCACGTCTGCGAAGGTGCATGTCGCGGTCTCCGAACGCAGCACAAACGGATGCAGTTTGGCTTTTAAAGCTTCATGCGCTTCATTGGCTTCATGGTAAAATCAAATTAAAACTCCAGATGCCTCGGGGTGCGCGGAAACGGGATGACGTCACGGATATTGGTGATCCCGCTCACCATCATGAGAAAGCGCTCAAACCCGAGCCCGAAGCCCGCATGGGGGGTCGAGCCGAACCGGCGGATATCGAGATACCACCAGTAGCTTTCACTTTCCATGCCGGTCTCTTTGATCCGTTTTTCAAGCACATCCAGTCGCTCTTCACGCTGACTGCCCCCGACCAGTTCCCCGACCCGGGGAACCAGCAGATCCATGGCGGCGACGGTCTCGTCATCATCGTTCAGGCGCATGTAAAACGGCTTGATGGTTTTGGGGTAGTTATAGACGATGACCGGCTTTTTGAAATACTCCTCGCATAAATACCGTTCATGCTCGGTCTGAAGATCGGTCCCGAAATCCACCGGAAACTCGAACTGTTTTTGCGCTTTCTTGAGAATATCGACGGCCTCGCGATAGGCAATGCGCGCATAGTCTTTGCCGGCGATCACTTCCAGATCGGCCATCAGCTTTTTGTCCACGAATCTGGCAAACAGCTCCAGATCCGATGCGCAGTGATCCATGACATGGCCGACCATCTTCTTTACCAGGTCCTCGGCCAGATCCATGTTGTCCTCAAGATCGGCAAAGGCCATCTCGGGTTCGATCATCCAGAATTCGGCAGCGTGCCGCGGGGTATTGGAGTTCTCCGCCCGGAAGGTGGGGCCGAAGGTATACACCCGGTCCAGGGCGCAGGCAAAAAGCTCCGCCTCCAGCTGACCCGACACCGACAGGTTGGCTTCCCGGCCGAAAAAATCGTTCTCAAATGGATTCAACTCCTCTCCGGCGGCACGCTGGCCGGCAGGCAGGGTAGTCACGCGAAAAAGCTCCCCGGCGCCTTCACAGTCAGAGCCGGTGATCACCGGGGTGTGAAGGTAGAAAAACCCCCGCTCCCTGAAATACGAATGGACGGCGAATGCACTTTCGGAGCGGATGCGAAAAATGGCCCCATACTTATTGGTGCGGGGTCGAAGATGGGCGATGGTACGCAAAAATTCGTCGGAATGCCGTTTTTTCTGGAGGGGAAAAGTTTCCGGATCGGCCGTGCCGATCAGGCTGATATCGGTGGCCTTGAGTTCCCACTTCTGCCCTTTGCCCGGCGATTCGATCAATGCTCCGGTAACGGAAACCGCCGCACCGGTGGTGATCTGCTTCAACTCGTCCGCCTCGCCAACCCCCTCATCCACAATGACCTGTATATTTTTCAGGCAGGAGCCGTCGTTGATCTCGAGAAAAGAAAACCCTTTGGCATCCCGCCGGGTTCTGACCCACCCTTTAACCAGGATCGGGTCGATTGCCTGTTCACTGGAAAGCGCCTCGTTGACCCGTGTACGTTTCATTTCTGTTAACCCTTCAGTTTTGCTTCACCGGTTTTCATAGGATTTTCGAATCGCCTCGATTCCGTAGCCGGCGCCCAGCGCCACCATCAACTGGATGCGCGCCTTTACACCGGAAAGGCGACCGGCCAGAATGACCCCTTTTTTCATCAGATCCGCCCCGCCGCCCGGGTAGGCATACACCGGGCACACGCCCCCTTCCGGGCAGCGCGTGGCCAGCACCACCGGGATGCCGTCAGCCAACATGGCTTCTATAGCCGGAACGACGCCGGGCGGCACGTTGCCGGCCCCGAAGCCCTCCAGCACCAGGCCCGATATTTTCTGTTGCCGAAGGTGCTCCAGCAGATCGCCGTTCATCCCCGTATAGCAGGCGATCAGGGCCACGTTGGGGTCAATGGACTCGGTCGGGATCAACGACCGTTTGCCATCCGTTTTCCCGCCGGGCCGGTGGGTGAGAATAATCTCCTCACCGGCCACATAACCCATGGGGCCGCTTTCCGGCGCTTCAAAGGCATCGATGTTCAGGGAATTGATCTTGACCGCATCCCGGGCCGCAAAAAGCCGATCCGTCATGAGCAGCGAAACGCCGGCACCGGCAGGCAGGGGAAGCATGCAGGCCCGGATGCTGTTGAGCAGGTTGCGAATCCCGTCATATCCGGTCTCGCTGTAAAACCGCATGGACCCGGTATAGACAACCGGTTTTGCCGACCCGACAACCAGATCCGCCATAAACGCGGACTCCACCAGAACATCCGTCCCGTGAATCACCACCGCCCCCCGCACCGATGGCTCGACAAGGATTCGGTCCACATCCCTGGCCAGCCGGAACATATGCTCCGGGGTCATGTGCGGACTGGGCAGATCGGACCAGAGCACCGGCCGGAGCCCTACGCCCTTGACATACGGCGCAAGATCGGCGAGGAAGCGATTGAAATCACCACTGGGAACCACACCGCGCTCGCTGGCCAGCGGACGCATGCATATGGTGCCGCCTGTGAAAAACAAAACGATCTCGTCTTTTGTCATGCCTTCAGCCATGCTTTCGACAGTGACTATCCAAGCAAATCACCGCTCCCGTGAATCCCTCCATACCGCCGGCAAACCGGCCTGAATTGCCTCAATCAGCTCGATATGTTCAACCAGCGTTCTCACAACTTGTCAATTACAAATCTGATTTGGGGCTACCGGGAAAACGAATAAAACCATGTATTTTGAAGGCTTCCAGCTAATAGCTAACAGCTTAAAACCTTCGACCCCACGCTATCCAATATTGAACTTACCGGATTCGATATAGGGAACATCCTCCACATCGATGGCGTGAACGATCGATCCGGTCAGCCGTGCCTTCATTTCCCTGAGGATATTCCGCTTTTTATTCAGCCCGTTGGCAAAGGCCATGGTTCCGTCCATCAACTCGTTCTGGTGCAGCGCCTGTCGAATGATGTGATGCCGCTCGCACGCTTCGGCCGTCAGGCGACTGCCGGTATACTGCATCTCTTCGACCATATACATGGGCATGGCTTTTCGAAGCAGGGCGTTCATACCGGGCAGAAAGGGAATGCCCAGATCGACTTCGGGAAAACAGAAAAAGCCCCGGTCCGATCGCATGAACCTGAAATCAAACGCACAGCAAAGAATCGCCCCGCCCGCAAAGGCGTGCCCGTTTATAGCCGCCACCGTAATCAGTGGATAGGTAACCACGCGTTTGAACACCCGGTTAAGCTGATAGAAGAATTCTTTTGCCTTGTCGATCTCCCCGTTTTGTATCACGGGGACGAGCCATTCCAGATCGATGCCGTTGGAAAAGATTTTTTCATGGGCTGAGGTAACCACCAGGGTGGCCGCCTCGGTCTTGTTTTCGATGTCGTCCAGCGTATCCAGAAATGCCTGGAGAAAATCGGGGTTGAACCGGTTCTCGCCACTGTTCATTGTCAGAATCGCCACATGCCCATCCACCACATAGTCAACCAATGCCATAACGCTTTCTCCGATAAAGGCTTAGAGCCTGTTTGAAAACCGATGAATTGGCTGCAAATGCGTGAGAGCGGTTCAAATCACCGCAAATTTTCTGTCAATAGGCCGGCTATTCACCTCAAATTTCCGACAATTTGTCCTCGCTCTCACACATTTTCGCTTCAATCCCCTGGTTTTCAAACAGGCTCATAGGAAATTAATATGCCGCTAGCAACTGTCAGTAATTAGCAATAAATTTAACTTCTTGTTATTTGATGTTTTTTTACTAATCACTCATAGCTAACAGCTACTGGCTGAATGTCCAATTATCGAGTACCTGTTGATATCACGCCAGCCATACAGATTGAGCCTGTCCGTCAAAACCCGAGCCATCGCGTATTGCTATCGAGCGATTCACGGTCGCTCGACAGCGCATTGGCGGGAAAGTCCCAGTCCGGGTACCCGATGGCAATGGCGATGACAATCCGTTTGGTTTCCGGTATCCCGGCAATTTCCCGCAGCACATCGGGATATAGCACACCTTGATCTTCAATGCAGGTACCCAGGCCGAAGTTGAGCGCTGCCAGACAAATATTCTGCATGACTGCTCCCATATCAAGCAGCGGGCCGCTGTGGCTCAGGGATTTATCGGTCAGCAGGACAATGCCCACCGGAGCGTCAAAAAAACGAAATCCCCGCTCCAGCCACTCGAGTCGTTTCTGTTGATCCTCACGGGCGATATCCATCAGTTTAAAAAGCCCTTTTGCCAGTTCAATTTGTCGGGTCCGGTAGATGCTGTCATTTGACCAGCTCACCACCTGATTCTCCGGGACCATGGGCTCGCCGCTGTGCAATTTCTCAAGAATGGCCGTCTTCAACCTGTTCATCACATCGCCGGTCATCACGATAAATTCCCAGGGCTGTGTATTCATCGCCGAGGGTGCCCGGCAGGCGGATTCCAGGATCCGGGTCAACACGTCTTTGGAAACCGGGTCGGGTTTGAACCCCCTGATGCTTTTTCGCTGGTTGATCGCTTCAAGAATGTCCATGTGTTTGCCCTTTCTTTACCGGAAGTAATTACCCGAAATAGATTATATTTATAAGTATTCTCGATACCAGATCTGAACATAACGGATAAAAGCCATGAGGAAAAGCCCCTTGATTCTCCGGAATGTCCCTTTAATAACCGCTGGTAATCAATGCGGTCCAGGCGCCATTGCATAAATTCGCGTTCCTAAGCCGCTTTAACAGCTGTTCTGCCCCGCCTCGGCTGCCGCTGCAGCTGGTAGGCAAATCGATTGAGCCGCCGGACATCCAATGGCGTGCCGTCATCATAGAAAAAGAAAAAGGGAATCTCCCGGTGATGCCGCAGCAGGCTCTCTTCAATCAGGGAATTGTCACATCCCCAGCAGCTTGTCATCAGCACCCCGTCATATGCGTTTTTCTCCCAGTGATAAAGCACACTGCCCACAGCGTAGCCCGATCCGCCAATTGTTTCAGGGTCAATGATATCCACGGAGCGTCTGAGCACGGCCTTAAGATCCGGCGCGGGCAGCCAGGGGTGCAGTTTGCCGGCCAGTTTATACAGGCTTTCCCGGATGGCCACCATGACCATGAGGTATATTGACTGTTGCCGCCGGGTTGCCCGGCGGCCGAAAATCAGGTGGGGATGAATCCGTGCCATATATTCCAGAAAATCAAGGACCGGTTCGGCCACAACCCGGACGCGGCGCTCGCTCAGCTGGGTATAAATACCACAATTGGCGATATCATTTCCCTTGGTCAGGGCATCGCCGGACACAAAAATTGTCCGGAAATCCGAATCCCCCGTGAACCGGCGCTCCATCAGGTAAAATTCCCGGGCCGCCTGCCGGATCAACGTCCGAAGCCTGGCCCAGTGGAAACTTTTCTGGGTCGGTCCCATGATGAAGCCGGCTTTGGACGGGTGTTTAATGAGCGAGATGATCGCCTCGCTGAACCGCTGGTAGATCTCCATGGCCGCCCCCGGATGGGGCTCGGCCGCCA
>ENA-ORCT01000844-ORCT01000844.1-marine-metagenome-genome-assembly--contig:-NODE-844-length-13063-cov-3.399276_pt1 | contig 13063 bp, 9 predicted proteins | sample MGYA00248632_ERZ508511 | MGnify/ENA primary metagenome ERZ508511 (study PRJEB26182, sample SAMN06268839) | marine metagenome | isolation source: Tt an P1-techrep anaerobic enrichment on pine from sediment...
CGGCGCGCAGCAGCCGGCAGTTCCAGCCGTCTCGGAGCATCCCGACCGGTTGCAGCTGACGGATGCGGTGATCTGTGAAGGCGTCGAGGAGCATATCCCGATCAATCCGGCTGTCGTGTTTTCCCTGAATATTGGAAAAGTGGCCTGCTATACATTTTTCGATCCGGTTCCAATATCAACCCATATCTTTCACAACTGGTATTACCGGGACCGGCTCAGTCGGCGGGCCAAACTGTCGATCCGCAGTCCGCGATGGGCAACCATCAGCTCCATCCAGCTTCGGGAAGCGGACAAGGGGCCGTGGCGCGTCGAGATCACCGATGCCGCCGGCCGCGTTCTGAAAATTCTTCGATTCAGTATCTCGGATTAAGATTTATGTTCGATCTGTGGTCCCAGTCATCGGCAATTCGCTGGCAGGATTTTGTCGATATAGCCCTGAACAGCTATATCCTGTTTCGTCTGTACGTCCTGTTTCGGGGGACCTATGTCTTTCGAGTCATAACGGGTATCGCATTTTTATGGTTTTTTCAGCGGGTTGCCGTGTCGCTGGGGCTGATCGTGACCAGCTGGGCCATGCAGGGCATCACGGCGGCCGCCGCTCTGATTATTGTTATTGTTTTCCGCAATGAAATCCGAAGCGTCCTTCAGGCAAAGAATCTGAAAGCCATCCTCTGGGGCGTTTCATTCAAGCTGAAGCCGGCACCGGTGGAGACCCTTGTGGATGCGGTGTTTGAATTGGCCCGGAAGCGGATCGGAGCCCTGATCGTCATTCCGGCCAAGGAAGATCCGAGTGATGTGGCCCAGGGCGGCATCGTCCTGGATGGCGTAGTATCCCGGGAGCTGATTTTAAGTGTGTTCTGGCCGGATAATCCCGTGCACGACGGGGCGGCCATAATCGAAGGAGACCGAATCACCCAGGTCGGGGTAATTCTGCCGCTCTCCAGCCGGACCGATCTGCCCTCGGCCTACGGCACACGGCACCGCGCTGCGGCGGGTCTTGCGGAGTCCACCGATGCTCTGGTGCTCGTGGTATCCGAAGAAAGCGGAAAGGTGGTGGCCGCCAGGGGCAACCAAGTTGTCATTGTTCCCACCCGTGCGGAACTCGAACGCCAGCTCAACGAGCACATGGGAATCGGCATCCAGCCGGTCAGCTACCAGCGGAGGCGGATTTTTCAATTGGCCGCGGCCGGTGTGATCTCGGTCCTGTTGATCACCGGCGTCTGGTTCAGCTTCACCCGGGGGTGGGATACGCTGATTTCCTTTGAGGTGCCGATTGAATACATGAACCGGGACCCGGAAAAAGAGATCCTCGAGACCTCGATCAACAATGTTGCCCTCCAGCTGTCCGGTTCCGGGGCGCTCATCAAATCCCTGCGGCCCGATCAGGTCCGGGTTCGTCTGGATCTGAGTCAGGCGGTTGTGGGGCTGAACACCTTCAGCATTACCCCGGATAACATCAAACTTCCCCCCGGGGTTTTCCTCAAGGATGTCTATCCCCAGACCGTCGATGTTACCCTGGATATTCCCAAGACCGTCTCTCTGCCGGTTCAGGTGGACTGGGGCGGCAAGTTGCCCGAGCATCTGATCCTGGTGAGTGCCGAACTGGAGCCGGACACCCTTCAGGTAACCGGCGGCAGCCGCCTGCTGGACGACATTTCAACGATTTACACGGAAAAAGTCATGCTGGATCAGATCGACCGATCCGGCACCCTGACGGTGAATCCGATCCTGAGCCCGGCCTCCCTGAAGATCGCCGGCAATTCGAACCAGAAAATTTTTGTTCGCTATACCGTGAAATTGAGGCGGCCGTAGGGGGGGGAGTTTCGGGTTCCGGGTTCCGGGTTCCGGGTTCCGAGTTCCGGGTTCCGGGTTCCGAGTTCCGGGTTCCGAGTTCCGAGTTCCGGGTTTCAAGTTCCGGGTTGGGGAACCATGAAAATTCATTTGCGGGGCTGTTTTTCGTGCTCGCGCTCAGCGAAGCGGTGCTCGTAATCGTAATCGTATCTTTTCATCCGACTACAACGGATCGTTCGAGTCCCGGGAAACGACAGTTTAATGTTTGACGTTCAACGTTCAAAGACGAGGGCGAGAACGCACAGAAATACAGCCTTGGCGGCATTCCCAGCACGGCCATGTAGGAGCGGTTTTAACCGCGATTCAGGGACCCTCAACGGGTTCCGGGGCAGAGGTGGTTCAACGTTTCGAGTTCGATGTTCAAAGCAGATTGGTAGGGGCACAGCTCGCTGTGCCCCTACGGTGATCCGTTTCCGGTTTTTGTAATTTGGGATTTTCGTTTTCCGGGTGGAGACGCGTTTTAAATAGACCCCAGATCCCTGAAACCGCGACAGCGGTCCATAACACCGCCATTGCCCTACTCGACCAGTGAGCGGATAAACGGCATGAGTTTGGCGCGAAGCTCCGGCCGGTCCATGGCAAAGGCCAGGTTGGCCATCTGGAAGCCGGCCTTGTCTCCGCAGTCGTAGCGGGTGCCCTGAAAACGGAGGCCGTAGATATCCTGGTGATTGAGCAGCTCGGCCATGGCGTCGGTGATCTGAATCTCGCCGCCGGCCCCGATTTTCTTTTGATCCAGGATGCCGAAAATTTCCGGGGTCAGAATGTAGCGCCCGATAATGGCCAGGTTGGACGGTGCAGCGGCAGGCTCCGGCTTTTCGATCATACCTTTGACCTTGACGATGCCGTCATCCACCCGATCAACATCCAGAATGCCGTATTTCGAAGTTTCCGAGGGGGCGACCTCAATTACCGCGACAACCGACGAGTGGTGACGTTCCCAGGCACTGAGCATCTGGCTCAGCACCGGTTGCTTGGCCTGGATCAGATCGTCGGCCAGCAGTACTGCAAAGGGTTCGTCTCCCACGATATCCCGGGCGCACCAGATGGCATGACCCAAACCCATGGGCTGGTTCTGCCGGGTATAGATGATGGTGCCGGACTCGGGGATCAAGGAGTCGAGTTCGATCAGCAGGCTGTCCTTGCCCCGGGACATGAGTGTGCTTTCCAGTTCGCACGAGTGGTCAAAATGATCTTCCAGGGCCTCTTTTTTTCGGCCGGTGACAAATATGATCTGCTCGATGCCGGAATCCAGCGCTTCCTCAACGGCATACTGAATCAGGGGTTTGTCCACCACCGGAAGCATTTCTTTGGGCATGGCCTTGGTCGCCGGCAGAAACCGGGTGCCGAGGCCGGCGACGGGAAATACCGCTTTTCGGATTTTCATCGGCTCTCTCCTCTGTATGTTTTCAGATTTAGATTGATCGAAGCAGGCTGCCGATCATGTGCGGAGGATAGTCGAGGGCCCTCGAATCGGGGCCCTCGGGATGCAGTAGTGGTCAGGGTGCGGTGCGGGTTTAAGGAGCGCGAATTTAATTGATTGTAAATAAGTAAATCCTCGTTCCTAAAAGCCTGGTTTCAGGAGGTGGCGGATTCAGACCGCTTCGATCCACCCCAGGGTGTCTTCCGCCCGGCCGTATTGAATATCGGTCATCGATGTAAAGAGTCGGTTGGCCAGGGGGCCGACTGTGCCGTCGCCCACCTTGTAAACCGTGTCCTCGTAACAGATCTCACCCACCGGTGAAATTACAGCCGCGGTGCCCGAGCCGAATATTTCTTTCAATCTGCCGGATCCATGGGCTTCGATCACCTCATCGATGGTAATTTTGCGCTCTGAGACGCGGAGTCCCCAGGCCTTGGCCAGCTGAATTACCGAGTTTCTCGTAATGCCTGGCAGGATGCTTCCGTTGAGCATGGGGGTGACGATTTCATCATCGATGACAAAAAAGATATTCATGGCGCCGACTTCTTCAATATACCGCTGCTCGACACCATCGAGCCACAATACCTGGGTATAGCCCTTGTCGTGGGCATCTTCACCGGCCTTGAGACTGGCCGCGTAGTTGCCCGGCGTCTTGGCCTCGCCCATTCCTCCGCGAACGGCCCGCACATAGTCCCGGGTTACCCATATTTTGACCGGGTTGAATCCCTCGGCGTAATAGGCTCCCACCGGCGAGAGGATGACAAAATATCGGTAGTTATGCGAGGCGCGCACACCCAGAAAGGGATCCATGGCGATGATGGTCGGCCGGATATACAGGGACGTTCCGGGCGCGCTGGGGACCCAGTCCGCCTCGAGTTTCAGCAGTTCCTTGAGCGCCTCGAGGGCAAAGGCCTCATCGAACTCGGGGATGCAGAGGATCCGGCAGGATTTGTTCATGCGGGCAAAGTTGTCTGTAGGCCGGTACAGCTGAATGCTTCCGGACGCCGTGCGGTAGGCCTTGAGCCCTTCGAAAACCGCCTGGCCGTAGTGCAGCACCATGGTGGATGGGTCCATCTGAATTGGCGCGTAGGGCTCGATACGCGGATTGTGCCAGCCCTTCTCCGGATTGTAATCCATATTGAACATATGGTCCGTGAATATGGTGCCGAAACCGAGTTTGGAATCATCGGGGCGCGGTTTGGGGGTTTCTGTTTTGGTTATTGTCAGCTGCATGTAGCCTCCTCGAATTGAAAAAAAGTTGAGATATTTCATGGCGCCGGTCGGTTTCCGGCGCCACCGGCCATCATGCATTGCAGTCCGGTCGGCGTTTTCTATCTGGTTTCCTTAAAAATCAAATGTGAATCGCTCCATCCGGAAATCTGCCATCGGCAGATGGCCACCGGTTATCGTTGTGGGTTCGGCCAGATTGATTCGCCGGCAAACCACTTGCGCACAGGCCGTATCACGTGATGGCGTGCGATTCGGACTAAAAAATTGTCTAACTTTCTACTATATTATAGAGCTCAATATGAAGGCAAGTGCTAACATGAATCATATGCCGATACCGATCGGACGGATGATTCTATTGCCATCAGTCCACCCAGTTGAAGGTGCGCTCCACGGCTTTCTTCCATCCCCGGTAGCCTTTTTCTCGCTCGTCCGGGTCCATGGTCGGCATCCAGGTTTTATCCATGGCCCAGTTTCGGCGGAGTTCGTCAAAATCCGACCAGAACCCCACCCCCAGCCCGGCGGCATAGGCCGCGCCAAGAGCGGTCGTTTCGGTAACTTCAGGCCGGATGACCGGTACATCCAGAATATCGGACTGAAACTGCATCAGCAGGTCGTTGACCACCATACCGCCGTCAACTTTCAGATTGCTCAGCGTCACGCCGGAGTCCGCGTTCATGGCCCGTACGATATCAAAGGTCTGGTAGGCCGTGGATTCCAGAACGGCGCGTGCCAGATGCCCCTTGTTGACAAACCGGGTGAGCCCGACAATGACTCCCCGGGCATCCGCTCGCCAGTAAGGGGCGAAAAGCCCGGAGAAGGCCGGAACAAAGTATGCGCCGCCATTGTCGTCAACCGCCCGGGCCAGTGCCTCGATTTCCGATGCGTCGTTGATAAGGCCCAGGTTGTCGCGGATCCACTGTACCAGAGCCCCGGCAACGGCTATGGAGCCCTCCAGACAGTAGATGGGCCGCTGGCCCCGCATCTGGTAGGCCACGGTGGTGATCAGCCCCTGCCTCGACGGCACAGGGGTGGTGCCGGTGTTCAGCAGCAGAAAGCAACCGGTACCGTAGGTGTTCTTGGCCTCACCACTTTCAAAGCAGGTCTGGCCCACCAGGGCGGCCTGCTGGTCTCCCAGGGCACCGCATACCGGAACCTCGGCCTGCAAGGGGCCGTCCGGTCGCGTCAGGCCCCAGATGTCCTGGTCGATGGACGGGACGATACGCGGAAGTATGGATCGCGGAATGCCCAGGATCCCAAGAATATCGTCGTCCCAGTCCAGGCGGGTCAAGTCCATCAGCATGGTCCGGCTGGCATTGGTGACATCGGTGACATGCGCCCCGCCGTCGGGGCCGCCGGTCAGCCACCAGATGATCCAGCTTTCCATGGTGCCGAACCGGGCATCTCCGTTTTCAGCCGCCCGGCGTGCCTCCGGTACATTATCCAGGATCCACTTGATTTTCGGGCCGGAAAAATATGTGGCTATGGGAAGGCCGGTCTGGTCCCGGAACCGGTTCTGGCCGTGATCCCGGCTGAGGGCCTTGCATATATCGTGGGTCCTGGTGCACTGCCAGACAATGGCGTTGTAAAACGGCCGGCCGGTGTGACGGTCCCATACCACGGTGGTCTCCCGCTGGTTGGTGATGCCGACGGCCGCCAGGTCCGCTCCGGAAATGCCGGCCTTGTCCAACGCCCGCTGCATCACCTGCCGGGTGTTCTCCCATATTTCCATGGGATCGTGTTCGACCCATCCCGCCTGGGGAAATATCTGTCGGTGCTCTTTCTGGTCCAGCCCGACGATCTGGCCGCGATGATCGAAAATGATGAAACGATTACTGGTAGTTCCCTGGTCGACGGCGCCCACATAGCGGCTCATGGTATCTCTCCTTTTTTCCTTGCGTGTTGATGATGTCTGTGGTTGTGGCGGGTCCTGGAAAACCGGCTGGTCCTTTCGGCAGAATTACCGAAAGTGATTAGCACAGCCGGGTCGTTTTTTCAATTTTTGGCCGGTGCCGGAGTCTGTTTCCGTTTGGATATGAAACGTTTGACATTGACCGGTGGCCTGTATAAGAGTGGGCAGCGTCACATACACCAGAAAGGAATACACCATGACCCAAGAGGATCGAATGGCCAGCATCCAGCCGGTCAAATTGAATTTAGACAGCACCTTTTCGTTCAAATGTCACCCGGGCGTAAGCTGTTTTACCAAGTGCTGCCGGGGAATCAATATAATTCTAACGCCTTACGATATCATTCGTCTGAAAAATCGTCTGCAGCTCTCGTCTGAAGAATTTCTGGCAATCTACACCAAGCCGGAAATGCTCGAGAAGACCGGTCTGCCGGTGGTTACCCTCAAACTGCTGGACGATGAGCAGGAGTCCTGTCCGTTCGTCCGGGATGAGGGCTGCCTGATCTACGAGGACCGCCCCACCACCTGCCGGTATTATCCGCTTGGCGTTGCCTCCCTGAGCCACAAGCCCGATGCGGATGACACGGATTTCTTTTTCTTTGTCCACGAGCCGCACTGCCTGGGGTTTGAAGAGGACCGGGAGTGGACGGTTCGTGAATGGCGAAAGGACCAGGGCGTGGACATCCATGATGACGTCAATGCCCAGTGGACGGACCTGGTGGTCAAAAAGCGATCCTACCCCTCCAACATCATGCTGACCGAGCAGGCCAGAAAGATGTTTTTCCTGGTCAGTTACAATATTGACAAGTTCCGGGAGTTTGTCTTTGACAGTTCGTTTCTCGATCGTTTCCAGATTGATCCGGAAACGGTGGAGGCGATGCGGAACGACGAACTGGCCCTGCTGGATTTTGGTGTGAAGTGGCTGAAGTGGCTGTTTTTCAAGGAGGGTGAGTTCAATCTGGCGGATGCGGCGGCCGATATGCACAAAACGACCTCACCCGAATAGGTGATTGCCCCCAAAGATCCTTGAGAGGGAGGCGGGCGCCGATCCGCGTGGCGTGAGCGCCGCGTCTCCCTGTCACCTGAAACCGGTCAGACCGGTTTCAGGTGCATCAATAGTCCTCGTAAGCCAGTCCCTCCCAGTGCGCGGGGTTGCTCAGGCGCTCCGCCACATCCACGTTGAACCATTCCGCCAGCGGATTGAACACCTCCGGTGCATCGTTTTGAACCTGCCGGGCCGCTGTCAGCACTTTTTCGAGTCCGTTTCGGGTCATTTTGCCAAGCGGTCGGCGGCAGCCGCCGGAGGGCAGCCCCAGAATCGACATCAGGGTTTTCAGCGCCAGGGGGTTCCGGGCGCGGCAGGTGACCTCACCCAGAGGGGTTGCTTCCGCAGTGGTCACGGTTACCAGCCCGAACAGGGGCGCCAGTTTATCATTGAGACGGCCGGCTTCCTCAAAATCGCCCGCTTGAAGGTGCGCGATAAACCGGGACACAGCCTGGGGCACAATATTGGACAAGACGGAAATGACGCCGGCGGCTCCGATTCGGCTGTCGGTCATCATGGCGAAGGTCAGGGCGTCGTCGCCGGAGAGAATCGAGAAGGAATCCCCGCAACAGGCCCGGGTGCGCCGCATGTTGTCCAGATCACCGGTCGCTTCTTTGACGGTGTTTACATTTTTGAACTTCCGGTTAAGCAGGGCGATATCTTCGGGCAGCGTCTTGGCCCCGGTTCGTCCCGGAATAATATAGGGAATGATGGTGAGATCGGGAAACGCCTCGGCGATCGGCTCGATGTATTCCCGGCGGATCTCAAGGGAGCTGGGGCCGTTGTAGTACGGATCGACCAGCAGCACCGCATCGGCTCCGGCGTCTCTGGCATGCTCCGTGGCCAGCAGGGCTTCCTGTGTGTTGTTGCTGCCGGTTCCGGCGATGCACAGGCAGCGGCCCCGGGTTCTGTCGGCGATGCGTTTGATCAGTGCGTTGTGCTCTTCCCAGCTGAGTGCCGGGCTCTCTCCGGTGGTTCCCACGGCAAGAATGCCGGTGATTCCGTTTTCAATCTGGTAGTCGACCAGACTGTCCATTCCTTCGTAGTCCACCTCAGCACCGGCAAACGGCGTGACGATGGCGGTAAAGCATCCGTTGAGCATGTAACCCCCTTGGTAACTGGTTGATCCAGCACGAAAAATTTAATTATAATTCAGAAAATCTATGAAAAAATAAGCGGTTATGTCAAGGGAAAAAGGCCGGCCCGTTGAATTTCACCCCGGCCGAGGCAGCATCCCGTTTTTCCTTGACATCGCCTGGCGGGCATACTAACCCCCTCAACGTGATGAACCGGTGCCGGCAACGCACCATTTCCAAGCAAAATCCAATCGACCATTCAATGCGAGGGACCATCAATATGGATAAACCGCGAAACGTTGACGAATACATCGCCATCCAGAGCGCCGCTGTGGCGAAAAACCCCGAATGTGGAACGTCCCGCTACAATCTGGCTGTCGGGTTGCTGGGGTTGAAAAAATACGATGAGGCGGAACAGGAGCTCAAGGAAGCGATTGAATGCAGCCCCACCCTGGCCGAGGCGTATGTCCAGCTGGGCGGCATCTGTCTCCAGCGAGGGGATCTTGACGGCTGCCTGTCCTACAACCTTCAGGCGACCCGTGTTCGGGCCGGATTTGCCGAAGGCTATGGGAATATCGGGTTCGTGCAGCTTCAGAAGGGCAACCTCGATGAGGCGGTCAAGGCTCTGGAAAAAGCGGTGAAATGCAATGTCAAATTCCTTCAGGCCTACTCGACTCTGGCCAATGCGTATCTGATGCAGGGCGAGGTCGATAAAAGCATCGAAACAAACCGTAAAGCCCTGGAGCTCGAACCTGGATTCGCTGTGGCGCACAACAACCTGGCCATCGCCTATCTGGAAAAAGAGGACTTCGAACAGGCGGCTGCCCACTGTGACAAAGCGCTTGAGCTGGGATATGAGGTGGCGCCGGAGATCCGCCGCGAAATCGATGCCCACCGCTGAGCGCCACACTGTTGCCGGATCATTCCGTCGGCCCGGTCCGTCACCGTTGACGGCCGGGCCGATTTTTTTACAAGCAAGGGCGATCGATCAGGCGGTGAGATGAAACCGACGCTCACGCCCGGCGATCAACCCTGCGCTGAGGAACGCGAATTTAATTAATTAAAATCCGCGTTCCTGAGGAGCGTCATGTCGAATCAACCTGAAATTCATTTTGCCATCGGAGATGCGGCGCCATCTGTGCGGCCCGACGAGGGCGTGTGGAGCGCCCCGCTTCCGCAGAATCGATCGGGAATCTCTGCCAATGGTCCCGGCGATGGGGTTCAGTGCGGGGACTATTTGACGGCTGTCGGGGAGTTTATCTCCCGGGACGGTTTCCGGATGCTATCCGCTGCCGCCTCCCGACTCACCCGGGCCGATCTGACGCCGGGCGATCTGGACTCGATTATCGTTCGCCTGGTCAAGCACGGGGCATTTTATCATCCGGTGAAGCTGGAGGTTTCAGCCGGAAAACACGTGGCTCACCTGGTGGTCAATGGCGCGGTTTCCGATGTGGGCCGCGAGGGGATCGGTCAGGAATACCGGAATCTGCAGCGGTTGGCATCCGTGGCTGGGCGGTGGATCCCTGAGGTCTTCGGCCGGGGTGAGTGCACGACGCCGGCCGGGCACCCGGTTTCCTTGTTCCTGGCCGAGTGGATCGAGGGATTTTGCGAATTTCATCTCACCGGCGATTCCGGAGCCATCGTGGTCTGGGATCCGGAGCGGGGCAATTACCACCTGACCGGCGATGTGCTGAAACGGGTGTATGCCGAGGCGGCCCGGATTCTGACATTGTGCTATGATATCGAAACATTCGAGCAGGTTTTCCCCTGGCATCATGCTTCCGGGGATTTTGTGGTGCGGCACCGGGACGGTCTGCCGGAGGTTCGGTTGATCACGGTTCGCGGCTATGTGGCCCTGATCGATAATCCGGATCGTGACGAAGCGATCGTTCTCCAGGCACTGCTGGTTTTTCTTCTGAACCTCTCGATCCGCATGCGCCTGGACCGGCTCGATGGCACCGGGTCGGTTGCCTGGGCCGGTCCCTTCGTCCTCGAGGCCGTGGTGTGCGGTTTTTTTCGCGGGCTGGCTCAAAAATCCGACAGCCGGTGGATCGACCGGCCCCTGGTCGACGCGTTCCGCGAGCACATTCTCGACTGGTCGCCGACAGAACTTTTGGAACTGGCCGCGCCCCTGGCCGAGGCCTTTCCCGTTCAACAGGCCGATCTGCCGGTCATTCGGGATCATCTGGAATCCCACGTGCACGAGCTGCACCGGCTGCTGATCGCCTGACGGTTGAGCACGGATCTGATTTTTCGGGTATCTATAATTGAACCGATACAAGATAAGGCGGTGCGAAAAATCGGACACTCAACATAGGGGATATTGTGAGCAGCGCCTTTTCCCCGAAACCGTCTTAAGGTCTCGAAAACCAAACCTTTTTATTGACAAGGCATTGGAATAATTCTATACCTTCAACTTGGATGAAAAATGTGGAAATATCATAAAATTACAATAATTTTAGCTGTTTAAGTTGAATGGGAGGGGGTGGCTTGAAAACCTCCCCCTGGGAGGTAAGTTTTTCCTTTCTATGAGGTAGACGGTAATTTATCAACTTAACGGAGGTATGAAGATGGCAAAACATGAAACCCCTATGTTGGACCAGCTCGAAAGCGGGCCGTGGCCAAGCTTCGTGTCGGACCTGAAAGCGGAGGCCGCATCCAGGGCGAAGAACGAGAAAGGTATTGAGTACCAGATTCCCGTCGACGTCTGCGATGACCTTCTCGGTGTGCTTGAGCTGTCCTACAAACATGGTCGGACCCACTGGAAGCACGGTGGTATCGTCGGGGTGTTTGGGTATGGCGGCGGCGTTATCGGTCGTTACTGCGACCAGCCTGAGGCTTTTTCCGGCGTGGCTCATTTTCACACCATGCGCGTGAATCAGCCGGGCGGCAAGTTCTACACGACCAAGTTCCTCAGGGAAATCTGCGATCTGTGGGAATTCCGCGGCAGTGGTATCACCAACATGCACGGATCCACCGGCGACATCATTCTGCTGGGAACCACCACCCCGCAGCTGGAAGAGATTTTCTATGAGCTGACCCACAAGATGGATCAGGACCTTGGCGGATCGGGCTCCAACCTGCGTACCCCCGCTGACTGCGTGGGCGCTGCCCGCTGCGAGTACGCCTGCTACGACACCCAGGCCCTGTGCTACCACTTGACAGAGGAATATCAGGACGAGCTGCACCGTCCGGCTTTCCCCTACAAGTTCAAGTTCAAGTTTGACGGCTGCCCCAACGGCTGCGTGGCGTCCATCGCCCGTTCGGACATGTCCTTTATCGGTACCTGGCGCGATGATATCAAAATCGATCAGGAAGCGGTCCAGGCATACATCGGTGGCGAACTGCTTCCCAACGCCGGTGCTCTTTCCGGACGTGACTGGGGTGCCTTTGACATCGAAAAGGAAGTGATTGGCCTCTGCCCCACCCAGTGCATGTGGATGGAAGGCAACGAGCTGAAGATCGATACCAAGGAATGTACCCGCTGCATGCACTGCATCAACGTCATGCCCCGGGCGTTGAGAATTGGTGATGATCGCGGTCTGTCCATCCTGGTCGGCGCCAAGGCCCCGATTCTCGATGGTGCACAGATGGGTTCCCTGCTGGTTCCCTTTGTCAAGGTCGAAGAGCCCTACGATGAGATCAAAGAAGTCATTGAGAACATCTGGGACTGGTGGATGGAAGAAGGCAAGAACCGTGAGCGTCTGGGTGAGCTGATCAAACGCCAGGGCTTCCAGAAGCTGCTCGAAGTCACCAATATCAAGCCTGCTCCGCAGCACGTTCAGGAACCGCGCCACAACCCGTACATCTTCTGGAAAGAGGATGAGGTTCCGGGTGGCTGGGAGCGTGACGTCGACGAATTCCGTAAACATCATCAGAGATAATACAGGGGAGGCAAGACCATGGCATTTATTTCCTCAGGTTATAATCCCGACAAACCGATGGAAAACCGTATTACCGACATCGGTCCGCGAAAATATGACGAATTCTACCCGCCGGTCATCGCCGCTAACAAAGGCAAATGGCTGTATCATGAAATCCTGGAGCCCGGTGTTCTGGTTCATGTTTCCGAAACCGGCGATGAGGTTTACACCGTCCGCGTCGGCGGCGCCCGCCTGATGAGCGTCTCCCTGATCCGCGAGATCTGCGAGATCGCCGACAAACACTGTGACGGCCATGTGCGCTGGACCACCCGGAACAACATCGAGTTCATGGTGGACAGCAAAGAAAAAGTCGGCCCCCTCAAGGACGATCTGGCCAGCCGGAAGTTTGACGGCGGCAGCTTCAAGTTCCCCATCGGCGGTACCGGAAACGGCGTGACCAACATCATCCACACCCAGGGATGGGTTCACTGCCACACGCCGGCCACCGACGCCTCCGGTCCGGTCAAGGCTTGCATGGATGAGCTTTTCGCTGATTTCCAGAACATGCGCCTGCCGGCCAAGGTCAAAGTTTCCCTGGCCTGCTGCCTGAACATGTGCGGTGCGGTTCACTGCTCGGATATCGCCATCCTCGGTTACCACCGCAAACCGCCC
>ENA-ORCT01000845-ORCT01000845.1-marine-metagenome-genome-assembly--contig:-NODE-845-length-13047-cov-3.563608_pt1 | contig 13047 bp, 8 predicted proteins | sample MGYA00248632_ERZ508511 | MGnify/ENA primary metagenome ERZ508511 (study PRJEB26182, sample SAMN06268839) | marine metagenome | isolation source: Tt an P1-techrep anaerobic enrichment on pine from sediment...
GGCAGCTGGCTTTCCTGCAGGGTACCCCGTTTCAGGACGATCTCGACGCCGTCTTCGGCCGTATTCGTGCCAGCCTTCCACCGCGCAGCGTAGCCCATCTCGAACGATTGGCCGAGGCGGTGACCCCCCGCTTTCAGGGCCTGCGTGATTACAGTGGCAAGCGCCCCGTGCTCGAAGCATTGCGCCGAGCGTTACTTTTTCAGCTCCGCTGTAACATTCGTTACGCACCCGCCCAGCGCCGCGCCGCCGACTATCCCTTCGATCCCTACACTCTGCTGTTCTACAAGGATTCTCTCTATTTGGGTGGATATGCCCATAATCGCCAAGAATTGCGCCTGTTTCTGGTAGATCGTATCGAGTCCGTCACGGTTGGGGAGGAGAGGTTTGAGCTGCCGGAAGACTTTTCCATCGATCAACTCACCGGCGGTGCCTTCGGGCTGGTAGCCGAAGAGCCGCAGTCCATTCGTCTTCAATTTGCCGCCGACGTGGCTCACCTGGTGCGAGAGCGCATCTGGCATGAAAGCCAACGCATCGAAGAACAGGACGACGGCTCGCTGATTCTTTCTCTGCATGTCGGGGGAGAGAAGGAAATCCTTGCCTGGATTTACTCCTTCGTACCCCATGTGAAGGTGCTTGAGCCGTCGGCTCTGCGCAAGACTTTCCTTGACGGATTGCGTCAGGCCTTGGCGGAGTAACTGCGTCGAGATATCTGTTGTGACATATGCTGTCACACGCGTGCATTAGGCTTCCTGGTAAAGGAGATCTATTAAACCAAGGAGTCTGCCATGATTGTTTTGCATCTTGAACAGGAACTGTCCGCCAGCCCCTATTTCGATATCCACCATGCACAGCGCTGTGACGCGAAAGCATCCGGCTGGGTCTTTTCCGGGACTCTTGGCGACGGTTGGTACGAAGGGGAAGTCTCGGTGACGGTCGGTCCGCAGTCCAGTGTCGCTTTTGCCGATGAGTGGTTCGACCCCGCCGCGCTGCGCGAGTTTTTTGCCCGGATAGATCGTGAACAGCTTTGCAATGCGCTATACAATGCCGTGGATGATCTGGTTGCGGTGCGTTGTCAGGCTACTGCCAACAGTCGGCTGGTAAATCCTCATTGGCATATCGAGCCGGTGCATGGCATCGTTTCTTCCGGAGAGGCCCGCTGGTCCACGCCGATCTGAAAGGGAGTACCTGTATGGGGGAGTAATCGTTGCATTTTTCCCTGAACTGCGGGTAGACTGTTGCGATCTGCACACTAACCCGGTTAATTCATCAAGACTTCTGCTGTAACCCGGCAATTGCACGCCATCTCAAGCCGTGCTCGCTCGTTGCGCTTCGACGTACTGCAAGTAGGTCTGCGGGGAAACTCCCTGTGCTTTGCCTGATCTGACGCACACTTGCCGGTTTCGCGACAAAGCCTCATGAATAAACCGGGCCAAGGGAGATATGCCATGAGAACGGTGGTGCTCGCCTCGACCAGCCCTTATCGCCTGCAGTTGCTCAAGCAGCTGGGAATCCCTTTTCACGTGGCACCGCCGCTTTATGAGGAGGAGATCGACCAGGGTGTGGCCCCGGAACTGCTGGTCAAGCATCTTGCTGCCCACAAGGCGAAGAGCCTGGCGGAGAAATACCCCGATGCATTGATCATTGGTGCCGATCAGGTTTTTGCCGATCCCCGTGGACATATTCACGGTAAGCCCGGTGGACTTGCCCAGGCGGCCGCCCAGTTGAGGGAAATGGCCGGTAAGACCCATACTTTTTATACCGGGCTCAGTGTTTTCGATGCCGCCAGCGGCGAATCGCTGACCGATTACGATTGCTATTCGGTCACCCTGCGTAAACTCTCCTCGGAGCAGATCCATTTCTATCTCGAGAAGGAACAGCCGTTCGATTGTGCCGGCTCTTTTAAGATCGAAGGGCTGGGTATCAGTCTCATGGAACGTATGGCTGGCGATGACTACACTGCGCTCATCGGCTTGCCGCTGATCAAGGTAGTCGATTTTCTTGCCCATTTCGGAGTGCGGGTGCTCGGCTGATAAGATTGCAGGTCTCCGTAAAAGGCCAGAAATTCAGTATGTTATGGTTTCCTTCCGCAATGTGGTTGCGGCGGTGCAAACAGCCTGCTAACAGTTGACCCTCTGCCGTCCGCAGTGGTAAAGTTGCAGCCAGATTTTAGTATGCCGGTCATCGCCGTGCTTTAGCGCTTGCGATATCGGTTTTTTTGTTTTATCTGGGGTGTTCTTCGAGTAACCCGCTGGCCGCCAGGCGGCCAACTCCCCGACCCTTGTGCTGGACATTGTCATGACCCCTCCCGGTTTCGTACATCTACATCTTCATAGTCAATACAGCTTGCTCGACGGCGCCATCAAAATTGGCGACCTGGTCAAACGCGCCGTTGCTTGTCAGATGCCGGCCCTGGCCGTGACCGATCACGGCAACATGTTCGGCGCGGTGGAATTTTACAGCAAGGCGCACGCCGCCGGAATCAAGCCGATCCTCGGTTGCGAGGTCTACGTAGCCCCCGGTTCCCGCTTTGACAAAACCAACGCCCGCGGTTCCTCGGAGGCCTCCCACCATTTCATGCTCCTCTGCCAGAATCTGACCGGCTATCGCAACCTCTGCCATCTGGTGTCGGCGGCCTACCGCGAAGGTTTCTACTACAAGCCGCGCATCGACTGGCAATTGCTTGCCGAACATCACGAGGGGCTGATCGGCATGACCGCCTGCCTCGGCGGCGAGATTCCGTCCCTGATCAACCAGGGCAAGATGGCCGAGGCCAAACGTCGCACCGAAGAGATGGCGCGCATCTTCGACGGCGACCGCCTCTATCTGGAACTGCAGGAAAACTTCCTCACCGAACAGGATGTTGCCAACAAAGGGCTCATCGAGCTGTCCAGAGAACTCGGCCTGCCGCTGGTGGCGACCAACGACTGCCACTATCTGACCCGGGAAGACGCCTACGCCCATGAGGTCCTGCTGTCCATTCAGACCGGCAAGACCATGGACGATCCCAACCGGATGAGATTCCCCAACGACGAGTTCTATGTCAAGACGCCGGAGGAGATGGCCGAACTGTTCAAGGAGGTGCCCGAGGCCCTGAGCAACACCCTGGCCATTGCCGAGCGCTGCAATCTGGAACTCGATTTCAACACCTACCACTTTCCCCAGTACGAAAAGCCGGAGGAAAAGACCCTCGACGATGTGCTGGCCGAGGATTCCCGCAAGGGGCTCGATGAGCGCCTGGAGGAGATCCGCCGCATTCGTCCCGACTTTTCCGCCGAGCAGGAAAAGGCTTACCGTGAGCGCCTCGAAGTCGAGCTGGAATGTATCCGTTCCATGGGCTTTCCCGGCTACTTCCTCATCGTCGCCGACTTTATCAACTGGGCCAAGGACAACGATATTCCGGTCGGGCCCGGCCGCGGTAGTGCCGCCGGTAGTCTTGTTGCCTACGCCATCCGCATCACCGATATCGACCCGATGCCGTATAACCTGCTGTTCGAGCGGTTCCTCAACCCGGAGCGTGTGTCGATGCCCGATATCGACGTCGACTTCTGCATCTACGGCCGCGAGGACGTCATCAACTACGTACGGCAGAAGTACGGCGAGGCCAACGTCGCCCAGATCATCACCTTCGGCACCATGATGGCCAAGGGCGTGGTGCGCGATGTCGGCCGGGCGCTCAATATGCCCTACGGCGAGGTGGACAAGATCGCCAAGCTGGTGCCGGCGGTGCTCAACATCACCCTCAAAGAAGCTGTGGAGCAGGAACCGAAACTCAAGGAACTGGCCGACAAGGAACCGCAGGTGGCCAAGCTTTTGGAGGTGGCCCTGGCTCTCGAGGGTTTGACCCGCCACGCTTCCACGCACGCTGCAGGGGTGGTGGTGACGCCCAACGCTTTGCCCGAGTATCTGCCTCTCTACACCGATCCAAAGTCGGGCGGTCAGGTCACCCAGTTCACCATGAAGTTCGTCGAACAGATCGGCCTGGTCAAGTTCGACTTTCTCGGCCTCAAGACTCTGACCGTCATCGACAATGCGGTGCGGCTGATCCGCGATGGAAAGACCCCCGATTTCGACCTTAAGCTGGTGCGGGACGACGACAAAGAGACCTACGGTCTTCTGTCCGCCGGAAATACCACCGGGGTGTTTCAGCTCGAATCGTCGGGCATGAAGGAGATGCTGGTCAAGCTCAAGCCGAGCTGCTTCGAGGACATCATTGCCGCCTGCGCCCTCTATCGCCCCGGCCCCCTCGGCTCGGGCATGGTCGACGACTTCATCCTGCGTAAGCACGGCAAGAAGGAGATCACCTACGACTTCCCGCAGCTGGAGCCGATTCTCAAGGACACCTACGGGGTCATCGTCTACCAGGAACAGGTCATGCTTATCGCCCAGGTGCTGGCCAACTACAGCCTTGGCGGTGCCGACCTGCTGCGTCGGGCCATGGGCAAGAAAAAGCCGGAGGAGATGGCCAAGCAGAAGGACCTGTTCATGGCCGGCGCCAAGGAGAATCAGCTTGACGCCAAGAAGGCCGAGGCGGTTTTCGACCTGATGGAAAAGTTCGCCGCTTACGGCTTCAATAAGTCCCATTCCGCCGCCTATGCCCTGGTGGCTTACCATACCGCCTACCTCAAGACCCACTATCCGGTGGAATTCATGGCCGCGCTGCTCACCGAGGACATGGAGAACACCGACAAGGTTATCAAGAACATCAACGAGGTGCGCTCCATGGGCATCGAGGTGCTGCCTCCCGATATCAACGCCTCGAGCCGTTCCTTTACCGTGCACGACAACGCTATTCGTTTCGGTCTCGGCGCGGTCAAGGGGGTCGGTGGTGCGGCGATCGAGGCAATTATGGAGAGCCGCCAGGAGGAGCACTTTACTGCTCTCAACGACTTTTGCGAGCGGGTCGATCTGCGCAAGGTCAACAAGAAGGTGGTGGAGGCGCTGGTCAAATGTGGTGCCTTCGACTCCCTGGGCGGAAAACGGTCCCAGTACATGGACATTCTGGAAGATGCCATGGAAGTCGGCCAGAAGGTCCAGCGTGAGCGGGCTGAGGGTCAGGAATCTTTGTTCGGCACCGAGGAGATCGTCTCCCATCGAGGTAACGGCTACGGCCAGTTGCCGGACATGGAAGAGTGGCCCGAGAAGATGCTGCTCGGTTTTGAAAAAGAGGCCCTCGGTTTCTATATTACCGGTCATCCCCTGGCGCGCTACGCCGATACCCTGAAACGTTTTGCCAGCTGCGATACCGCCGGTTTGCAGGAACGGGCTGACAAGGAGGAAGTCCGGGTCGGCGGCATGGTTGCCGGGCTCAAGGAGTTGATGACCAAAAAGGGTGACCGCATGGCTTTTGTCACTCTTGAGGACCTCAGCGGCTTTGTTGAACTGGTGGTCTTTCCTGAGGTCTATCAGGCCTCGGCCGAGTTGCTGCGCAGCGAGGCTCCGCTGTTGGTTAGCGGCACGCTGGACGTCGGTGAGGAAAGCTGCAAGCTCATGGCTCGTGAGATAACCGCTTTGCAGGATGTGAATCTGCAGCAGACCACGCGGGTCAGTTTCCGTCTCAATACCACCGGTCTTGACAGCGATCAATTGAGGGCTTTGCGGGAAATAGTTGCCCGCCATAGGGGCAAGTGCCGGGCCCTGGTGCGGTTGCAGATTCCCAATCGCAGCGAGACGCTGCTTAAGCTGCCCGATGACCTGCTGGTGGCGGCCAGCGACGAAATAATGGAGGAGGCCGAGCGGCTGTTCGGCTATAATGTGGTAACGTTCGAATAGTGCGTGGTCTTTAACTTGCAAGGTTGAAAGTTACAGCGTAAATGCAGAAATGCGTCTTTTCAGGCCTTTTATGTTGTGACAAAAAACGTTAGACTGTCGCCAATCTTGCCAATTGGGCTGTTTACCCGGTCGTTTCACCCAGGGGTTCCGGGAAGCTCATCGTTAAGCCTGCTGTATTTAGAATCTGCCGCCCTTTTGGGGCAGTCTAGGAGATGCTGATGCAAACCTATCTCGACTTTGAAAAACCTCTGGTGGAACTGGAGCGCAAGATTTGTGAGTTGCGCGAATATTCCACCGACCAGGTCGATTTTGCTGCCGATATCCAGAAGCTTGAGAAGAAGGCGGAAAAACTGCGCAAGGAGATTTTTTCCAATCTCAGTCGCTGGCAACTGACCCAGCTGGCGCGGCACATCAACCGCCCCTTCACTCTTGATTTCGTTGAGCATATCTTCACCGACTGGTTCGAGGTTCACGGCGACCGCCTCTATCGCGACGATCCCGCCCTGGTGTGCGGCTTCGCCCGTTTTGACGGCGAGCCCTGCGCCATTATCGGCCACCAGAAAGGGCGTGACACCAAGGAAAAGGTGCGGCGCAACTTCGCCATGCCCAATCCCGAGGGTTACCGCAAGGCCCTGCGTGTGATGCAGATGGCCGAGCAGTTCGGTCTGCCGATCTTCACTTTCGTCGACACCCCAGGGGCTTTTCCCGGCATCGGCGCCGAGGAACGCGGTCAGGCCGAAGCCATTGCCCGCAATCTGCGCGAAATGGCAGCTCTGAGCGTGCCGATCATCGTCACTCTGACAGGCGAAGGCGGGTCCGGCGGCGCTTTGGCCATCGCCGTCGGCAACCGGGTACTGATGATGGAGTATTCGGTCTATTCGGTGATCTCGCCGGAAGGCTGCGCTGCCATTCTCTGGAAGGACGGCACTAAGGGTGAGCAGGCTGCCGAAGCGTTGAAACTGACCGCCCGCGACATCGACAAGCTTGGCTGCATCATCGACGATGTAATCCCCGAGCCGGTGGGCGGCGCACACAGCGATCATATAGCGGCCGCGGAACAGGTGCGCAGTTATCTTAAAAAGCACCTCGATGAACTTAAGCAGCTTTCCCCCGAGGAACTGAAGGATCAGCGCTATCAAAAGCTGCGGGCGATGAGTTTCATCGAGGAATAGCCCTGCCCGAGGAGCTTATTCCGTGGTGAAGCAAGCGGTTGCGGTTGTCGGGATAGGGCAGTGTTCCCTCGACATTCTCGGTATTTTGGAGCGGTATCCCCCTGTCGACAGCAAGTGCCATCTTGAAGAGGCCCTGATTCAGGGCGGCGGTCCGGTTGCAACTGCTCTGGTGACCCTGGCCCGGCTCGGCGTTAACAGCGCTTTCGTTGGCCGCATCGGCGGCGACGATTTCGGCCGGCGCATCAGGAACGGATTGACGGATGAAGGGGTCGATTGCCGCCATCTGCTGGTTGATGATGCTGAAAGCAGTCAGTTTTCGTTCATTGCCGTCGAACGGCACGGCGGCCGACGCACTGTCTTTTGCCACCAGGGCAGTTGCCGGTTGTTGAGTGCAGACGAGGTACCTTTCGAGTTGTTGCGGCAATGCCGATTGCTGCACCTCGATGGAGGACATCCCGAGGCGGCCCTTGCTGCCGCTCATCAGGCCCGGCGCGACGGAGTAACGACGGTGCTCGATGGTGGCAGTTGGCGGGCCGGTACCGAACAGCTGCTGCCTTTGATTGATCATGCGGTGGTCTCCGCTCGCTTTGCCGCTCAACTGGTACCCGACGGTCTGCCGGCAAAGGTGTTGCCGCTGTTGATGGATTACGGTTGCCGGACAGCTACCGTGACAGTTGGCGAAGCCGGCAGCTATACAGTTGCTGAAGACGGAACGATCTTTCATCAGCCGGCCTTTGTCGTGAAGGCGGTCGACACCACCGGCTGCGGAGATGTTTTTCACGGCGGTTATCTCTATGGCTTGTTGCAACAGTGGCCGCTGCACCGGACGGTGCGGTTCGCGGCGGCCTGTGCCGCTCTTAAGGCCACGGCCCTGGGTGGTCGTACTGCCATTGGGGGGGTGAGCCAGGTCGAGGACTTGCTGGCCCGTGGTCGGGGATGATGCCCCGTACGGAGAGAGTTCTGGAGGTGTTTCACGTTATGGCATGGGCGGGAAGATTGAAAAAAGTTGCGGTCTGCAGCGGAGTGCTGCTGCTTGCAGCCTGCGGTGGCGGTTATCAGACCCGGGTTCTTGACACACCTGCAACAGCTGGCCTGAAGCCCCATCAGAAGCCCTACACTGTCAACGGTCAACGCTACGAACCCCTCGCCACCCATCATGGCTTTGTGGAAGAGGGGCTGGCCAGCTGGTACGGGCGTAAGTTTCACGGCCGAAAAACCAGCAACGGCGAGATCTATGACATGTACGCCATGACCGCCGCCCACAAAACTCTACCGCTGGGCACCTATGTTCGGGTACATAACCGGACCAACGGCCGGCAGATTGTGGTACGGGTCAACGATCGTGGGCCTTTTGTGCGGGGGCGCATCATTGATCTGTCCTATGCAGCCGCCAACAAGCTCGGAGTGGTCGGTCCCGGTACGGCGCCGGTAAGGATCGAAGCTCTGGGCTTTCAGGAGCAGGATGCCTCTGGCCGGACCGTCTATCGTTCACACGGCAATTATCTGGCGGACAGTTACGCGGTACAGGTCGGGGCTTTTAGTTCCAGAGACAATGCGCAACGCCTTGCTGCCGAAATGCGCGGCAGATTCGGAGTTGCCCGTGTCTGTCGCAGCGAGGTTGATGGCAGCCATTTTTTTCGGGTAAGGGTCGGAAATTATACCAGCCCGCAGGCTGCTGAATCGGCCAAACTCTCCATTGAACGGCAGGGCTTCCGCAACTGTTTTGTCGTGGCCTTGGATTGAAACCGATCCAGGGAGGGGGCTGCCAGACTTAAATAAGCACGCCAAAACAAAGGTTTGTAATTGGCGAGGTTTTCGAGCTGCAGCAGATCTTGCCGGCAATTCGGTCAAACTGATCTATAAAACCGTACATCTTCCAGCCAGAGGATTCTCTTTATGGGGGAACAATATATTTCGGCAGGAGCAGAACACCCGGTTGAAGGGAATAAGCCGCAGGTGGTTGCGGACGTCAAGTCATTGGTCAGCCACAAAATTGAGCTGCCTTCCCCTCCGAATATCGTTGTCCGGATTCTTGAGGCGGTTCGGGATGAAGAGAGCAGCTTTACCGAACTCGGAAAGATCATCTCCGCTGACCCGGCCTTGACCGCCAAACTGTTGCAGGTGGCCAATTCTTCCATGTACGGTTTCGGCGGCCGGGTGAAGAGCATTGAAAGCGCCCTTGCAATTCTCGGCATCAATTCCCTTAAGAACATCGCTCTATCGTTTATCATCGTCCGCAATTTCCAGGGGCGCTCGCACAGTTTTTTCGACTTCCAATATTTCTGGAAACGGTCTGTGACCGCTGCCGTGGCAGCCAAGATGCTTGCTCCACTGGTCAAATACCAAAACGAAGACACCTTCGTCAGCGGCCTGTTGCAGGACATAGGCATTCTTGTTTTCTTTCACCATTGCACCGATACCTACATGGAGGTCATGGAGCTACGAAATAGCACCGATGTTCCTGGGCATGTGATCGAACGGAAGCTTCTCGGTTTATGTCATGCAGAGATGGCCGGCACGCTGCTAAAAAGGTGGGGTTTGCCGGAGAGCATCTATCTGCCGGTGGTTCACCACCATCACGGCGACACCGTGCCTGAGTGCTATCGAGTGGCAGTAGATATTCTGAATACGGCGGACAAAATTTCTGCCGTCTATCACAGCAGCCAGAGCAGTAGCAAGGTGACAGAAGTTTATCAAATTCTCACCGAGGGTTACGGCGTGGAGGAACAGGTCATCAAGGACCTGATTGATGAGGTGGCAGTCCGATCCAGCGAGGTGTTGGGATTTTTTGACATCCCTGATAGCGAAATCAAGCCATTATCAGAGATGCTGCAGGAAGCCAATCAGGAACTGGGCAAGCTCAATTACAGCTACGAGCAACTGGTCATGGAGCTTAAGCAGGCCAGGGATGAATCGAGCGAATATGTCAGCAAGCTGATCGATGCCAACAAGAAGTATCGCGAACTGGCCTATCGCGACGAATTGACCGGTCTCTATAACAACCGGTATTTCCAGGAGGTTATGGATAAAGAGCTGGAGCGGGCCAGGCGTTATGAACACCCCCTTTCGCTGTTGTTCTTCGATGTCGACCGTTTCAAGGAGATAAATGATAATTACGGCCATCTGGCAGGCGATGTGGTGCTGCGCGCTGTGGCCGATCAGGTTCGACAACTCATGCGTGCGTCGGATACCGTGGTTCGTTATGGTGGGGACGAATTTGCCATCGTAATGCCTGAGACCGGCAAAGAAGGCCTGGGAATCTTTGCCGAGCGGGTTCGGTCCGGTATCGAGGGCATAACCATACCGGTCGACCAGGAACAGTTGGGGGTGACCATCAGTGTCGGTGGGGCAACCTTTAAAGGGATTGATCCTGCAGTTGATAAAATGGTTATATTAGGTGCCGCCGACAAAGCGATTTACCGGGCCAAAGGTTCCGGCCGCAACCGAGTTCATGTCGTTGAGGTTTGACTGGCTATCTCCGGCTGGATATGACATTAGAACAGTTGCCCCCGCCAGCGAGACAGCCGGCGGGGGCAATTGTTTTGCGGATTAATCAGGGGAGGTGCTTCAGTACCTGCCGAATTCGTTATCGTCAAGAGCAATTTTCGGCGGTGCTTGCTCTTGATGTTTTACAGCTGAAGATTTAATTGCCGGCTCGCTGGCTGGAGGAGCTGGAAGCGCCCGATCGGCGCGAGTTTTGCCCGGCGCGGCAAGGGCTTGGCCGGCTGTTGTTTGCAGGGCAAAGCGGCTCAGCATCTGCTTCAGCACATCAGCCTGGCTGGCCAACTCTTCTGCAGCCGCAGCGCTTTCTTCAGCATTGGCGGTGTTCGTTTGGGTTACCTGGTCGATCTGGCCAAGTCCCTGGTTAACTTGGGAAATACCTTCGGCCTGTTCGCTGGAGGCGGCAGATATCTCGCCGATCAGGTCGGATACCTTGGCTACGCTGTCGACGATTTCCTTCAGCGCATTTGCCGTCTCATCGGCGATACGGCTACCATTTTCGGTCTTTGCTGCCGATCCTTCGATCAATTCAGCCGTCTCCCGCGCGGCTTTGGCACTGCGGGCCGCTAGATTACGCACCTCTTCGGCGACCACGGCGAAGCCCTTGCCGTGCTGGCCGGCCCGGGCCGCTTCGACGGCGGCGTTGAGGGCCAGCAGGTTGGTCTGGAAAGCGATCTCGTCGATGACCTTGATGATTTTGGAGATGCTGTGGCTCGATTCGTTGATTTCAGCCATTGCCTCAACCATCTCCGTCATCTGCTGGTTGCCCTGCTCGCCTGCGCTGCGCGCCTGGCTGGCAAGTTGATCGGCCTGTTTAGCATTATCTGCGCTAAGGGAGGTCTGGGAGGCCATTTCGGTCATCGAGGCGCTGATCTCCTCGAGGGAAGCGGCCGATTCGGTTGCCCCTTGTGAGAGGGTCTGGCTTGAATCGGATACCTGGACGGAGCCGCTGGCGATCTGCTCGCCGGCCATCTGAATCTGCCCCAACACCTCGTTGAGATTGCCGACCATCTGCTGGAAGGCTTTGCCGAACTCATCCCTGTCCGAGGCCAGCTTGACTTCGACATTCAGATTGCCGGAAGCGATTTCCTGTGCCAGTTGGGCGTTTGCTGCCAGCCCTTCAGCCATCTGGTTGAGAGCGGTGGCAAGCTGGCCGATCTCGTCTTCACGTTTCAGGTCCATGCGCTGATTGGTGTCGCCGGCCCTGATGGTCTCGGCGAATTCGACTCCCGCCTGGATGGCCGTAACGATTCGTCGGGCGATGAAGAATATTACTGCCCCCACAGCCAGAAGAGTCAGAACGGCAACCAGCAGACTGATGTTGCGGATTTTGGATACCGAAGCGAAAATGTCGTCCAGTTCGGCGCCTGCAGCGATGATCCAGTTGGTCTCCGCTATCGGTTCAAAGGCGACGATTTTGTCTTTGCCTTCCCACAGATATTGTTTGAAACCCCGCTTTTCTTTGAGGACTTCCTGGCCCCAGTCGAATTCTTTTAGGGAGCGTTCAAGAATCAGGCTCGGTTTGGGATGCGACAGGAACCGGCCTCCCTCGTCGACCAGGTAGGCGTAACCCTTGCTGCCGATTTGTACCGGTTTGATGAACTCTTCAGCGAATTGGGTCAGGTTGACTACGCCGATGCATACCCCTTCTACCTTGCCTGCGAGCTCGATCGGGGTGGCTACAACAAACGCCGGCTCGCCACTGACCTTGCTTTTAATTGCTTTGGAAACCGTGGCTTTGCCTTCAAGGCCGCTGCGAAAGTAATCGCGATCGGCGATCTGCAATTCGCCGACGTAGCGTTCTTCCGAGGCTGCGACAACGGTCCCGTCCCGACCCGCAACGGCCAACAACTCATAACTACCGTATTCTGAGGCCATTTCCCGTAGGACACGGTTGGCATCAGCAGTCGCTGCACTGTCAGCCGCCTCAAGAGGAGCCTGCACAACAGCTTGCTTGCTGAGGGTCTTGATGTCACTGGAGATGTCAGCAACCCAGTTGTCAATCTGTTTGCTCAGGCCCAATGTCAATTGTTGCATCTGGTCTTTGATGCTGCTTTGCAGGGCATCTTTTGAAGCCCGATATGACAACAGGGTGGTAATGGCCATGCCGATGACCACCGCCAGAATGGTTGGCAGCAGGATTTGAGCTCTTAACTTCAACTTCATTTGACTTCTCCTCTAAGATCTTTTGAAATGACACGGCTAGGTCAATGGCGCCAAAAACACACCTTTTTGCTTTATCGTTTGCCCTTGACAAACAGTGGCCTATCGGGAACCTTGGTTTTCGCTTGGAAAGCCTTTTCGTCTGGGATATTAATAGTCGTTGCAGAAGCAATTACAACACCATCTAATGGCAATTGACGGACCAGTTTTCCCGGAAGATCTTCGTGGTTTTGCATAGAACTGGGATGGTTTTGTAACTGTCTGAAAATATTCAGTAGATTTGGCGTTTAGGGTGTGTTAATAAGTACAAGTGGTTGAATTTGCGATAGTTTTATAGTGAGGCGCAATGAGTCCTGGCTTATATAGTGTGGCATGCCCCACTATTGAGCGCCTCAATTGTGGGGTATGTCACACATTTGCGAATTATTTTGTTTGTAGCTGT
>ENA-ORCT01000847-ORCT01000847.1-marine-metagenome-genome-assembly--contig:-NODE-847-length-13042-cov-3.058002_pt1 | contig 13042 bp, 7 predicted proteins | sample MGYA00248632_ERZ508511 | MGnify/ENA primary metagenome ERZ508511 (study PRJEB26182, sample SAMN06268839) | marine metagenome | isolation source: Tt an P1-techrep anaerobic enrichment on pine from sediment...
AAACCACACTTCCATTTGATCGAATGTATTGTTCATAATTTTGATATTTTGTTTGATATTAAATTTTTGCTATTAGCTACAAGCCGCCAGCTGTTAACTTCAAATATTTTAATAATCTATCTCTTTCCTGTTAAGTGCTACTTTCTTTATCTCCTTCGCTTAACGCGGTCAGTCCTTAAGACTCATACAGGTTTGTTTTTCCCGGCCTTTGCTGTTGCAACAAAAAGCTACTACTTTTTTCTGTCGCTTCCATAGAGCCTGATTCCACGATATTTTTCTACTACGACCTACTGTTGCAGCTACGCTGCTTTTTAGGTTCTCCGCCTATCTATTGTTGGTTGTTCTAAAAACGGCGATTTTCTTTTCTGCCCACTTCGACTGCCAACTTTTTTTATCCTCAAATCTTTACAATCCGCTCTAAATTACGTTCGTCTATTTCGTCTTTACATCGATAATAATAGGCTCCTTTTTTGGATTCGGATGAGTCTTTCTCGTTGAGACGTTCCAGGACATCCAGAGATAATATTTTTTTCCGGAAGTTCCCGGGATCGAACTCACGCTGAAAAATAGCTTCGTATAATCTGCGCAATTGCAACAAGGTAAACTTATCAGCCAGTAATTCCTGTCCTAACAAATGATAACCGGCTTCCTTCTGTAATTTAACCAATGCCTTTTCAAACATTCGGCCATGGTCAAAAATCATCTCGGGCAATGCAGAAATAGGCCACCAGTGCCCACCATTTTCACGCACACAAGCCTTGTCGTGTTCGTCCATTCGTACAAGGGCATAATAAGCAATACTAACAACCCGTACTTCGGGTTCCCGTTCAGGCTCAGAGAATGCCCCTACCTGCTTCATAAAAATATCTTCTAACCCGATGGTTTGTTTCAATACTCGTTTTGCTGCATCGTCTGCTGATTCGTCGTTCTGTACAAAACCGCCCATTAACGACCACGAACCTTTCGAGGGCTCAAAACTACGAGGATACAATAGCAAACACAATTCGCCTTCGTTGTAGCCTAAAATTACGCAGTCAACTGCGACATAATGTTTTGGATGTTTTGAATAATGTTTCATAAGTCTTAATTCGTGTCAAATCTATAAAAGTATTTTTGACTTTTATTTTTTCAGTACTAAAAAATAAAGAAAAATGTTGCAAAGCATATTTGTGAAATTTCATAGTCTCTGCTAAAAAACAACATAAACAAGCAGGCATTCGAAAAAGCCCTGTCTTAAAATATGGATGAAATTTATAAGAATAGATAGCTGATTTCAGACATGAGATTCAAAATATAGTATTAAGACGAACACCACAAGCGGGGAAAAAATCGCGTCAGATATAACAACGTATTGATTGGCTTCGATCAGATAACTCTAATTATTTTTTTTTCAAAACTGGTTCTTCTCTTCATTTTATTTCCCTGCCAATGACCGATTTTTTTGAGATACAAACAAAAGCCATCAATACCTTTTAGGAAATCAAACAAAAAATAGCTTCAATGTAAACCGGACAACAATGTACAAAATAGGACTAATGTGCCTATTCGAAACATAAATTCCGATTGCTTTTATGAGGAGCAAAGGCATCCGTTTTCTGATGTGGACAATATGTCCATACACGAACGATTACAAATCAAAAAAATAAATCTAAGTTTGTTTTTAAATATGACCCTCAGGTCGCCTGAGAATAGATAACTTTTCACAACAGAGGAGGGTCATAATGAAATATTTTTTGTATCGAATACTAGCGTTCGTTTTTATCTTCAACACAGGTATTATTTATGCCAAAACAACAAACTTTAATTCAGAATCAAAAAGTTTAGCCGAAGGCTCAGGGCTTTCTGCCGACTTTTCATTTCCGAATACAATATGTTCCGAAACCCCCGTACAGTTTACATCCAACATTGCAGACTCCAGTATTTATAGTTATTACTGGGAATTTGGAGACGGAGAAACTTCTACAGAAAAAAATCCGATACATACCTATAGTTCTACTGGATGTGCAACAGAAGATTTTTCGGTTTCCCTAACAGTAACAGATACAACATCTGCGTCAGTAACGAAAAGCAATACCATTACCGTACAACAACAACCGGAGATTGATTTTTGGGACAGTGAAAATCCATATAGCCAGTTTGATAATTGCGATAGTGCATCTGTGAACAATCCGGACTTCACAATAAAAGTAGAGAAATATTTAGCGTCAAGTTGCATCACTTCTTACACCATCGACTGGGGAGATGGAAGCAGTTCAGAGACAGCAACCAATAGCTCATTTCCGGTAGAGCATACTTACCAAAAATTGGGGCTTTTCTACCTGACCATAACAGCAACAGGAACAAATTCGTGCAGTACCACGGTTCAAAAGGAAGTGAAAAACGTTACCAATCCTTCGGTAGGGCTTAGCACACCGGGCTCAACCACCAACCTATGTGCCCCAACCGAACAAATTAAATTCGAAATCAACAACTGGGGAGGGAATTCGGAAGGAACAACTTATAATGTTAATTTCGGAGATGGTACGGAAGAGCTGGTACTATCACAAGAAGATATGAACGCATCTATTTATTACAATTCAGCAGCTCCCGACAGTTCTTCTCCTTACCCGATCTATCATTCTTATACAAAATCGAGTTGTGCCTATACTGCCGGAAAATTTGAAGTAACCGTAACAGCCTCCAATTCTTGTGATTATTCGGAAGCCACGGTTGGCCCGGTAACAGTACTGTCTTCACCCACTGCCGATTTCGATGCTTCTGACGGTTGTTTAAATGCCGATATAACTTTCAGTAATACAACAATCCATGGATATGGAAAAAATTGCGACAAAGAAGCGACTATATTTTACTGGGATTTTGGAGATGGCACCACAATGACTCTTCCTAAAAAAATAGACGTTACACATGCCTATACCGCCCCGGGAAAATACGCAGTTACTCTTATTTCATCGAACTACTGCGGAGGAGATAGTATAACAAAAGAGATAACAATTCATTCCCTTCCAACAGCCACCATACAAAAAGATACCGCCGTTTGCCAGGACGATCCCTCTCCGGTACTGGTACTTACCGGTTCTGTAGGAACTCCACCCTATACCTTTACTTATACCATCAACAATGGGGCATCACAAACCATCCAAACAAACAATAGCGACAGCATGGTAACGCTTAGTGTCCCGACCAATACTCCAGGGACATTTGTTTATCGTTTAACCAATGTAGAAGAAGGGAGCCAATATCAATGCTCACAAAATATAAGCGAAGAAGCAACGGTTATTGTCGCCCCTCTTCCGGAAGCAGAAATAAAAGGAACTGCAACTGCCTGTTTAAATGATCCATCGCCAACAATCACGTTTACTGGTTCTGTTGGAACTCCACCCTATACCTTTACTTATAACATTAACGGAGGACCAGACCAAACCGTCAGCACCACAACCGGGAGTAGTGCAACAATAAGCGCACCTACCAATGTTGGAGGCGATTTCATTTACAGGCTTACAAAAGTTACCGATTCAGGGCCGGGAACCTGTAGCACCTCTATGCTAGACTCGGTAATAATTACAATATTTGACGAAATTCCCGATGTAGACCCGGTCAATGATTTCGAATACTGCAACAATGACATAACAGATACTATTATTTTCACAGGAACACTACCGGGAACTGTTTTCGAATGGATCAATTCAAATACCTCAATCGGACTTGATTCAACGAGCGGAACAAATACAATACCTTCGTTTACGACTACGAATACAACCAACGGGCCAATCTCTTCCGAAATTATTGTTACACCATCAACCAGTAGCTGTACCGGAGAAAGCGATACATTTACCATTACCGTAAATCCGTCGGTAGAGCTTAGTGCTTCGATACCCAACCAAACGATTTGCTCGGAAGAAACAACAAATAAGGTTACACTTACCTGCCCGGCTAACGGGGCTGTCATTAGCTGGTCGGTTGTTAAACCTGCCGGGATCCTGGAAAATATATCCACTACCGGGAATAATATTATCCCGGCTCAGGTACTTACAAATACTACCGACAGTCCGATTGTTTTAACCTATAAATGCTCAGCAGTTTATACGGGAGCTACATCCTGCCGAGACTCGGTAATGGAATATTCCATTACTGTTAATTCCAAACCTTCTATTGGCAATTTATCGGACACCATCTGTAGCGGGAACTCGTTTAATATAGTACCTCAAAACAATAATGGAAATATTATTCCGACCGGGACAAAATACATTTGGAATACACCATCAGCAAGCCCTTCTGGTGCTGTTAGTGGAGGAACCTCACAAAGCAGTCAGCAAACATCAATCAGTCAAACTTTAATCAACCTTACCGATTCGATAGTACAGGTAACCTACACTGTTACCCCGCTAACAAGTGAGTGCCAGGGACAACCGTTTTCTGTTTTTGTTTATGTTGTTCCGGATGCGCCGGTAATCTCGCCTAATGACATTGAACTTTGTAATGGAGAAACCTGTCCGGTTATTGTTTTCGAGCCCAAATCAGGCCATACAATATATGAATGGAAAACAAATAATCAGAACATTGGATTAACCTGCACTTCGGGAAGCGACAGCATTCCTGAATTTATAGCGACAAATACAGGAACCGTACCACAAACTGCCCAAATCACGGTTACCCCTACAAACAAGCTGGGCAATACTTCCTGTACCGGAAATTCAGCACAATTTACAATTACGGTAAACCCAACAGGGCAGGTCAACAATCCCGGAAATTTTAGCCTTTGCTACGGCGATAGCTTAGGTATAAATTTTACCACATCAAATAAAAACGGCAATACACTATTTGAATGGCAAAACAACAATCCGGAAATAGGCCTAGCCGCTTCAGGCACCGGAGCTATTTCTTTCATTGAGGACAATACAACCGACAGCATTATTACTGCCACAATAACAGTAACGCCAATATACAAAGGAAACGGAGTTAACTGTCCGGGAAATCCGGAACAATTTACGATAACAGCAAGTCCTAGATTCTCAATGAATCAGCCCGACGATCAATCGGTTTGTAATGGCAGGGAAACCGAAGAAATTGTTTTTACAGGAAGTTCGAACGATATTATCTACAACTGGCAAAACAATGCACCTTCAATAGGATTAGCGGCAGGCGGAACCGGGAACATCCCTTCATTCACTGCAATAAATAATCAATCGGATTCAGTTGTTGCCACAATTACCGTAATCCCGCAAATAAATGGATGCCCGGGCGATGAAAAGAAATTTACCATTACCGTAAAAGCATCAGCCGTAATAACAAAGCAACCCAGTTCCCGGACTGTATGTCTCGGCGAAAAACCGGTAGCTCTTACGGTTTTACATACCAGTGGCTTAACTCCCCCTGAATATCAGTGGTATTCGAATACAACAAACTCAAATACCGGGGGGACTTTGCTGCAGGGAGAAAACAGCAATGTATTTGAGCCCCCTTATGCCAGTGCCACAAAAAAATACTACTACTGCATTATCACTTTTGCTGAAGGAGGATGCAATACATTAATTTCAGATGTTGCTACGGTTACTATTTTTCCCAACCCTGAAGTATTTCTTAATGATGGAGCAATAAGCCGGGGAGAAGAATTAAAATTCTGCCAAGGAGATTCAATACTGATTTACCTGTCGGGAGCAGAATCATATATATGGAAAGCCGGGGCATCAGACAAAGAAACCAACATTAACGACAGTATTTTTATTAGCACTGAAGGGCAGTTCAGAATAATTGGAACCTCAATAGAAGGATGTACCGACACTTTCAACTTCTCAGCTTCCTATTACGAAAATTTCAACTACATCATCAACAGCAATAAAACCGAAATATCCAACGACGACAATCAGGTTCATTTTTGGACCGATGCCATAAAAAACTCGTATTACACATGGTATTTTGGTGACGGAAAAACAGGATACGGACAAGAACTTTCTCACACCTTCAGTATTGAAAATGACGGGTATTTTGATGTTACCTTAGAAGTAGAAAATCCTTACGGATGTATCGAAAAAACGACTAAACGTATTTTCTCCAATATGGGAACATCGCCCAATACTTTCTCGCCCAACAACGACGGGATAAACGATATATATATGCCTGGCTGGCAAATTGAAATCTATAACCGTAACGGAATATTGATATACGAGGGCAACGAAGGATGGGACGGAAACTACAAAGGCAAACCGGTAGCAAGCGACACCTATTTTGTAATTATATACGACTCTACGGAAAAAGGAGCATCATACAAAACAAACTATGTTACAGTACTAAAATAACAAAACAATTAACCCACATTATCCACTTATAAAACGATTTACAAATTTTGATAAAGACATCGGATAATAAATGAGAAGAACAACATTCTTGCTATTAATCAGCCTCATAATCTGTTGGAAAGGATATTCCCAGTCGAATATTCGAATTAATAATTACTGGGACAACACCTATTACATTAATCCGGCATCTATTTTCAGCGAATATCAATATGCGGTAAGCGTGGCAGGCCGAAAGCAATGGCTCGAATTTCCGGGTGCACCCCAAACCAGTTATGCAACTTTTACTGCCCGGCTTTATACAAACAGGATAAAACACTCTCCCATCGGGCAAATCGGATTTAAAATTTATCACGACAAAATTGGCTACACCAGCACAATAACCCTTTCGCCATCGTACGCCTATTGGGTACGGCTAAGTTACAGATGGTTAATGAGCCTAGGACTTGCCTATAAAATACGAAACGTAAACTACAATTTTTCAAAGGCAAATACCGGCACAACAGTGGGCGACCCTACCCTTTATGAAAACGAAACAAGCTGGGGCGGAAACAATGCCGACATAGGAGTAGAATTTATAGGAAACTCGATATTAATAGGAGCTTCATCCCAAAACCTGTTCTCGCTTCTATCTGACAAGGATGCAAATGATTATCAATCTAATGTTAGTTTTATTTATACAATGTACAGGGTTGAAATTGACATGTACTTCGAGCTATTCCTGGGGGTTTGCGCTATAAAAAACGAATCGCTCTACCAGGCCGAACTAAAAGCCTCGGTAAATTATCATACCAGGCGTTTCCGTGGCTTAGGCGCAGGTATTTTTTTCAGAACAAAAAAAGATTTTGGCATTATGGGTGAAATCCTTTTGAGCAAAAGCCTGAAACTAGCCTGTAGTTACAACTACAATGTTAGCGGGGTTAGGCATAGTTCTTACGGAACTCCGGAAATATTACTGGTATGGAAATTCGGTAAAATAAAAAATTGTGGATGTGAAGAATTTTATAAATAATGTCAATCAAGAGTTGAAAAAATTCTATCATGTTGTGCCCGACTTTCTCCTTTTTTTACCTCAATCCTAAAGAAAGAAAGCGAGAAAATCAGCAGGAATCCTTTATACCCGAGGTAATTTAAAAGATTTTCGTTCATGAATTTCAATCCTTGATTCGTATAAATAGTCGAAAATCAATTTTTAGCAAAAACTTTAGTGGTATAATTCACCCCAAACACATATAATATTACTTTTTCTTCATCAGTAGATTTTTTCTCTCAGTAGATTTTGTATTTCAATAAAAGTATATAGTTTTACAAAATCATTCAAGGTGAATAAAGGTGAATACAAAAAGTAGAAATAATAAATTAGGTACAACTTATATTCTAAGTTGTAATGATTTTATGTTGCCTTTCATGCCTATGATAATGCAATAGCCTTCTTCAATATACACTCTTCATATTGTTAGAAGGCTGACTCATTTTACATACAAAAATCAAATTAAAATTTTAGTTATGCACCAATAAGCCTGTCTATGGGCTGTGCAGAAATAAATTAACCGGTTTATTCCGAAACTATTCTTTAATTGCAATTGTTGAATAAGATATACAAACACAACAGATAAATAAAATTATGGCTGAAAAATATTCAAACTTTGAAACACTACAGGTACATGCAGGACATCAACCTGACTCCGCAACTTATTCCCGTGCCGTACCAATCTATCAAACATCATCTTATGTATTTAAAGATGCAGATCAGGCTGCAAACCTGTTTGGATTAAAAGAATTCGGCAATATTTACACCCGAATTACAAATCCTACTACCGAAATATTTGAAAAAAGAATTGCCGCTCTCGAAGGAGGAATTGCCGCTCTATGTGTTGCATCAGGGCATGCAGCTCAATTCATAACTTTTTCAAGTATTTTGCAAATTGGCGATAACTTTGTGAGCTCTCCCTATTTATACGGCGGAACCTATAATCAATTTACAGTTACTTTTAAGCAGCTGGGGATCGAAGCCAGGCTGGCTAAAGGACTGAGCATCGAAGCTTTTGAAAGCCTGATTGATGAAAACACAAAGGCAATATACCTGGAAACAATTGGAAATCCGGGGTTTGTTATCCCTGACTTTGATGCATTTGCAAATCTGGCAACAAAATACGACATCCCGCTCATTGTTGATAACACCTTTGCTGGGGGTGGATATTTGTTCCGTCCCATAGAATATGGTGCCGACATTGTTGTTGAATCGGCCACCAAATGGATAGGAGGACATGGTTCCAGTTTGGGTGGAGTAATTATTGACGCCGGTACTTACAACTGGGGAAATGGGAAATTTCCTGGTTTTACAGAACCATCGCCGGGATACCACGGCTTGAAATACTGGGATAATTTTAATTTTGATACTCCATTGGGAAATATAGCTTTTATAACCAAAGCTCGTGTTGAAGGCCTGCGCGATTTTGGACCGGCAATCAGCCCCTTCAACTCTTTTCTCCTGATAAACGGGCTGGAAACCCTTTCGCTACGGATGGAGCGCCATGTTGAAAACACCCAAAAGCTGGCCCAATGGCTCGAAAAACATCCCAAAGTTGCAAGCGTTAACTATCCCGGCCTAAAAAGCAGTTCGTCCTACAAACTTGCTCGAAAATATTTTCACAAAGGAGCAGGTGCTGTTCTCTCGTTCGAAGTAAAAGGAACAAAGGAACAGGCTAAAAAAGTTGTTGCAGGATTGAATATGGTTAGCCATCTGGCCAATGTTGGAGATGCAAAAACACTAATCATACAACCGGCTGCAACAACCCACCAACAACTTTCAGAAGAAGCCCAAACAGGTGCAGGAGTAACACCAGGACTACTTCGTGTTTCGGTAGGCATTGAACACATTAACGATATTATTGCCGATTTCGAACAAGCCCTGAAAGCACTATAAAAACTGATTAATTATAAAAATTGGGCGGATTCAATGTACAATTCACAAGGATGACTAAAAAGAACAAAAATAGTTGGAGTTTTTTTCTTTGAGAAACGTTATTCACTCTCTGCGTAACTCTGTGTTACAGCATTTAAAAGTTACAGCACCGAGTTTCTCCAAGAAAATACAAAGCTGCACAAAGACTTTTGGGACACCCTCGTGAAAAATGTCCCAAAAACGGAAATTTCACATAACAACAGCCCATAAAAAAGAAAAAGATATGCCACTTAAATTACCAGATCAACTGCCAGCCATCAACCTTCTGCGCAAAGAAAATATATTTATAATGGAAGAAACACATGCCAGTCACCAGGATATACGTCCGCTAAAACTGCTTATACTAAACCTGATGCCTTTAAAAATAACAACAGAAACAGACTTATTGAGACTGCTGGCCAACTCTCCGTTGCAAATCGAAATTGATTTCATGAAAATAAAAGGACATTGCTCCAAAAATACTCCCGCGTCTCACATGAAACAATTCTACAAAGACTATGAACTTATTTTTAAAAACAAATACGATGGAATGATAATTACCGGAGCCCCCGTTGAGCAATTCGATTTTGAAGACGTTGATTACTGGGAGGAAATACAGATGATTTTCGACTGGACAAATCATAATGTCACCTCAACCTTTTTTATATGCTGGGCTGCACAGGCTGGGTTATATCATTTCTATAATATTCCCAAATACCAACTTCCGGGAAAAATGTCGGGCGTATTTAACCATCAAATAATAAATAAGCGACTTCCTATTTTTAGAGGATTCGACGATGAATATTATGTTCCCCACTCAAGACATACAGAAATAAAAGAAAAAGATGTAATAAAAAATCCGGCACTACAAATAATTTCCAAATCAGAAAAAGCAGGAATAAATATGATAATGGCACAAAATGGACGACAATTTTACATAACCGGGCATCCTGAATATTCAAGATATACCCTTGACCTAGAATACAAACGAGACCAGCAAAAAAATATGCCCGTTGATATTCCTCTAAATTATTATCCTGACAATGCCCCGAATCTGACACCAACCGTAAAATGGAAATCAGCGGCTAACCTTTTATTCTCCAATTGGCTAAATTACTATGTTTATCAAAAAACGCCCTTCAACCTAGACGAAATAAAATAAACACGCAGGTTCGAAACATCCGGCATTAAAAGCCCGAAACTCTTAAAAACCAGGATTAATATTTATTGTTGTGTATTATTTTCAATAGTTCGTTAAAAAATTAAGCGGCTAAAGTGCCGTAATATATAAGTTCGTTGACATATTTTCGATTTTTAGCAGAGTATGCGTTAATACCGAACACGTCAATAAATCGTTGCAAAATCCATTAAGATGCTGATTATCAAAAATTCAAGCAAGCATTCCAAATACTTATTTTATTGATTTTCAATCACTTATTAACATTTATAACGGAGTATTGTAAGTATAAATAATATATTACATTTTAACCCCTTGGTTCATTTTCATAATACCTATACATAATTACCGGGATTGCTCTCCGGGCTGAGGACTGGTATTGAAAAACTAACCGGCCAACCATGTTTTAAATTCTGCTACTTTTTTCCTTCCCAGAATAATCTCTTTGTCGGTTGGTGGCTCCAGCCTGATTTTAAGCTTGTAATTGAAATAATTACTGATGTTTTTTATTGAATGTACCGAAACAATATACTGACGGTTTATGCGGTGAAATTCTTTAGGGTCTAATTGCTTTTCAATCCTTTCCAGCGACTCACTGATTATATGGCGCTGATTGTTTTTTGTTGTTAACACCACTTCTTTGTTGTCCGCAAAAAACCAGGCGATATCGTCAACCGGGACAACAACCATCGAATCAATTTTTTTTATCAGGAACCTTGTTTTATACTTAGGGTTGTATTGGTTCATTGTCGTAAGAAAAGAGGTAAACTGGCGGCTAAAATGATTTTCCGGGGTGACATTCTGAAGAAGTAAATCATATTTCTCAAAACTCCTCGCAAGCTTTTCCTCATTAACAGGTTTCAATAAATAATCGATACTGTTCACTTCAAATGCTTTAACGGCATATTCATCGTATGCAGTAGTGAATATTACAGGGCAAGTAATATTTTGAATCTCGTCAAAAATAGAAAAACTTATCCCATCGGATAACTGAATGTCCATAAAAATCAGGTCGGGAAGGGGATTGTCTTGTAACCAACTTACAGAATCCTGCACGCTTGCGGGCGAGCCGATTATTTCTGCTTCAGGTTTTACTTTTTTGATAAGTTTTTGTAACCTCAATACGGCATCTTCTTCGTCTTCAATTATCAATAGCCTCATGTTTGAACTTTTTACTGATTAAAGATATTTCTTTATACTTTTCGTTATCGATTAAAGGCAGCAGAACCCTGAAAAAACGATCTGTCTTTTCAACTCCTACATCGGTTGCCGAAAAATGCCTGTACCGGTCGGTAATGTTCTTTAATCCTAAATTTGTTGAATTTGCAGCCCTTTTTTCCTGTAAATTATTTTCCACAACCAGGAATTTATCGTTTTGGGTAAATATATTAACAGTCAGAGGTTTTTTATTCGATACAATATTGTGCTTTATTGCATTTTCCAACAACATTTGTACACAAAACGGAGGAACGTAATAATTACTTCTGATATCTTCCGAAATATTGCAATTGATTATGAGGTTTCCTTTAAAACGGGCTTTCTGAAGGAATGCGTATTTGTTCATTATATCCAGTTCTTCAACAACCGGGATTAAAAAATCTTCCTTTTGGGTTAAAACATACCTCAAATATTCTGAAAGGTTTTGTACGTAATTATTGATTTCCGGAATATCCTGGACATATGTTGCCAGTGTATTTAAGCTGTTGAAAAGAAAGTGGGGGTTCACCTGTTTTTTTAAAACATTAAGTTGAGCCTGGATGTTGTCCCTTTCAAGTTGATTGGTTTTCATTACCGATTTTTTCCAGGCTGCCAATGCATCAATGGTTTCCCCAATAGCGCTAACTGTAAAACTTATCAGGACGGTTACCAATGCCGAAATTTTTAATTCTCGTACTGAAACCGTTTTGTTTTTCAGAAATTCAGGCAAATATTCAAAAAAGAGGATAACAAAAGCATTGAGCAATAAAATCAATATCACATGCATTACGAGCCGGATATACGTATTTTTTTCCCATGTATATTTTTTCCCCAGAAAGTAACTGATGAAAGCACATCCAATCCAAAGGAAGATTATTATTAAAATGGTCTGGACAAACTCATAAGCATGCGTTTCTTCTATAAATAAATTAGATAAAAAGAGGAAAACGAAAATAGATATCCCGCTGATAAAGAAGAACTTTAATTCATATTTTCGAAATGTAAAAAAACTAAACCTCATGATGTGTAAAGTCTACAATATTATCCTGTAAATTTATTAAAAATCCTTGTTTCAGCCTTTAAAAATATATTTTAAACAGGAAATTTATTTGCCTGCCATCCTGGTAATCCGTAGTAACTGCCTTCGATGTGTTGCTGTAATACCGGTTAATAATATTGTCCTGGTTATCGGTAATATTCGTTATATCGACAGCAAATTCAGAGGTGTACTTTTTATGAAATTCTTTTAACGAAATCCTGAAATCAAGCCGGTAATAATCGGGGTAGCGGTTTTCGTAGGCATTATCCCAGTCGTAAATGGTTTCGCCTCTGGCTGCCGAGGCATCGACATCAATTGGCAGTTCTCGCCTTCCTCCTGCATATATGCTCCGGATGTTCATGCCCAGAATATATTTATTATTTAGCTTCAGGTCG
>ENA-ORCT01000849-ORCT01000849.1-marine-metagenome-genome-assembly--contig:-NODE-849-length-13032-cov-2.966499_pt1 | contig 13032 bp, 12 predicted proteins | sample MGYA00248632_ERZ508511 | MGnify/ENA primary metagenome ERZ508511 (study PRJEB26182, sample SAMN06268839) | marine metagenome | isolation source: Tt an P1-techrep anaerobic enrichment on pine from sediment...
CGAGGCCGTGCGCACCGCCCATGCACCCGCCGGCAGCGCCGATCTGTCTCCCACCGCGCCCGCGCGCCAGCGGCTGGCCTATGACGAGCTTTTCGCCCATCAGCTGACGCTTGCCCTGGCCCGGCAGTCGGCGCGCCGGGGCGCGGGCAAGCCCAGCGAGGGCGACGGGCAGCTGCGCCGCAAGGTGCTGGCCGCACTTCCCTACACCCCCACCGGCGCGCAGGAGCGCGCCATGCGCGAGATCGCCGAGGACCTGGCCCGCGACCGCCGCATGAACCGCCTGCTGCAGGGTGACGTGGGGGCGGGCAAGACGCTGGTCGCCTTCATGGCCCTTCTGGTCGCGGTGGAGGCGGGCGGGCAGGGGGTGATGATGGCCCCCACCGAAATCCTTGCCCGCCAGCATCTGGAAAGCCTCCAGCCGCTGGCCGAGGATGCCGGCGTGGTGCTGGAGCTCCTGACCGGCCGCGACAAGGGGGCCGAGCGCCGCGCCAAGCTCGACGCGCTGGCGCGCGGCGATATCCAGGTTCTTGTCGGCACCCATGCGGTGTTCCAGAAGGACGTCGAATTCCACGACCTTCGCCTCGCCATCATCGACGAGCAGCACCGTTTCGGCGTGGCCCAGCGGATGGAGCTGAGCGCCAAGGGCCGCGGCGCCCATGTGCTGGTGATGACCGCCACGCCGATCCCGCGCTCGCTGTCGCTGGCGCAATATGGCGACATGGATGTCTCGGTTCTGGACGAAAAGCCGCCCGGGCGCGCGCCGGTGAAGACCGCGCTGGTCTCGTCGGGCCGGATGGACGAGGTGGTGGAGCATTTGCGCGCCGCCATCGCCGAGGGGCGGCAGGCCTACTGGGTCTGCCCGCTGGTGGGCGAAAGCGAGACCATCGAGGCCACCGCCGCCGAGGAACGGTTCAAGCGGCTGCGCGCCGCCCTCGGCGACGGCGTGGTGGGGCTGGTCCATGGCCAATTGGCGCCGGCGGACAAGGACGCCGCCATGGCGCGGTTCGTCTCGGGCGAGACCAAGGTCCTGGTCGCCACCACGGTGATCGAGGTGGGGGTGAACGTGCCCAACGCCTCGATCATGGTGATCGAGGGGGCCGAGAGGTTCGGGCTGGCCCAGCTGCACCAGCTTCGGGGCCGGGTGGGGCGCGGGTCCGCGGCCTCCACCTGCCTGCTGATGTATGACCCGCCGCTCACCGAGGGCGGGCGCCGCCGGCTGGAGATCCTGCGCGAGACCGAGGACGGGTTCCGCATCGCCGAGGAAGACCTCGCCATGCGCGGCGCGGGCGACCTGATCGGCACCGCGCAATCGGGCCTGCCGCGGTTCCGCATCGCCGATCTGGAGCGGCAATCGGCGCTGATGGCGGTGGCCCAGGCCGATGCGCGGCTGCTGCTGCAGGAGGACCCGACCTTGGAAAGCGCGCGGGGCCGGGCCGCGCGGGTGCTGCTCTGGCTGATGGAGGAGGACAAGGCGATCCGTTTGATTTCAGTGGGTTAGCGCGGTCGTTCCCGTTTGTTCTCAAATGTTCCTAAAAAGTTCTTTACTTTTCCGGCGGGATTTGAGAACAAAGTGGCAACACAGTGAACATCGCAAGGACCCCACCCATGCTGAGCGAACTGAAATCCGTGATCGACCGTTCCTCTGCCACGCTGCTGCAGGACGCGCTTGGCGTCACCGCGCTGATGGTCATGCTGGTGGTTGGCCTGCACCTGCCGGGGCTGTTCTGAGACCCCGGAGTTACTGCCTGCGATCCGCGTTCCGGGCCGCGCATCCCGTCCCCAAGCGGTGCGCCACCTGCCGAGCCTGCCTGTACTCGTGCATTCAGGGGAGTGCCTCTTCCCCCCGCCCGGACGCCTGAATCGCCACTGACCGCCGCCGTCTCCCCAAGACGCGCGGCGGTTTTTTCTTGCTCAGCCCAGCAGCATCCACAGCGCGACTGCCGCCAGCACCAGGCCGAACAGCCGGTTCAGGTGCCGCGCCTGGTCGGCACGCCGGAACCGGCGGGCGAGGCGGTCGCCTGCGATCATCCAGCCCAGAAAGGCGACAAGGTTGTTCAGGGTGAAGACGGTGGTGATCCACAGCATGGCCAAGGCGCCGCCGCCCGGTGCCAGGAACTGCGAGAACATCAGCGCGATGATCAAATAGGCCTTGGGGTTGAGCAGCAGCAGCACCGCACCGCCCGCAAGCCCCGCCGGACGGGCCTCGCCGGCATCATCCAAGGCGCCCGAGCGGTAGAGGCCCCAGGCCAGCCACAGCACATAGCCCGCCCCGGCCCATTGCACCGCCGTGAACAGCGCCGGTGCCCGTTCCAGTATCGCGGTGAAGCCGAGCCCGATCGCCGCCGTCATGCCCCAGGTGGCAAGGTGATAGCCCGTCAGGGCGGGAAGGGCCGCGCGCAGCCCGAACCGCGCGCCGTTGGCGGCGAAGAACATGTTGCCCGGACCGGGGCTGTAGGCCAGCGGAAACAGGAACAGAATCAGCGCGACGGTTAGGTCGGACATTGGGGCCTCCGCGGTCAGAGGCCCTTGTCTAGCGGGGGCGGCGGTTTCCGCGCGACCCGGTTCCTGCGCAAACCGTCAGGCGCAGGCGGCCTTGGACGCCTCGTCGAACGCGTCGAGCGTGGCGTCCAGCGTCAGCAGGATCGAGGCATGGCGGTTCTTGTAGTCGCGCGCGGGCATCAGCACCTCAAGCCCGTCGAAGGGCGCGTCGGGGGCGGGGCCGCCCTCTTTCAGCATCGCGGCCAGCTGGTCGCGGGCGCGCTGCACCTCTTCGCGGCTGCGGCCGACGATATTGGCCCCCACGACCGAGGCCGAGGCCTGACCCAGCGCGCAGGCCTTCACGTCCTGCGCGAAATCGGTGATCCGGCCGCCGGCCAGGCGCAGATCGACCGTCACCGTCGAACCGCAGAGCGGCGAACGCTTGCGCGCGCTGCCACAGGGCGCATCGAGCCGGCCCTGATTCGGGATATCGGCCGCCAGCGCCAGAATGCGCTGGGAATACAGCTTGATCAGGTCGTTATCGCTCATGGCTTTCCCTCGTGGCTCCCATCCCATAGATAGCCTGCAAGGATGCGTTTGCAAAGGAGCCCCAGCATGGCCTTCGACATCGACAGCCTGCGTTTCAACGACCAGGGGCTGATCCCCGCCATTGCCCAGGCCGAGGACGGCGAGGTGCTGATGATGGCCTGGATGAACGCCGAGGCCGTGGCCCGCACGCTGGAAACGCGGCGGGTGACCTACTGGTCGCGCTCGCGCCAGTCCTTCTGGGTGAAGGGCGAAAGCTCGGGCCATGTGCAGCGGCTGGTGGATTTCCGCGTCGATTGCGACCGCGACTGCCTGCTGCTGATCGTCGATCAGACCGGCCCGGCCTGCCACACCAACCGGCGCAGCTGCTTCTATACCGCGGTGCGGGAGGGCCAGGAGGTGGAACTCATGAAGCCCGTTGCCGGGTGATGGCAGGCGTCGCGCCGTGAGTATTTTTGCCAAGAAGAAGGTCAGAGGCCGATCATGGACCGGATGTCGGCGGGGCTGAGGCCGTCTTCGCGGTATTTCCTGATGGCGCGGGCGTCGTCGCGCTTGGCGAGGCGCTTGCCGGTCTCGTCGCGGATCAGGCGGTGGTGGTGGTAGAGGGGCGTGGGCAGGCCCAGAAGGCGCTGCAGGATGACGTGGATCGCGGTGGCCTCGAAAAGGTCGGCGCCGCGGGTGACATGGGTGATGCCCTGCTCGGCGTCGTCGAGCACCACCGACAGGTGGTAGGAGGTGCCCATGTCGCGCCGGGCCAGGACGATATCGCCGATCTCCGAGAGCGCCTGAAGGCGCGAGACGGTGATCGGGCCGGTCTCGCCGCCGGGGCCCGCGCCGGTTTCGGTGAATTGCAGCGCCTCGGCGCCGATCGCCGCCCAGGCGCGGCCCATGTCGAGGCGCAGGGCGCAATCGGCGGGCATTTTCCCGGGGACGGGGGCGGCCGGGCGGCAGGTGCCGGGATAGACCAGCCCGTCGGGGCCATAATGCGGCGCGCCCTCCTGCGGGGCGCGGGCGGCCTCTTCGATGTCGCGGCGGCGGCAGGCGCAGGGGTAGAGAAGGCCGCGCTCCCAGAGGGTTTGCAGCGCGGCGCGGTAGGCCGGCAGGCGCTCTGACTGGCGCAGGACCGGGGTTTCCCAGCGCAGGCCCAGCCAGGCGAGATCCTCGTAGATCAGCGCCTCCCATTGGGGCCGCGCGCGGGCCTGGTCGATATCCTCGATCCTGAGCAGGAACTCTCCGCCCGCCGCAGCCGCCATGTCATGGGCGAGGATCGCCGCATAGGCATGGCCCAGATGCAGCGGCCCGGTGGGCGAGGGGGCGAAGCGGGTGCGGACGGTCACGTCTTTTCGAGCACATAGACGGTGGAGCCGAGCCCGATCGCGGGCAGGTGGTCGCCGTGTTCCTCGAACAGGGTGCGGACGGCGCCGGAGCCGCGCAGCGCGTCGAGGCGGTCGCGATAGGCCGGATCCTCCAGCGCGTGATCATTGAAGGAGAAGGCCAGCAGCCCGCCAGGGGCCAGCGCGCCGGCGAGTTGGTCGAGCAGTTCGGGAGGCGCGGCGCCGGGGCTGATCACGCCCGCCGCAGCGATCGCGGCGTAGTCGCCGGGCCTGACCGGCAGGGGCGCGTCCGGCTCGGCCTGCCAGAGCTTGCGGTAGGCGCCCTTGGCGCGGGCCTGTTCCAGCATCCCGGCGGAAAGGTCGGTGCCGTCAATCACCGTGAAGCCGGCGGCGCGCAGGGCGAGGCCCGACAGGCCCGTGCCGCAGCCCATGTCCAGCACCGGGGCGTCCGCCGGCGCGTGGCGGGCCAGCGCAGCGGCCACCCGGCGCGGCGAGGCATAGCCGTTCTCGGCGAGTTCGGAGTCGTAGCTTTCGGCCCAGGCGTCGTAGAGATGTTCCACCTCCCCCTGGGCTTGCAGGTCGTAGACCTTGTCGAGGAATTTTTCAGTCATGCCGATAGGCTAGCAGGGGGCGTTAACCCCCGTCCAGCCCCAGCCAGGCGCGCCAGTCGGCCTTGGCCCGGTCGGTATAGGCCTTGTAGCGGTCCTTGCGGCCGCGGCGGCCGCCCTTCAGCCCCTCGACGGGCGGGAAGAGGCCGAAATTGACGTTCATCGGCTGGAAGGTCCTGGCCTCGGCCCCGCCGGTGATGTGGGTGACCAGCGCGCCGGTGGCGGTGGTGGGCGGCACGGGGGGCAGGGAGCGCCCCTCGATCTCGGCCACCGCAAGGCGGGCGGCCAGCAGGCCCATGGAGGCGCTTTCGACATAGCCCTCGACCCCGGTGATCTGACCGGCGAAGCGGATATGGGGCCTCGACTTCAGCCGCATCTGATCGTCGAGCAGCGTGGGCGAATTGAGGAAGGTGTTGCGGTGGATGCCGCCGAGGCGCGCGAAGCGGGCGTTCTCAAGCCCCGGAATCATCCGGAAAACATCCGCTTGCGCGCCGTACTTCATCTTGGTCTGGAAACCCACGATGTTGTAGAGCGTGCCCAGCTTGTTGTCGCGGCGCAGCTGCACCACGGCATGGGCCTTGACGTCCGGTTGATGCGGGTTGGTCAGGCCGACGGGCTTCATGGGCCCGTGGCGCAGGGTCTCGCGGCCGCGCTCGGCCATCACCTCGATGGGCAGGCAGCCGTCGAAATAGCCGGCGGTTTCGCCCTCCTTGAACTCGGTCTTGTCGGCGGCCAGAAGCGCGTCGATGAAGGCCTCGTATTGCGCCTTGTCCATGGGGCAGTTGAGATAGGCGCTGCGCTCTTCCTCGGTCTCGCCCTTGTCGTAGCGGGACTGGAACCACGCCTTTTCCATGTCGATGCTGTCGGCATAGACGATGGGCGCGATGGCGTCGAAGAAGGCCAGCGAGGCGGCGCCTGTCTCGGCCCGGATGGCCTCGGCCAGCGCGCCGGAGGTCAGCGGGCCGGTGGCGATGATCCAGTGGCCGCTCTCGGGCAGGGCGGTGATCTCGCCTTCCTCGACACGCACCAGGGGGTGGCTGCGCAGCCGGTCGGTGACGCCCTGCGAGAACCCCTCGCGGTCCACCGCCAGCGCGCCGCCCGCGGGCAGGCGGTGGGCGTCGGCCATCTCCATGATCAGCCCGCCGGCCTGGCGCATTTCCCAGTGCAGCAGGCCCACCGCGTTCTGCTCGTCATCATCCGAGCGGAAGGAGTTGGAGCAGACCATCTCGGCCAGCTTGCCGGTCTGGTGCGCGAAGGTGCCCACCTCGGGGCGCATTTCGTGGATCACGACGGGAATGCCCGCCTGTGCCGCCTGCCAGGCGGCCTCGGAGCCCGCAAGCCCGCCGCCGATGATATGGAGTTCCTTGGTCATGCTGCGCGATGTAGGCGCTTTGCGCGGAAAGGAAAAGGGGCGACATGCGTCGCCCCTGTCCTTGTCCGTTGCCGTGTGTGGCGGCGGGTCAGGCCGCGGCCGCGCGCGCCTTGCCCGCGATCAGCCCGTCGACCGACAGCGCGCCCGCGCCGTTGGCCGCCAACAGCAGGAAGCCGCCGGCAAGGCCGAGGTTCTTGTAGAGGCTGATCATCTGCATCTGGTCGCCGGGCACAAAGTGGAAGATCAGCGCGGCCAGCACGCTGAACCCGGCCAGCGCCAGCGCGATGATCCGGGTCTGGAAGCCCACCAGGATGGCGAGGCCGCCCAGCAGTTCCAGCGCAATCGTCGGCCAGACGAGGATGCCCGGCACGCCCTGCGACGCCATGTAGGCCGCGGTGCCCTCGACGCCGCCCAGCTTGCTGTAGCCGGCGGTGATGAAGAGGATGGAGAGGAGGATGCGGGCCACGAGGCCGGCGTAGGATTTGGTCTCAGTCATTTCGCGTTTCCCTTTTGCACGCTCGGAAGCAATGGGGGCGAAGTTAACTGTGCGCCAAATTAGTATAAACGGGACATTTCCAACATAATATGCGCGCAATTGCACATATCAGATCCGGGAAACGGCGGCCGAAAAACGGATGCGCCGCGGCCCCTTTGATCCGGAAATCCGGCGAGGGGGCCGCGGCCCTGTCTGTGCTTATTCGGCGCCGTCCTCGGCGGCCTCATCCTCGCCGTGCTCGGCGATCCAGGCGACCGAGACCACCTCTTCGCCCTTGGCGGTGTCGAACACCTTGACCCCGCCGGCGCTGCGCGAGCGGAAGGAGATGCCGTCGACCGGGCAGCGGATCGCTTGGCCGGTGGAGGTGACCAGCATGATCTGGTCGTCGATCTCGACCGGGAAGCAGGCCACCACCGACCCGCCCCGCATGGCCTTGTCCATGGCCTGCACGCCCAGGCCGCCGCGCCCGCGCACCGGATAGTCATGGCTGGAGCTGAGCTTGCCCGTGCCGCCCGCGGTGATGGTCAGGATCAGGTCCTCGGCCGCCGACATCTCGGCATAGCGCTCGGTCGAGAGCTGACCGGCAGGGGCCTCGGCCTCTTCCTCTTCGCCCGGTTCCTCGGTGGCGCCGGCCACCAGGCGGCGCTGCTTGAGATAGGCGGCGCGTTCCTCGGCGGTGGCCTCGAAATGGCGGATCACGGCCATCGAGACTACGGTGTCGCCCTCGGCCAGCCGGATGCCGCGCACGCCCGTCGATTTGCGGCCCTTGAAGACACGCACATCGGTGGTGGGGAAGCGGATCGCGCGGCCATGGGCCGTGACCAGCATCACGTCATCGTCCTCGGCGCAGATCCGCGCGTTGACCAGCGACACACCCTCGGGCAGGTCCATGGCGATCTTGCCGTTGCGCATCACGTTGGTGAAATCGCTCAGCGCGTTGCGGCGCACGTCGCCTGCGGTGGTGGCGAAGACGATCTGCAGATCGGCCCATTCCTCTTCGGGGCGGTCGACGGGCATGATCGCGGCCACCGAGACGCCGGCCGGAATGGGCAGGATGTTGACGATGGCCTTGCCGCGGGCGGTGCGGCCGCCCAGCGGCAGGCGCCAGCATTTCAGCTTGTAGACCATGCCTGCGGTGGTGAAGAACAGAAGCTGGGTGTGGGTGTTGGCCACGAAGAGGGTGGTGACCACGTCCTCTTCCTTGGTAGCCATGCTCGCCAGCCCCTTGCCGCCGCGCCGCTGCGCGCGGAAATCGGCCAGCGGGGTGCGCTTGATATAGCCGGACTGGGTGACCGTCACGACCATGTCCTCGCGCTCGATCAGGTCCTCGTCTTCCATGTCGCCCGACCATTCGACGATCTCGGTGCGGCGCGGCACGGCAAACTGTTCCTTCACCGCCCGCAGCTCGTCGGCGATGATGGTCATGATCCGCTCGCGCGAGCGCAGGATGTCGAGGTAATCCTTGATCTTCTCGGCCAGCTCCTGCAGCTCGTCGGTGACCTCTTTGACCCCCATCGCGGTCAGGCGCTGCAGGCGCAGATCGAGGATGGCGCGGGCCTGGGTCTCGGACAGGTTGTAGGTGCCGTCCTCGTTCATCTTGTGGGTCGGGTCGTCGATCAGCTTGATGTAATCGGCGATGTCGGCGGCGGGCCAGCGCCGCGTCATCAGCTTTTCGCGCGCCTCGGCCGGGTCGGCCGAGCTGCGGATGGTGGCCACCACCTCGTCCACGTTGGAAACCGCCACGGCGAGGCCGCAGAGGATATGGCTGCGCTCGCGCGCCTTGCGCAGGTCATGGGCGGTGCGCCGCGCCACGACCTCCTCGCGGAAATCGATGAAGGCGGTGAGGAAGGCGCGCAGGGTCAGCTGCTCGGGCCGGCCGCCGTTCAGCGCCAGCATGTTGCAGCCGAAGGAGACCTGCATGGGCGTGAAGCGGAACAGCTGGTTCAGCACCACCTCGGGCGTGGCGTCGCGCTTGAGCTCGATGACCACCCGCACGCCGACGCGGTCGGATTCGTCCTGGACGTGGGCGATGCCCTCGATCTTCTTGTCGCGGACCATCTCGGCGATCTTCTCGATCATCGAGGCCTTGTTCACCTGATAGGGAATCTCATCCAGAACAATGGCGTAGCGGTCTTTCCTGATCTCCTCGACGCGGGTCTTGGCGCGGATCACCACGCTGCCGCGCCCCTCGAGATAGGCCTTGCGCGCGCCCGACCGGCCCAGGATCAGCCCGCCGGTGGGGAAATCCGGCGCCGGCACGTAGTCGATCAGCTGTTCCGAGCTCAGGTCGGGGTTTTCGATCAGCGCCAGCGTGGCATCCACCACCTCGCCCAGGTTGTGCGGCGGGATGCGGGTGGCCATGCCCACGGCGATGCCCTCGGCGCCGTTGACCAGCATGTTGGGATAGCGCGCGGGCAGGACCGTCGGCTCCTGGTCCTTGCCGTCGTAGTTGTCCTGGAAATCGACCGTTTCCTTCTCGATATCGGCCAGCAGCGCCTGGGCGGGCTTGTCCATGCGCACCTCGGTGTAGCGCATGGCCGCCGGGCTGTCGCCGTCCATCGAGCCGAAGTTGCCCTGGCCGTCGAGCAGCGGCAGCGACATCGAGAAACCCTGCGCCATCCGCACCAGCGCGTCATAGATCGCGGCGTCGCCATGGGGGTGGTATTTCCCCATCACGTCGCCCACGGGGCGGGCGGATTTGCGGTAGGGCTTGTCATGGGTGTTGCCGGTCTCGTGCATGGCGAACAGGATCCGCCGGTGCACCGGCTTCAGCCCGTCGCGCAGATCCGGGATCGCGCGCGAGACGATCACGCTCATCGCGTAATCGAGATAGGAGGTCTTCATCTCCTCCTCGATCGTGATGGTGTTTTCGGCGTAGGCCGGTACGCCTGCGTTTTCGTCTTCGTTTTCAGGGGTTTCCGGCGTATCGCTCATGTAGTTTTCCGCCCGTTCATCCGCGCTCTATATCTTGTGGCGCACACTATATCCGAACCCCTATATGGCCTGCAATGGCAAGCGCGCCCTTTCGCCATCAGCCGCGCGGGATGAGTGCTAACACACTGTTTTCATTGCAATCTAAATCCTTTCGGGCATCATTTTTCCATAGGAAACAAAACGGAGGTGAAGCATGGGCATGACCGAGACCGAGACCGAGACCGAGATGATGCTGAAAGGCTATGGCCTGACCACGGCCGAGTTCTTCTATCACATGCCCGATTACGCGCATGTGCTGAACAGCTTCATCTGGCAGGATTACGACCTGGCGCCGGACCATCCCCGCCTGTTCAAATTCGTCGAGTTCTGGCAGGAAGAGATCGAGGGCCCGCTGCATTCGGTGCGGTTCACCCACCGCAGGATGATCGCGGCCGGCGAATGGCGCAACGTGGTGGGGGAGTTCACCCTGAACTAGCGCGCCCGCGCCGCCATCAGCCACAGACCGGCCAGCAGCGCCGCGAAGATCGCGTTGTAGCTGGCCATCGACAGGCCGAACAGCTCCCACGGGACCACGTCGCACATCACGATGTTGGTCTGGGCGTCGAAATTCAGCAGATCGCCCCCCGAAAGCCCGCTCAGCGCGCCGCCGTCGCCGGTGCAGGAGCTGGGCCCGGCCCACCATTTGCGCTCCACCCCGGTGTGATAGAGGCCGATCCCGGCAGTGCTCAGCGCCGCAAGCCCGCCCAGGGCGGGCAGGGCGGGGCCGCGCGTCGCCAGCGCCAGCGCCCCGATCAGGATCGCCGCGCCATGCGGCCAGCGCTGCCACAGGCACAGCTTGCAGGGCGCGAGCCCGCCGAGATACTGGAACCCGAAGGCCCCGAGCAGAAGCGCCAGCGAGCCGCCGGCGGCGAGAAGGATCAGGAGATGACGGGTCATAGATATTTCACCAGGTAGAAGCCACCGATCAGGCCTATCACGAAGATCACGAAGATCAAGTTCAGCCATTTCTCGATGAAATCACGAATGGGTGCGCCGAATTTCCACAGCAGCCCCGCCAGGACGAAGAACCGCGCGCCCCGCGCCACCACGCTGGCGATCATGAACACGCCCAGGTTCAGCCCCGTGGTGCCCGACAGGATGGTGATCACCTTGTAGGGGAAAGGCGTCATCCCCGCGATCAGAACCGCCCAGGCGCCCCATTCGTTGTAGCGGGCGCGGAAATCCTCGAAATAGGCGTCCTTGCCGTAGAACTCCAGCACCGGGCGGCCGACGCTCTCGAACAGGCCCCAGCCGATGTAGTAGCCCAGCAGCCCGCCCAGAACCGAGGCCACCAGCGCCACGCTGGCGATCACCCAGGCGCGGCGGGGCTGGGCGATGATCATGGGGATCATCAGAACGTCGGGCGGAATGGGAAAGACCGAGCTTTCCACGAAAGACACCACCGCCAGCGCCCAGAGCGCATAGCGGCTTTCGGCCAGCGAAATGGTCCAGTCATAGAGCCCGCGGATCATCGCGCTCCCCCGCATCGTTGCCCGGCCCATGCAGCATGTCCGCGCTCCGGGGTCAAGCCGAAGGGCATGCGGAGGGTCCGGGGCAGGGGCGTTCCGAGCGGCGTTGACCGCGCCCTGCCGCCACGCTACACCGCATGGGCTGGCCCGAGTGGCGGAATGGTAGACGCAGGGGATTCAAAATCCCCCGGTAGCAATACCGTGTGGGTTCGAGTCCCACCTCGGGCACCAGCTTTCACGACGCGATGCGATCTACCGGCCCGGGCAAAGTGCCCGTCTACGCTCAGCCCCGGCGGGAAAGGGGCACTGGCGCGCAGGTTGATTCGGGGCAGATTCGTCACAATCCGTTGGAGAACCGTGACCAATCCGGACACGCGGGCGAAATTACCCCGGATCGGCGAACATTCGACGCGCGCCTTATTCGCGCCACATTCGCCGTGCCGCGCTGCCCAAATTGGGCGGGAATTTCGTTTCCCCAATGCGAACAATCCATCGAAAATGCCGCGCTTCTGCGCCCAAATATGGATCAACCACAAACGCGGCGCAAACGCCGCAGCCTTATTTTGTGGGCCTAACGCGCTGCAAAGGCCCGAAAAAACCAGAAACAATCAACCTGCCCAATTTTGCCAGAATTAGGGCAAATTTTGTCTTTTTTGGTCGCCGGAAAGTCACCTTGGCGCCGCTTTTCTGCCTTTTTTCATTTGAGCCGTGGCCGCAACGGGGTAAAACAGCCTTGCCCAACTGGGGGGCGACAAACACGGCCAAGGGGGCGGCCGCACACGCGATGGCATCTTCGGATGCGGAACAGCGACGTGCGCCGACTATGAACGCGGGATGCGGGGGCTCAACGGCCCCGCGCAAGGGGAAGATTTGTGCCGATTTCTCGGCCAAGCGTCCTGTCCGGCCTCGGCTCTCTGTCTCCGTTCCAGTTTTGAAGTTGCGTGTGCGGGTCCGTCAACCGGCCTGACTGTCGCTTCTCATGACCTGGGCAGGTGCGGACCGGCCAATGGATGACGAGTGATGCTTTCCGTTGGGCAAGCCTGGACGAGGGAAACGGCCGGTTCCGCATCTGCCCACCAAATATGTTTGCGGCCTTGAATTTCGGGGGTGGGCCGTAGGCGACAGTGACATGACGAGGGTGATGCGGCCGAACGCAACGGGCGCTGATACGCAAAAGGATTACGAAATGGCCGATTTTCTGCTTGATTGGGCAACCGCCAACGACGACGGCACAACCACGCTGAGCAGTGGTTCGAGCTCGGTCGACGTCACCGTTTCAACCCCGACCAATTCCGACGGCGACAGCGCCCATGCCGTGGGCGACAGCTCTTATTTCGGCGAGAGCGCGCTGAAGCCGACCAGCAACGTGACCACGGCCGTGACCTCGACCATCAGCTTTTCCGAACCGGTGGAGAATGTCAGCTTTGAAATTTTCGATGTCGACGCCGGCAAATGCGACTGGGACGACAAGGTGACCGTGATCGCACGCGACGCAAACGGCAATATCGTGCCCGTCACCTTCTCCGACATCACCGCCAACCACGCCGTCTCGGGCAACAGCATCGAGGGCGAGGGCCATGACAGCGGGGGCGTCGTCGGCTCGGGCGCGCCGGAGACCGTGACCGTGTCGGTCGCCGGCCCGATCGTCAGCCTCGAGCTGATCTACGAGAACGGCGACGACGCCGACCAATCCGGCATCATCGGCTATTCCGACATTAGCTTTGACCTGGCCTGCGGCGACCCGGACGGCATCGTC
>ENA-ORCT01000850-ORCT01000850.1-marine-metagenome-genome-assembly--contig:-NODE-850-length-13018-cov-2.882467_pt1 | contig 13018 bp, 12 predicted proteins | sample MGYA00248632_ERZ508511 | MGnify/ENA primary metagenome ERZ508511 (study PRJEB26182, sample SAMN06268839) | marine metagenome | isolation source: Tt an P1-techrep anaerobic enrichment on pine from sediment...
GTAGCCGCCAAAAATGTTCTCCAAAGCTGCGGCCGGCATGGCCAGCGCAACGACCAGCAGAGCTGCCAGTGCGATCACTGAAAATCTTTTCATCCGTTTTTCTCCTTAAAATTCGTAAATTAACCAGAATAACCTAATAATCAGTACAACTACATCATCCATTTAACCTATATTTCCGCCTGCCGTGCCGGCAGGCCATGTACAATTGTTTACTCACCCCCTTTCGGTTGCGCCCCCTGATGGAGAGCGCGGCTTATAACCGTTAGAATCATCCATCTACAATCACTAGCAACCTTAAAAAATAAAGTCAAACATTTTTTTAGCTGCCAAATAGGATTCCAAAATATTGATAAAATGGAAAAACCTTTAATGAAATCCATGAAAAAAATTTCGACCCGCAAACCGTCCCCGCGTCCTGGCTCACATGCATGGAGACCGGCCAACTAAACCTTTTGAAAAAGCACCGCATTCATGGTATCCCACCCAAAACAAAGTCCGGTACCCGCGGGCATTTCCACAATCACCGGAGGCCCCGGCCGGTTCCAGAACCAGACAACCAGGAGAACCGAGCATTGAATACGAACCGAAAAACCCTGCTCCTCTTATTCATTATTCTATCTCTGACCCTGACGGCCGCTGCGGCGGCTGCACCCGTGCGGGTGCTGATCCTCCCGTTTGATATCAACGCTGAAGAGGACCTGAGCTTTCTTAAAAAAGGCATCCAGGACATGCTGAGCACCCGCCTCTCCGACCCTGAAAAGGTAACAGTGGTCGATCGGGAGACCGTTCGCCAGGCCATCGCAAAGGCTCCGGGCCCCTATGACCGAAGCGCCGCCGTTAACCTTGCCGGAGAGCTTAACGCCGACTACGTGATCTTCGGCAGCCTGACCGTCTTTGGAGAGAGCATCAGCACGGATGCCCGTTTCGTTGAGACGGCCACCCAAAAAGAATCCGTCACCTTCCACGAATTCGGCAAGGGCAAGGGCGATGTAATCGATCATGTCAACCGGTTTGCCGGACAGATCAACGAGGCGGTATTCGGACAAAAAACACCTGCCGCAGCAGCCCGGCAAGCCCCCCGGGAGGAAACCGTGCCGGAAAGCCGCCGCAACCCGGAGGAGGTCTGGAAACGCGAGCAGCGAATGCAGATGGGTGTGGACGACGGTGAGCTGGCCGGCGGCGAAAAACTGGCCACACTCTGGAAAACCCGTCGATTTAACGCTGATATCAAAGGGGTTGGCATTGACGATGTGGACGGAGACGGAAACCTGGAGACCGCGTTCATCAGCGACCACCACCTGTACGTGTACCGCTACATGCAGGGACGCTTCGAGAAGGTTGCGGAATTCGAAGATACCTCCAAATACCGGCACATCGCCCTGGACATTGCCGATGTGAACGGCAACGGAACCCCGGAGGTTTTTCTGACCGGCGTAAACGACCTCTACCGGCCACGGGTCCTGGTGCTCGAATGGAACGGGGGGAAATTTGACCGGGTCGCCGAGGAGACCGGCTGGTTTTTCCGGGTGATCCGGGTGCCCGGTGAGCGCGGGAAAATGCTGCTGGGCCAGCAGGGCGGCATCGACACCGTCTTTTCCGGCGGCATCTATGAAATGATCTGGAGCGGAGGTTCGTACAGTCCGGAAGCCAAACAACCGGCCCCCGGCTGGGGCAACGTGTTCGGTATCGCCTACGGCGACATCCTGAATAACGGTACGGAAGCCGTCGCCGCTATTTCCAAGGATGAGCGGCTGAACCTGCTTCATCTCAGTGGCGAGAAGGAGTGGACCAGCCCCGATCCCTATGGCGGCAGTTACTCTTACCTGGTATCCCCTGCTGAAAAAAAGGAGACCCAACGGGAAACCCATAGAGGGACCGACCCCATGCCGCGGAACCGCACCTACCTGCCACCGCGCGTCCACGTGGCGGATATGGACGGTGATGGAAACAACGAAATCGTTCTGGTGCGCAACTTCGATGTATCCGGCCGGGTTCTCAAACGGGTGCGCGTGTTCCGCAGCGGGCATTTTGAATTTTTATCCTGGGACAACGTCGGGCTCAGACCCAAATGGAAAACCCGCAAATTCTCCGGCTACATCAGCGACTACACGCTGGGAGACATCGACAACGACGGCAAGGACGAACTGGTTTTCTCGGTGGTGACCAGCACCGGCCCGATTGTGGGGAAACAGCGGAGTTATATTGTTTCCTGGGATGCCAACAACTAGGACACAATCCGCTTGAACATCTTGTCCAGATCCCGGACCGTCCACCGGATCCAGGTCGGACGCCCGTGGGGGCAGTGGGCAGGATTTTCGCAATCATCAAGTTGGCGGAGCAACGCGCGAATCTGCTCGGAAGACAGCTTCTGGTGGGCCCGGATCGCCCCGTGACACGCCATTAGCATCAGGCACCGGTCCAGGGCCTCCCCCAGCCCGTCGCCGGTTCGTAATCCGAGCTCGACCAGATTCTCCAGAATCTCACGAATCAGTGGAACGATTTCACGGCCCGACAGCAGCGTCGGAATTGCTGTAACGATATACGTCGTCCCGCCGAAAGGCTCGATATCAAGGCCAAGTGCGCCAAATTCGGGGATCAGATGCTCCAGCAGAGCGGCCTCCTGGTGCTGCAGTTCGACAGTCTCGGGAACCAGGAGCCGCTGGGCCGATGTGCGCAGATCCTGCCGGCGGGCTTTAAGCTGCTCGTAAACGACGCGCTCGTGGGCCGCATGCTGATCGATGGCGATCATCCCCGAGCCCGACTCGCACAGAATGTAGGTCTGATGAAGCTGCCCGATCACCCGAAGGTCGCTGAAAAACTTCTCCTTCCACAGCCCGGCCTGCTCGGATGGGTTTCGAGTTTCGGGTGCTGAGTTCCGAGTTCCGGGTTCCGGGTTCCGGGTTCCGAGTTCCGCGTTCTGAGTTCCGAGTTCCGGGTTCCGCGTTCCGGGTTCCGCGTTCCGGGTTTTGAGTTCCGAGCTCCGGGTTCCGAGTTCTGGGTTCCGGGTTCCGGATTTTGGGTTCCGAATTCCGAGTTCCGGGTTCTGAGTTCCGGGTTCCGGGTTCCGGGTTCCGAATTCAGAACTCCCTCGATTCGCGCGTCGAGCGGCAGGGTTGCCGGTCGGGGCGACCGGTCGTTCCGGAAACGATTTACCCGCAGAGCCGGCCGATCGAGAAACGGGACGGGCAAACGAAGCGGACCGCTCGGCAACCGGTGATGGGTTTACCGCTGCAGGGGGCAGACGGTCTTCCGTGCCGGACCATGAGGGGATATCGATCCGAGTCACCGTATCGCCGACCGCGCCTTTCACCGCCGCGTGGACCATCCGCGATTTGGCAAAGCGAACCTCATGCTTGGTGGGATGGACGTTTACATCCACCTCGTCAAAGGGCACGGTCACATACAATACGGCTACCGGATACTGCCCTTTCATCAGCCGTCCTGAATATCCATCGAACAGCGCGTGCTGGATGAGCCGATCACGGACATACCGGCCGTTGACAAACATGAAGATACTGCGGGCTGTGCTGCGGGTTACACGGGGCGATGCCACCCAGCCGGTGACGGAAACCCCCTCGATCGCAAATTCAACCGGATGCAGATCGGACCGGATCCCCTTGCCGAGAACATCGGCGGCCCGGTCCGCCGGGCTGGCAACCCGGGAGAGCTGTTTGACGGTTTTGCCGTTGTGGATCAGGCGAAACTGGACCTCAGACCACCCCAGTGCCATATTGGAAACCGTATCGGCGATATGCCCCATCTCCGTGCTGACTGTCTTTAAAAACTTCCGGCGGGCAGGGGTGTTGAAAAACAGCTGCTGCACGCTAATCATGGTCCCGCGCGGCGCCCCGGTCTCCGAGACACTTTTTATCTTACCCCCCTCCACACGGATCTCTGTGCCGGAAGCCGAGAGTTCATCCCGCGAGACCAGGGTAAAACGGGATACGGAGGCAATGCTTGGCAGCGCTTCACCCCGGAAGCCCAGCGTTTGTATCGAAAACAGATCCTCGTCGCTAGAGATCTTGCTGGTGGCATAACGCTCCAGGGCCATCAGGGCGTCATCGTGATTCAATCCGATACCGTTGTCCGAAACACGAATCAAATTCCGGCCGCCCGCCTCAATTTCCACGATAATGCGGGTGCTCCCTGCATCCAGGGCATTTTCCACCAGTTCCTTGACCACCGAGGCAGGTCGCTCAACCACCTCTCCGGCAGCGATTTTATTTGACAGAACTTCGGGAAGAATTTTAATCCGTGCCATAACGTTGGCTCAATTCAAACATTATCCCGGGTAATTACCTGAAACAGATATTCGGCATCCCGGGGAGTCAGATCGAATTTCAGGCAGGCGGTTTCGATCAGCTCCCGAACCGGTTTATCCGCCTCGTATTTGCGTTGTTCCGAAATCCACTTGACCGCCCGACGAATGTTCTCACCTTCCGGCTGAATGCTCATATGCTGACTCCTCTGGATGCTAAGGAACGCGAATTTAATTAATTACAATTTCTTGCAATTCAATAAATCCTTGTTCCTAACAATTTCACTCCGAAAAGTTATCTCCCGCCTACATTTTGAAATCTCAGATTTGAAATTTCAAATCCTGGTCACAGCTCCGGCATCCGGGTATTGAACTCTGTCGCCTGCTCAAAATTGTATCCGACTTGGAGCAGCGCTCCCTCTCTGAAATGGGGTCCCATGATCTGCAGCCCGATGGGCAGGCCGTCGGCTGAAAACCCGCACGGCACCGACAGACCGGGAATGCCGGCCAGGTTTGCCGAAATAGTGAAAATATCAGACAGATACATGGTAAGCGGATCCTCTGTCATCTCGCCCAACCGCGGGGCGGGAGCCGGCGTGACCGGCGAAAGGATGACGTCGCACGATTCAAAGGCCGTTTTAAAATCATTTGTAATCAGGGTTCGCACCTGTGACGCCTTGCCATAATACGCATCGTAATACCCTGCCGAAAGCGCATAGGTCCCCAGGATAATCCGCCGCTGGACCTCGGTGCCGAACCCTTTGGATTTGGTGCTTCGGTACATCTCCATAAGAGCGGACTGTTCCCGGTCCCGGAAACCGTACTTCACCCCGTCATACCGGGCCAGATTGGAGCTGGCCTCGGACGGTGCGATCACATAATAGACGGCAACGGCATAATCGGTGTGAGGCAGGGACACCTCAACCACGGTGGCACCCAGTTCCTCGATGGTTTTCACAGCACTCTTGACCGCCTGTTCCACATCCGCATCGAGTCCCTCCGGTCGATAGTATTCTTTGGGGAGCCCAACGGTCATCCCCTTGAGTCCGCTTTTCAGGAATGTGGTGTAATCCGGCACATCCTCGGGCACCGATGTGGAGTCGGCCGCATCGTAGCCGGCTATGCCATTCATCATCAGGGCGCAATCCTCGACAGTTCTCGTCATCGGTCCGATCTGGTCCAGCGAGGAGGCAAATGCGACCAGCCCAAACCGGGACACACGGCCATAGGTCGGTTTCAGCCCCACGACACCGCAGTGGGAGGCCGGTTGACGAATCGAGCCGCCGGTGTCCGACCCCAGCGCCCCCAGGCACATGCCGGCGGCCACCGATGCGGCGGATCCGCCGCTGGATCCACCCGGAATCCGGCTGAGATCCCACGGATTATGAGTCAGCTTATACCCGGAATTTTCGGTGGATGACCCCATGGCAAATTCATCCATATTGAGTTTACCCACCGTTACCGCACCGGCCGCCTTCAGTTTTCGCATTACAAACGCATCATACGGGGGAATGAAATCTTCCAGGATCCGCGATGCACAGGTGGTCCGAAGCCCCTTGGTACAGATCACGTCTTTGATGCCCAGCGGTATACCGGTCAGCGGGGTGATTTCCCCCCGGGCAATGGCCCGATCCGCCTCCCGTGCCGCATCCAGTGCCGACTCTTCGGCCACGGTGATAAAGGCCCCCACCTGATCTTCCACGGCAGCAATGCGGTCCATAACGGCCCGGGTCAACTCCTCGGATGAGATGTCCTTTTGCTTCAGCAGATCGTGAGCCTGTTTAATGGTGAGTTCATGCAGTTTCATTCCTGGGACTCCATATAAGATAAATTCAAACGGGCCACCGAGGGCCACGAAATGGGTTGGTTGGGTTAATGATGGGGTATTGTAAGAAATACCGGAAAGCTGAAACGCGCCGAACCGGCGATTCGGGCACAAAGCCGGCTCAGTGCCGATTTTCTCAGATCACACGAGGCACGACAAAACTGCCGTCTTCCTTCTCCGGGGCATTGGCCAGTGCATCATCCGGATCAAGCGAGGGCGTTTCCACATCCTCCCGAAATGCATTGGTCAGGGAAATAGCATGGGATGTCGGCTCCACACCGTCCGTGTCAGCACGGTTCAATGTATCCACATAATCAAGAATTTTCCCGATCTGCCCGGCAAAAGCATCTATCGATTCCTCGTCCATATCAAGCCGCGCCAGCTGGGCGACATGAATCACTTCCTCTTTGGTAATTTTCATCGTATCTCCACCCGGATAAACCGGAATTAACAAATCGCAAGCACCAAAGCTCAAACAAATCCCAAATTTCAAAATTAAACGAACAGTTAACATCCTCTACTGACGTACGAGGATGGCAGTAAAACTATCTTTCTTCAGCCGCGCCATCATGGCGCCTGCCTCTGTCCGGCTGGCAAAATTTCCGACCCGGACCCGGTACCAGGTTCCCCTGTCATCGATCGTGGCAACCGTCCGATATGCAGGATATCCCTTTTGTTTCAAAAGGGAAACCATTCGATCCGCATCCCGTGCAACCTTGACGGAAGCCACCTGTATCGTCAGACCGTTTTCGGCTTGAGGCTGATCGCGAACCGGAATTTTCCGGGGAGCAGGCTCGGATACGGACGCAACTTCAGGTTCGGGAACCGTCACCCTGGCGCCGGTTGACTTGGTTTTGGCCTTCAGGGATGTCTTTGGCTTGATCGGAGCATTCTGAATCTCCGATTTGTCCGGTTCCTTCAGCGTGCGGAAAAACTCCAGCTCTGCCTGCCGATCGATGGAATCTTTTTCCTGCTCAAAATGATCCCGCTCTTCTTGCAGAATCGCCGCCCGCCGGGCTGCCAATTCGCCCTGAAGTTTTTCAATATCAAATCGAACAGGGGCCGTTCCCCGCCCGACGAACACACCGAGGGTGAACATGCATGCGGAAATCAGAAAAATGATACCGAACCTGCCGCTCAGCTCCCGAAGCGCCGCTGTGCCCGAAAAACGTTTTTTCTGAATCGGGGGTTTCTCCGTCTTCGCCATGATGTAGGATTCCGCTCAGAATAGGAAGCCCCGATTCCTCCTCCTCCGGGCATTCCCGGTTCGTATTGACTACTCTGCGGTTGACCATATTCCAGAAACCGGTGTGTATGCCAGTCACACGGCAAAGGACCTGTTGGCTACATCTGCTCCGGTGCCGATACTCCCAGAAGCGTCAACCCGTTTCGGATCACCTTCTGCACGGCAAACACCAGATACAGCCGCCCCCGGGCGAGTACCGGGTCATCGGTCAGCACACGGTGCTTATTGTAATAGGCATGAAACGCGGCTGCAAGATCCATCAGATAAAAGGTGATGCGATGGGGTTCCATTCCCTCGGCACTGGCCCGAACCACCTCCGGATATCTGGCCATCGCCTTGATGAGCTGCAACTCTTCAGGTTCAACGACCCGGGCGGCCGATTCGGGATTCCACGTCACATCCCCGATACCGGCGGCCTCAGCCTTGCGCCGGATGCTGGAGATCCGGGCGTGAACGTACTGGACGTAAAACACCGGATTCTCGTTCGTCTTTTTCTTGGCCACTTCAAGGTCAAAATCCAGGGCGCTTTCATGATGCCGGGTTAAAAAGAGAAATCGGGCGGCATCGCGGCCCACTTCGCTGACCACGTCCTCAAGCGTTACAAACTCGCCGGCACGGGTCGACATGGCTACCGGCTCGCCGCCCCGCAGGAGGTTAACCAGCTGAACCAGCACCACCTCAAACCGGTCCGGGTCGACTCCCGAGGCCTCAACCGCGGCCTTCATCCGGGGAATGTACCCGTGGTGATCCGCTCCCCATACGTCGATCACCCGATCAAATCCGCGTTCGAATTTTTCCTGGTGATAGGCGATATCCGAGGCAAAGTAGGTTGTCAGGCCGTTGTTGCGAACCACCACCCGGTCCTTTTCATCGCCAAAATCCGAGGTGCGGAACCACCTGGCCCCCTCGCTCTCATAGATAATGCCTCGATCGGCGAGTTTTCCGATGGCCGCCTCGACCCGGCCCGAATCATACAGGCTCTGTTCGCTGAACCACTGATCGAAGGTGACCCCGAATTGCCCGAGGTCCCCCCGGATCCCGTCGATGATTTTTTCAGCGGCGTACCGCGCGCAGCAGCCAACAGCCTCTTCCTCGGTCAGATCGAGCAACCCGTCGCCTTTCTGCCCGCGAATCTCCCTGGCGATATCAATAATATAATCGCCCTGATAGCATTCTTCCGGGAACTCGATTTCCCGGCCGAAAAGGGCGGCATAGCGAAGAAATACAGACCGGCCCAGGGTTCGGATCTGACGTCCGGAATCATTAATATAGTATTCTTTCTGCACGTCAAAGCCGCACATCCGCAGAACGTTGCCCAGACTGTCGCCGACCGCGGCCCCCCGGCCGTGTCCTACGTGAAGCGGGCCGGTGGGGTTTGAGCTGACAAATTCCACCTGGACTCGCCGCCCGCGGCCGATGTCCGAAGCACCATAGGCTTCGTCCGCTTCGTGAATATCCCGAAGCAGCGGCAGCCAGGCCGCCGGCTTCAGGAAAAAATTGATAAACCCCGGTCCGGCGATTTCAGTTTTATCGATAATGCCATCCGGATCCGGCATATGGGCAAGAAGGCTCTCGGCAATTTTCCGAGGTGCCATTTTCTGAATGCGGGCCGACACCATTGCCAGGTTGGTTGAATAATCGCCGTGGGCTCCGGCTTTCGGTTCTTCCACTTCCACCGGTGGAAATTCGGCCGAGGGAAGATCCCCGGCTTCTGAGGCGAGCTGAGCCGCCTGCCGTATCAGCTTTTTAATTTTCCACTTCATTGAATTATGTCATCCCATCGGGTTTCAGTCGTTTTCGGTCTGTCGGCCGGGCGATATCGCCTATGCCAAAAAAACGCGTAAAATTTTGATCTATAGAGATTTCCCGGTCTCAAGTCAAGGATCATCGACTTGCACGTTCAGCCGATTTTGTGGCACAAAGAATACATGGAAACTAATTGATGAGAATCACCGTCCTGAACGCGATCCGCCAGACCCGCGACGTATCATCCACCCCACTGCTGGTGCAATTTGATTGATCTGAATTCCGCCTCCACCGCGGGAAATCGCCCGAAGCCATCCTGCGCTAACAACCGGCGCGTCACAATGCCAGGGAACGCGGCTCAACCAAATTGCAACTCATTACATTCGCCTTACGACAAAAAAGAAAGGGCATTTACCCATGCTGGTCAAAAACTGGATGAGTAAAAAGGTTATCACAGTCTCGCCTGACGAATCGATGCACCAGGCCATATACCGCCTGCAGGAGCACGGCATCAACCTCCTGCCGGTTGTAAACGGCGATCGCCTTGTGGGTATCATCAGTGATCGCGACCTTAAAAAAGCATCGCCTTCATCGGCAACCACACTGGACATGCACGAGCTTCTGTATCTGATTTCACAGATCAGGATCAACGATCTCATGACGCCATCTCCCGTTACGGTAACGCCCCACCATACGGTCGAGGAAGCCGCCGCCCTTCTGCTCGAGCACCGGATATCCGGTCTGCCGGTTTTGGATGATTCCGATCATCTGGCAGGCATCATTACCCGAAGCGATATTTTCAACGTATTGATCTCGGTCACGGGCCTTGGAAAAAAAGGTATCCAACTGGCGGTCCGGCTAAAGGATCAGCCGGGTGAAATCAGGTCCATCCGCAATATCATCCGTACATTCGGCGGACAGACAACCAGTATCCTCAGCTCCGGAGAAGATGCCCCCGAGGGATTTCGCAATGTCTATTTCCGTATCATCCGGCTCGATAGGGACAGCCTGCCTTCACTCATAGAAGCGGTAGGGCGGCAGGGGCAACCGCTTTATCTCGTGGATCATCGTGAAAACCTGCGATCCATTTTCGATGACTGACATCCATGCGCATCCCCGACACCATCCGGCCCACGGCAAACCGGAAAGATACCCGGGGAATCGAAATCCGGGATAAAAGCCTGCTTGAAAACCAGGGGGTTAAAGCGAAGACAAATTAATCGGTCTTCAAGCAGGCTCTGAGGCTATCCGGTTCACTGTCATGGCCCCAGATCTTGTAGCACCTCTTAAAAAATATCGATCCCCCTGTTGACACCCGCCGGATCTTTCTGATAGGAGGCAGGTCAAAATGGCGGACCGAAGTCTGCCGGCGATACAGTTACCAGCAGACGACACTGAAATCGGGCCACGAAGGCAATCGCGTCACGAAGATGCGGGCTGTTCGTGGTTTTTTTTTGCCTGGAGGTCACCATGAAAAGAAGCGTTATTGCAGTCGGTTTCATTTTTGCGGCCCTGATTTTTTCCGGTACGGCATTTGCCCACTACGGTATGGTCATCCCATCGGATTCAATGGTCATGCAGCAGGACAACCGGACCGTTCATCTGGCACTGAGCTTTTCCCATCCCTTTGAGCTGGCTGGAATGGAGCTGGTCAAGCCCCGTCGATTCGGGGTCCGCGCCAACGGAAACGACATGGATTTGCTGTCCGGCCTGAAACCGGCCACAATTATGGAGCATCAGGCCTGGGAAATCGATTACCCGATCAAACGGCCGGGGGTATACATGTTCTACATGGAGCCAACACCCTACTGGGAACCGGCTGAGGACTGCTTTATCGTTCACTACACCAAAACGGTGGTCACGGCCTTTGGCGATGATGAGGGTTGGGATGAGGAAATCGGCCTCAAAACGGAAATTGTTCCGCTCTCCAAGCCCTATGGCCTGTATGCCGGCAATCTGTTCCAGGGAACGGTGAAAATGGACGGCCGGCCGGTTCCTTTTTCAGAAGTGGAAGTCGAATACTTCAACGCCGACAACCGCCTCGAGGCGCCCACCGATTACATGGTCACCCAGACGATCAAAGCCGACGGCAACGGCGTATTTTCCTATGTGGCACCCAAATCCGGATGGTGGGGGTTTGCGGCCCTGAACACGGCGGATTACAAACTTAAGCAAAACGGCGAAGAGAAAGATGTGGAACTTGGCGCCGTTATCTGGGTATATTTCAACGACTTTCAGACCCGGCAGTAATGCAATTGCGGTTTATAGTTGACATCAGGTTTCAGGTGTCGGTGTTCGGTATCAAATTCCTGAAACCCGACACCCGAAACCTTCTGTCGTAAGCCATTTTTCGAATGAATGGCGCCATGATTTGAATCAAGCGGACAACCATATAAATAAGCAGATGGAACCCGGCATATGCACATCTCCGAAGGTGTTCTGACCCCGGCGATCCTCGCCGGCGGCGCCATACTGGCCGCAGGCGGGGTGGGCATCGGACTGCGACAAATGAAACAGGACCAGATTCCGACAGTCGGGATGTTGTCAGCGGCCTTTTTCGTGGCTTCCCTGATCCACGTACCCATTGGACCGGCGTCCGCCCATCTGGTACTCAACGGCCTTCTGGGGCTGCTATTGGGGTGGATGGCATTTCCCGCAATTCTGGTCGGAACGGCGCTGCAGGCGATTCTGTTTCAATTCGGCGGACTCACCACGCTGGGGGTCAACACGCTGACCATGGCGCTGCCGGCCGTCCTGTGCCATTACCTGTTCGGTCGGGGCGTCCGAGCCGGCCGAGACCGCCGGGTTTTTATGAGTTGCGCGTTTCTTACCGGATTTCTGGCCGTCCTGATAACCGGTCTCCTTGTCGGCCTCTGCCTGTATCTGGTGGGAGAAGCATTCCTGCCGGCCGCTCAGGCCCTGATCGCCGCCCACATCCCGGTCATGTTCATCGAAGGGGGATTGACAGCGGCCTGCGCGCTGTTTCTCAGCCGGGTCCGCCCCGAACTTCTGGAGGGAATTCATGGATCATCCTGAGCAGCAAAGCCAGCGTCAAACCCACCGGAGCCACCGGATGATTCCGGCGACCCTGATCCTGATAGGCGTGCTGGTTTTCGGTTCACTTCCCGCCCTGGCGCACAAGGTTACCGTCTTTGCCTGGGTTGAGGGCGATCAGGTCCACACTCAGAGTAAATTCAGCGGGGGAAAAAAGGCGGTTGGCGCCACAATCCGGGTCTTCGACGCCGCCGGGCAACCGCTTCTTGAGGGAAAAACGGATCAAAACGGCCGGTTCCAATTCAGCAAACCCGAGGTTCAGGCGATCAACGTGGTCCTGGATGCCTCGTCCGGGCACCGGGCGGAGTGGTTTCTTCCGCTCACATCCACAAGCAAAGCAGCATCTGCTCCCCGGGACGCCCGGCGTGCCCCCCTTGAAAAAAAGCACCAACCCTTATCGGCATCTCAGGGTCTGCCCGCGCCGGCATCCGGGATCAGCGAAGCGGAAATCCGGGCCATTGTCGATGAAGCGCTGGACCGGAAACTGGCCCCGCTGTTCCAGTTACTGGTGGATTCACGGGAAACCGGACCTCGCCTGACCGACGTCATCAGTGGAATCGGGTACATTATGGGGCTGGTGGGTGTGGGGCTTTATGTTGCCAATCGAAAGAAAGCAGGTTAAGCGCTCATGCTTCTCGATGCCACATCGATCAAATCCCCCCTGGAATCCCTGGATCCCCGGGTCAAGCTGGTTGCCACAGTCGCATTTTCTGTGATCACGGCTGTTGCGAACCGATTTCCGGTACTGCTGATGGCGCTGGCGCTGGGTGCCGGTCTGATGGTTGTGGCCCGGGTAACGGCATCGGACGTGATCCGTCGGCTGACTCCGGTCAACCTGCTCATGTTGTTCCTGTGGCTGTTTCTCCCCTTAACCTACCCGGGAGAGTCG
>ENA-ORCT01000851-ORCT01000851.1-marine-metagenome-genome-assembly--contig:-NODE-851-length-13015-cov-3.605580_pt1 | contig 13015 bp, 15 predicted proteins | sample MGYA00248632_ERZ508511 | MGnify/ENA primary metagenome ERZ508511 (study PRJEB26182, sample SAMN06268839) | marine metagenome | isolation source: Tt an P1-techrep anaerobic enrichment on pine from sediment...
GGGTTCCGAGTTTCGAGTTCCGGGTTCCGAGTTTCGAGTTCCGGGTTCCGAGTTTCGGGTTCCGGGTTCCGAGTTTCGGGTTCCGAGTTTCGAGTTCCGAGTTCCGGGTTCAACGTTCAATGTTTAACCGTGATAACGGCAACTGCCAATTAAAATATGACTTCAGGTGTATAAAGGAAGGATTTCACGGAGTCAATCCGCAAGGTGGGGGAAGTGGTCGAAGTCGCCGGCGCACCCAGATCAGGCCGAGGCGGCCCATGAGACGGTAGAGGGAAAGGGCGGGGCGGATCGCACGTTCCATTGTCGGGGTGAGATAGCAGAGCCGGATCAGATCGGCGTACAGGGTGTGGATGTCAGGGGCCGAGAGGAACACCCGGTCCGTGTCATGATCCACTCCCCATCGGTCGGCGATTTTCTGAACGGCCTGCGGGCCATCCCTCAAAACGATTTCAGCTTTAAATGGGCCTGCAGGTTCATAGGGCGGCGGTGCCGATTGTTGAATGGAACGGACGGCTGCCTCGGCAAGGTTGCGGCGCCAGAGCGCCGGTCGAAAACTCCCCGGCCCATCGGATTTGTCGATGGGGAAAACCGGCAGACCTGAAATGACCGCGCGGGCCTGGTCGCAGGCCGTCGGACATCCGGAAAAGAAGGCCGGCCGAATGCCGAACGGTGCCAGCGAGGCGGCAAAGAGTTCCAACTCGGTCATGGGACGGTCATTGACCCGGAGGGCGGCCAGGCGCGAGGTGAGGGTGTGGGCCAGAAACCCCCGGGTGCCGGAGGCGGCGTGCATGCCCAGAAAAACGGCGGCTTCGGTCCTTCCTGGATCGCCGATGCCCGGAACGGGGCCGGGGCGGTATCCCTGGATCACACGGGCCCGGGGATCGATCCATTCGCTGAGCAGGTTGTATCCGGTCCGGTGAAAGTCCTTGACCCGGACGTCCTCGGCCCCGGCGTCGAGCACGGCCCGGACCACCGCGGCCACATCCCGGGTCATTCCCCGGCAGGCGCGCCGCCACGCCGGGGTCAGCCAGCTGGAGCCCTCATAATCCCAGCAATCGGAGCTGCCTTCAATGTCAGCGATAATCAGTACTCGGCGATAGGTCAGTTTCATCGGGTAGAGGTGCAATGCGGTGGATACTATTTATCGGTCGTTTGTTCGGCCAGGACGCTTTCAACAAGGGAAATGGCAGCGATCATGTTGGGAAACCCCGTGGTGGTCAGGGAAAGCAGGACGGCGTGCATGATTTCCTCGGGGGTAGCCCCGGACGCCAGGGCCTTTCGGGTACTGGACATAATGGCGCCCCGGGAGCCACTGCCCATGGCAATTCCCAACTTGATCAGGTCCTGTGTTTTGGGGTCCAGCGGGCCGGCTTCACGGGTGGAAATGCCGAGTTTTTTGTAGTCCCTGAACACCTCCGGGAATTGCTGCTGGAATTTTTCATAGACCTTGGGCAGGTACATGGTGCCTCCTTTCGGTGGACAGCGGTTTCAATCCCCCCGGGTTTTCAATTTGCTCCCAGGTAATTTCATATGCCGGATTTCTCACACACCATCGGTTGCCGAGGTGTGAATCCTTTTTATCAGTAACCGGTTTTCGCCGGGGCGGTCAATCGGTTCCTTTGTCAAATCCTGATATTTACCCGGCACCTTCTGATGGAATGGAATGAATCGGATATGAAAGCAGCCGGTTGGCGGCGAACCACCGACCCGCTCGATCCGACCGTGTTGCCCGACCACATGGGGTGTGCTATGAACCTTGAGGTCATCCATAGCTACGTATTAAGGAGAAAATGATGAATATTGACCTTTGGATTCCCTTTGTCTTCGCCTCAACCTTGATTCTGATCATACCGGGACCCACGATAATTCTGGTCATAAGTCAAGCCGTATCCCATGGACGCCGGTCTGTCATACCGCTCGTAACCGGCGTGCTTTTGGGTGATTTCACGGCAATGACACTTTCCCTTTTGGGGCTTGGTGCGCTGCTGTCTGCTTCGGCAGCCCTTTTCTCCCTATTCAAATGGATTGGAGCGCTTTATCTGGTTTATCTCGGAGTAAAACTGTGGAAACTGGATCCGGAAACCAATCTTGACCAAAAGAGAGGAGAAAAATCGTCTGCACGATCGCTTCTCAAAAGCTCGTTTATCGTGACGGCACTCAATCCCAAAAGCATCGCCTTTTTTGTTGCATTTCTTCCACAGTTTATTGACCCGCTTAAACCGGCGTACGCTCAATTACCATTGCTTGGCGGAACGTTTTTGGTTTTAGCGACCATCAACGCCGCCCTGTATGCGATTTTTGCCGGCCAACTCAGCGAATTTATGAGAAAGAGTAAGGTTCGGAAATGGTTCAACCGTTGCGGTGGAAGCGCATTGATCGGCGCGGGTATTTTTACTGCCGGGATGCAGCGAACGGCGTAACGAGTTAACCACGGAACATGCGGAAAACACGGAAAGATATTTCGAATGTTTTTTTCAGTGTGCTCAGTGGTTGGGAACCCGCACGCCGATTGGTAAAGGAGTCCCTATGAGTCATCTGCATTCCCTGTCCAATGACCAACGGTCCGCATTGCTGACCGGCCTGGGTATCATCTGCCGGGTGTTCTGGGGACCGGACCCGGATCAGTGCCGTGATCTGCGGCAGCCGGATTACCTGGAACCGCTGGCCAGCCTGCCGCCACCTGCCCCGGAATATGCCGGGAAATTGTCCGAATGGATCAACAGTTTTCCGGATCACCGGGTGCTTTCCGACCATCTGGATGAGACGTATGTCCGGCTGTTTATTGCCGATAAAGGCGGAATCACCGCTCCTTTGTACCAGTCCTGCTATGAGTATGACGGTGCGCCCATGATGGGGCCGCCGGCCATGGCGATGAAAAAACGACTGGAGGCCAGCGGTCTGGCTGTAGCCGATCAACTGCGCGAGCCCCCGGATCATCTCGCCGTGGAACTGGAATACCTGTATTTTCTTCTGGAAAAGGGATGGGAGGACGGCGCGGATCCGGCACTGCTCGACGAGGCGACTTCGTTTGCGTCGTCGGTTCTCAATGCATGGATTCCCGGATTCCACGATAAATTGAGCAGGGAGCCCGAGAGCCCTTTTTATCCGCTTGTCGCCGCTCTGCTGTGCGCCCTTGTGGATACCGTGGCCGGTGAGTGATTCCCCGCTTCGCCCACCGGTCAGCGGGTGAAGCGGGCAGGTTCTTTACTGCGTTATTTCCTTTAAATCGAAGGCTCCGTCCTTCTTAAAGGTCAATTCAGCCTCGAGATAATACACATCTTTGATCTCGGGGCGAAGGTCCTTGACCATGTAGTAGGACTCGCCGCTTCGGGCGCCGGTGCCGCAGATAAACACGATCGGTTTATCCGTCGGCAGAGTTTTGATTTTCTTTTCCAGGTCATCCACCGGAATATTTACGGCGGATTTCAGCGATCCGGTTTGAAATTCATCCGAATCACGCACGTCGACCAGCAGGATGGTTTCCGGTTTTTCCGTCACGATCTGCGTGAACAGGTCGTTGTCGATGCTCCCTTCTTCCTTGCCCGCTTTCATCTGAGCCGGAGCGGCCGCACTGCCGGCAACCTGGAAATCGGCGTATTTTTCCTTCCATACCGGGTAACCGGCGGCAAATACCTTCACATTCGTATAGCCCATGGCGATGGCTTTTGCCGCGGATTTGTGGCTCAGTTTGCATTTGAAACCGCCGCAGTAGAAGACGAGCAGAGCGTCCTTTTCCCGGGGCAACTGGTCGGTCATTTTGTCAAACTGACTGTCGGGGATGCTGATGGCCGTGGTGATATGCCCTTTGTCATACTTTTTCCGTTTTGGCCGGGCGTCCACCAGAAGCATTCCGTCGTTTTTCTCGATCCGGCTTTTTACGTAATCCTCGGTTACCCAGGGATAGTGGCCGGCCATGCTCATCCACACGGGGTAGCCTTCGGCAAACACCTTGACGTTGGTGTAACCCAGTGCCTCTGCCTTTTTAGCCGATTTGTGGCTGAGTTTGCATTTAAGACCGCCGCAGTAGTAAATCAGCAGGGTGTTTTTATCCTGGGGCAGCCGATCGGTCATCTTGTCGAACTGGCTGTCAGGAATACTGACGGCCCAGGGCAGGTGGCCTTTGTCATACTTGGTTTTCTTGGGCCGGGCGTCGATGATCATGACGTTTTCCGGCTTTGGAAAGCCGGTATACTGTTTGACAAAATCCGCAGTGACAATGTCATGAAACTGCCAGCTGGTGTCCGCCTGTGCCGACGCCTCCGGAGCGGTGCTCTGTGTGGTTGCACAGCCGGCACCCATGGCCATGATCAGGCCCGCCAGAATCGGCAGCATTACCATACGTTTGAATTTCATTCTCAATCCCTCCTCTGTACGAAAGTAATCAAAATTCAACCCTCGACCGGGTTGTTGCTTCCTTGGTGTTTAGGAACGCGAATTTTATTAATTACAATTTCTTGCTCCGCCTTCGCCAAGGCTACGGCGCATTTCGCTCTTTAAAGTTTAAAGGAGCTCATTGCCTGGTGGCCCATCTTCGGCGTTGCGTCAACGGCCTCATACGTACAGTATGAAACAGCTGACGCGCCTTGAATATGAACCACCATTCGGCGCAATATTTTTGCAATTAATTAAATCCGCGTTCCTTACGAGCGATGTCGGCAAAAAACGACTGTGAATTTAAAGAGTCTGAACAACGAATTGATCTCGTGCCGAATGTCACTAAAGTTAGAAGATCTAAAAGCGCTTCCCGTGATTTTTTGACAACGAAGGGCACGACGTTCACGAAGAACTGCAAATAACTTCTTTATGATTTTTCCTTCGTGCTCTTCGTGCCCTTCGTGGTGACCAATCGTAACATTGCCTATGTTATCGGATCCGAAGAGCCTTTGCTTTCAATGGGTACCGCCCTCCAGCACGTGGAGAACGTCCTTTTCCAGTTCTCTGGCATTTTCGCTGTGGCCGGATTTCACCCATAGCACCGTTCCGTTCCGGGTGTCGATCAAGTAGGCAACGGGCAGATCGGGCCGTCCAAGTCCTGAAAAGATTTCTTTTTTTTCATCGGCAAAAAGCGGGAATTCAACCTGACGGGTTTTTCGAAATTTAGCCACCTCTCTCTTTCTGCTCCCGGTACCGATTCCGATCATCCGAATGCCTTTGTCTGAACGTTCGTTGCCAATTATCCGTCGATACAGGGCTGAGTAGATGGTCATCTCCTGGATGCAGCCCGGACAGAGTTCGCTGTAGATACTGATCAGTAAAAAGTCGCTTCGAACGTCTTCAGGCCGGATGACCTGCGCATCCGCGCCGACGCCGAGGTATTCCCGGTCACGTTTGGGGTTCAGCAGAACCAGGCGGCAGGACGGAAAGCGGTCCCCTGCGGAAAGCGCCGGCGGTTTTTCAGCTTCGTCAACGGCTCCGCCGGATTGCCGGGCCTTCCAGCCGAAATATCCGATAGGGAACCGGTGAATGTCTCGGTAGCCCAGGCGCACGGCCCAGCGCGACGCAATGCCGCTTCGCAGTCAGCGGAAACTCCGGCAGTAAATGACGATCGGCCGGTTTCGGTCCGGTCCCAGCAGTTTTTTGACGGCCGCCCGCTTGTCCGGTTTCAGCTCCAACCGGTCGCCCAGGTCAAATTCCAGATTGACCGCTCCGGGCAGGTGCCCGGCCCTGTATTCGTAATCCGGCCGGACATCCAGAATTAAAAGGTCCGGGTTTGTATCGCTGAGGTCATTGAGTTCCTCGGCGGTGATCAGTCCGTATCCTTCAGCTTTCGCTTCACTGGCGGCCCCGTCCCACCATGACGGTCGATCAGCGGCCATGGCCGTTGATGTAAGAACCGCCAGGGCCACAAGCATTGCCCGGGCAATTGCCAACAGACAGATGGGGCGGCCGGGTCGGTTCATCCGGATGCCTCCTTGCCCGAAGCGGCCGTCACCTCGTCGTACCAGAGCTTGTGGTGGTGTTCGGCATAGTCCTCGGGCACGGTTCCGGTGAACATGGAGATGAACGCAGGCCGCTCGCCGGCGGCGATGGATGCCATGTAGATGTGAATCAACAGGCCGGCAAAGACCAGACCCACCGTGACAAAGTGGATCAGTATCGACCACTGGACGATTGTCGGATCGGTGATGACGGATGTGGACAGCATCATGATCACGCCGGTGACCGCGATGACCACTCCGCCCAGCAGCGATGGGACGGCAAACAGCTTCTGGCCCGTGTTGTAGAATCCCTGGTCCGGTATCCGGGCCGCGAAGCCGAAACGCCGGGCAATTGTTGCCAGGGCTTTGTGCCCCAGGGTCATCTGGATCCCTTTGGTGACCAGCCACATCAGGTCGCGGGATGGCGAGAATGTCGCGATCTCCCTGACGAACGGAATCACGTATTTCCGGATCCCCACCAGCCCGAAGATCAGAAAACCGGCGGCCCAGATTACCCCGCAGATTTCGTGGGCGAGTAACAGATTGGCGCCGCCGCCAAAGATCGATCGCATCAGGTCGGCATACCAGCCGCCGATCGGCTGGAGATCGTCGTTTTTGATGAGGCCGATACCGGTGGCCAGCAGAAATATCCAGCAGGCGGCGTTGAACCAGTGCATGAAGATCGTGGCCGGGGTATGCCGCCGCATCATCCGGTTACCCATGAGTTGCCTCCTTTTGATTCTCGGGGTCCTCGGCCTCGGGCGCATCGTCGGCCATCAGCACCTGTTTGCCCAGCATGACCAGAACCCCCAGGGCGTTGAGCCCGACCGCGCCCCAGATAAGGGGTTTAGCCAGTTTTGCCCAGATGGAAATCGGGGCGGGAAACTGGGCCTTGACCGGCCAGTTCAGCGGTGCGGTTGCCCCGATGTAATACATATTGGGCCGCGTGTCGGATTCCGGGTTTGCCACTCGGACCGTCGAATTGGCTGCCATCAGGATTGCGGCCTCGGATTTCGGATCGTGGAGGTTCCCGAAGGTCCGGGCCTTGGTCGGGCAGGTCACCACGCAGGCGGGCAACTCGCCCCGGGCACGTCGGGCCGAGCAGTAATCGCATTTGTCCACGATTTTCTTCTCCGGGTGCCGATACCGGGCTCCGTACGGGCACGCGGGAATGCAACTTCCACATCCGATGCAAAGGGCACTGTCCACCCGGATCGAGCCATCGGCCTCATCTTTGTATGTGGCGCCGGTGGGGCAGGCTCGCACGCAGGTCGGCTCTTCGCAGTGCATGCACGCGCCGGGCTGGAAATGTCCGGCGGTATCTTTACCGCCCCGGGCCAGTCGGTCCGCATCCGGCTCGGCGTGTTTGACCCAGTTGCGCCAGTGCCCTTCGGGCACCTGGTTTTCAACCTTGCAGGCCACGGTGCAGGCCTTGCAGTCGATGCATTTCGACGAATCGATGACCATGGCAAGTTGTGTTTTCATCATGCTCCTTTCCTGCTCACCTGGACAAAGGTCTCGTGCATGGCCGAGTTGCCCGAGAGTTCATCGGCGTAGTCCTCGAGAAGTTCCGCCACACAGGCACCGCTGCCGAAGATGTTGGACATGCCCGTGGACAGCACGCCAAAACCGCTGCCCATGAACACGGTATCCTTGCGGATTCCCGGTTTCAGTTCGGCCTTGATCTCGCCGCGACCGGCCGCGCTGGATACCACCACCGTGCTGCCGTTACGGATGCCGAGCCGCGATGCCGGCTTGGGGTGGATCCAGAGGGTGTTCTCGGGCATCAATTCATGGAGAAGGGCGTTGTTCTGGGTGCTGCAGTGGGTAAAGTAGGCATTTCGGCCGATCACCAGCCGGAACCGATCGGACGGGATCTGCCGCGGCGGCTGGTAGACGGGCATCGGTTCAATGCCCATGTCCGCGTAGCGGGAGTTGTGCAGTTCGATCTTTTTGGACCGGGTTTTGTACACCCGGCCTTCGTAGACCCCATAGAGTTTGCTCGGGTTGTAGTACACCCCGTCTTCATGAAGGGCCTTTTCGGCATCGGGCAGTTTCCGGAGCTGCTGTTTCCGGTAATCCGCCACGGTGAAATCGAAATATTCACCGAGATCCAGCCTCCCGGCGATTCCTTTCAATATGTCGAAGACCGGCCGGGATTCGAACAGGGCCGGAACGACCGGGTCCCGGGTGACCACACAGGCGCAGGCCGAGGAGCCCTGGAGCCCGCTGGCCGGGTCCTGCCGCTCCAGCGAACTGGGGGCGGGAAGCACCAGGTCGGACATCCACGCGGTATCGCTCATGGCGATGTCCACGGTGACGATAAAATCCAGCTTGTCGATCATCTCCAGGGTCTTTCGGCGGTTGGCCAGCGACTGCATGGGGTTGTACTTGTAGACGAACCAGCCTTTCACCGGGTAGGGCTGCTGTTCGATGATGGCGTCCCGCATGTGCTTGAACGACCCTTCCTCTTCGAACATCATGTGGGCCCGGCCGTGATCCAGCCGGTCATCGGGGTTGTCCTCATAGAAGGGAGCCTCGGGAAGCTCAGGGCTGGCCAGGCCCACTTTCCGGGCGCCGAGCAGTCCGCCGGGCTGGTCCCAGTTGCCCAGCAGGGCGTTGACAATGGCCATGGACCGGCGAATCTGGGTGGAGTTGATGTAGTCCGAGGTCCGCCGGCCCGGATAAACGATGGCAGCCGGTGCGGCGGCTGCCAGTTCCCGGGCAATCCGCCGGATATCCGCGGCGGGGATGTCGCCCTCCGTTTCCGCCCATTCGGGGGTGCAGGACATGACGTGATCCGCCAGTTCATTCAGACCCGAGAGTTTTTCGGCGGCGAACTGCGGATCATAGAGATTCTCCATGATGATCACGTGGGCAAGGGCCAGGAAAAAGGCCATGTCCGTGCCGGGGCGGACCGGGTACCACTCATCGGCCAGTGCTGCGGTTTTGGTGTACCGCGGGTCCAGCACCACGAGCTTGCAGCCGTTTTTCCGCGCCGTCATCAGATCGATGCTGTCGGGGGTGATCAGGGCCTCGAACCGGTTGGCGCCGGCCATGATGATATATTTGGAATGAAGGACATCCGAGAACGGCACCTCACCGAATGTGTCGAGGTAGGCCCGGTTCCGGCTGACCAGACACGATGATTCGTGGGTGGTGATATTGTACGAGCCGAACACCTCGGCAAACCAGTGAACGAAGGTCGACTGCATGTCCGATCCGGGGGTGAACAGCATCCCGCAGCGGCTGTACTTTTCGGCGATGATTTTCATCTTGTCGGCAGCATAATCCAGGGCTTCATCCCATGAGATCCGCTGCCATTTGCCCTCCCCGCGTTTTCCTTTCCGGAGCAGCGGGTATTTCAGGCGGTCCGGGTCATAGAGCTGGGTGACGCCGGCATTTCCCCGGGCGCACAGCATGCCCCGGGATTTGAGGAATTTGGGATTCGGGTCGAGCTTGGTTACCACCCCATCTTCGACGCGGGCGATGAGGCCGCATTTGTTCAGACACATGCCGCACACGGAGAATTTGTGTTCCACCTGTGAGGCGGTCCCTGGCTCATTGGCGGGGACCAGCGCGTGCAGCACCGGTGTCCGGCCGCCGGCGGTTGCGGCCGCAGCGGCAGCACCGGACCACTTCAGAAAGTTTCGCCGGGATATGGGGGCATTGAGTCGGTTGGGCATCAGTGGTCTCCGTGGGTGGCGAAAACCACCCTATATAAGGATGAGAATGTTGATCTCAAAACAGTGTGAGACGCCGGGAAACCGGTTGTCCGGGCTATTTGCACTTGGCCGGTGACGGAGAATCAAAGGCGTGATCATACATATAGGTATAGATATCCAGAAGTTCCTTTTCCGAGCGTTTATCCCATTCGGCCGCGCAGCTGAACGATTTGTACTGATCCGGTGAAAAGGTCTGATCCCACTCGGCCTGGGTTTTGGATACCGGGCTCAGTTCCTTTGCCTCGGCGCCTTCGGCGTGGCAGGATCGACAGCTTTTTCGAAAGAGGTACTTGCCCTTTCGACCGTTGCCTTTATCGCCGGCCATGCTGACGCCGATGAGGGTGAATACGAAGGTTACGGTGACGAGGGTGAGAAAAATTCGTTTGATCATAATGTTTCCATCTCCTTTGTGTAATTTTTCATTCAAGTGGCAAATTCAGAGGGTTGCAATGGGCATGCCAAGGTGCAAGGCGGACGGGGAGCGGCGTATCCTGTTAATTTTTCAAAACAAAAAAATAAACGAATCCCTTGATCACCGATGAGGATATTGTTAGCTTAACAGGTGTTAACTTAACGGTGTTAACATTCAAAAGGGATTCGAATACTCATGATGGACATCTCTGCATACTGGAAAACGATAGTTGATACGCTTCAGGACGGGCTGATGGTGGTGGACCCGCGGGGGCAAATTGTGGCGGTAAATCCGGCGGCCGAGCGATTGACCGGATACTCTGCCGATGAACTGATCGGAAACACCTGCCGGGTGCTGAACTGCACCGGCTGTAAAATCCATGGCAACGGATCCGGTACGGACTGGTGCCAGCTTTATCGGCGCGAGGAGATTCGTGCGAAAAAATGCACCATTACCAACAAAGACGGGCGGATGATCAACATTGCCAAGAGTGCCACGGTTCTCCGGGATTCAGACGGCCGGATCATCGGGGCGGTGGAGACCCTCACCGACATGTCGGAGATCATCCGCAAGCAGCAGGAAATCATTTCCCTGCGGAAAACCTTTCACCTGGATGACGGGTATCACGGCCTGCTGGGAAAGTCCGGCGTTATGGAGCAGCTTTATGAGCTGATAGACAATGTCGCTCAGTCGATCGCGCCGGTCATGATCCAGGGGGAAAGCGGCACCGGAAAAGAGCTGGCGGCGCGGGCGATTCACGAGGCCGGCCCGCGTCAGGGTAAACCCTTTATCAAGGTCAACTGCGCGGCACTGAATGAGAATCTGCTGGAAACCGAACTGTTCGGACATGTGAAGGGGGCTTACACCGGCGCTGACCGCGACCGGGTGGGGCGTTTTGAGGCGGCCCATGAAGGGACGATCTTTCTTGATGAGATCGGGGATATTCCCATGTCGACCCAGGTGAAACTCCTGCGGGTACTGGAAGAGCGGGAAATCGAGCGTGTGGGTGATCACCGGCCGATCCCGGTTGACGTGCGGGTGATCAGTGCCACCAACAAGAATCTTGAGACTCTGATTCGAGATGGCCTATTCCGAGAGGATCTGTATTTCCGGATCAATGTCTTTCCTCTCCATCTCCCGCCGCTGGCCGAGCGGAAGGAGGATATCCCCCAGATCGTTCAGCATTTCATCGACCGGAATTCGATCAAGGGAGGGCGGAAAATTCTCGGCCTGACCGCCGAGGCGATGGAAAAACTCCTGCAATACCAGTGGCCCGGCAACGTCAGGGAGCTTCGGAACGCCATCGAATATGCGTTTGTTCTCTGTCAGGAGGGGTGGATCGGCAGCGAGCACCTGCCGCCGAAAATTTCGCGAATCGATACGTGCGGCAAGTCGTCTCTTCAGGGAAAAGGCAGTGGGCAGGATTCAACGGAGCGGGAAGAACTGGTCGAGGTACTGAGGCAGGTCGGCGGCAACCAGTCCGAAGCGTCACGAATTCTTGGGGTGAGCCGGGTGACCGTGTGGAAGCGGATCAAGAAATACGGAATCGATCTGTCCGTTGAAGTGAACGCCGCGGCTTCCGAATGAGAAATGCCTCCTCCCGCCATCGAAGAGTTTTTTCGTTTTGAAATGGGCGCTTTTTCTGGCAGGTAAAATTTCAATAACCAAATCGTAAATAACAAATAAATCACAATAATCAAAATTCCAATGCGGACAAGCCGCAACCAAACATGCATCACCGGCGCAAAGAATAAGCGTCGGGCACATCGTTTGTCGGGATATGGTTCTATCGGTATCGAAATCGATTTTCTCGATTCCTTAGCCGGCAGAACTTCATCTATCGCAAGGTGGCACACATCCGGTTTGTCGTGCCGGAGTACCGTGGCTTTTCGATCCCGATAGCGATTGGGAATAACCAAACAGGTTTCTTGTTTTTTTGATGGAAGCCAGTGAAAAGGCACGAAATTACAAACCTTACAATCTCCATCTTCGCCCTATGCTCAACCAAGTAATTGGTATTAGAGGTTTATTGGGGATTTGGAAATTGTAATTTGGAATTTATTTGAGATTTGGTGCTTGTGATTTGTTATTTCCGGTTTATCCGGATTGGGTTGTCGTTTTCTATCGAGATAAAAAATGGAAATGCCCGGCGCACATTCAACAGGCGCCGGGCATATCCTTCCTGGGCACGGTCGGCCTACTGGCCGTCAGGAAAAATCTTGGGTGGCCGGGTGGTATCGCCGGTAGCGTTGGGGAAATCTTCGGCCTTGTAAGCTTTCTGACCGGCTTCGATCAGGTGATTGGCTTCCTCCATGTAGGCATTGAAGCGCAGCTTGCATTCGTAGAATCCGTGCCACCAGGCATAGTCCGGGGCCATCATCATGACGCCCATGCGCGCCCGGCGCCCTTCGTGGTGCCAGAGCTCGTAGTACTGCACCTCCAGGTGCTCGTCAAAGAATTTGGTCTTGTCCAGAATGCCCTTTTCATACAGCTCATCGAGCTTTGCCTTGGCCGGTTTGAAGTATACCTCGTTGTATTCTTCAACGGCCTTGTCGAATCCATCGTAAAAATCATTGATCCATGAATCGCCGTGGCACTGGCGGCAGACCGCCTTCATCTTGTCGCGCTCCGTCTGCCAGTCGGTGCCGGAGGGAAATGCCGCGAAATCCTGGGGGCGGACGGTCAGGGGGGCCTGGGTTTCCCAGGAGAGCCGTTCGGTCACATCATGGGAGGTCAGAACTTTGCCCGCTCCGGACATGTGACAGGCCGCACAGGTGGGGGCCCGGTAATCCACGCCGGCAGTCCAGGTGCCACCGGCGGCACTGAAATTATATTCGTCCTTGAAGGCATGATACAGGGTGCCGTGCTTGGACTCCTCGTAAATCTCGATCTGGGGATGGTCCGGCCCCAGGTGGCACTGGTCGCAGGCCTCGGGCATCCGGGCCTCGGCAACAGAAAAC
>ENA-ORCT01000852-ORCT01000852.1-marine-metagenome-genome-assembly--contig:-NODE-852-length-12991-cov-3.809509_pt1 | contig 12991 bp, 13 predicted proteins | sample MGYA00248632_ERZ508511 | MGnify/ENA primary metagenome ERZ508511 (study PRJEB26182, sample SAMN06268839) | marine metagenome | isolation source: Tt an P1-techrep anaerobic enrichment on pine from sediment...
CCCCCTTGATGGGGGAGGCCGGGGGGGGGTGAAAAGTCAGAATAGAGCAGCAACCATTTTTCGATTATAATTCCCTTCCGCAAAGGATACCCGCCGTGAAAACAGCTGCTTTTCGACCTTTTTTATGCCACAATGAGAACCCTCTGAAGTTAAACGCCCCCACAGGGGTTGACTCGTATAGCCGGTGGTTTTGACCACCGGTTGGAAGGGACGACGTTAAGCCCCTCACCGAAATCACCGCCGAAAAGACGCCACATCTCAATCGACGAGTTACCATCACCCTTATCGGTTTGACCATCCTGCTGGTTCTGATCACGCCGGTAGACTGTGCCTGGACGGTTTACCTGATCGATCACCCCTGGCCGGCCCTGTCTGCATTTATGGAACAAAGCCTGTCCAGCCCACCCCACCAGTTCGGTGGCGGTTGGCGATTCGGCGGCAGCGATCCATTTATCATCATTTTTCTGACCAGCGCTCTGCTCTATGGACCGGGATTGAACATTTCATATCAATACCGTGTTTACCGATCCCGAAAAGCCCGATCCGACGCTCCACGATACTGGGAGTTGGGATTCAGCATCTGCACGCTTCTGTCAATCATGACGGGCACCCGCTGCATCCCGGCCTTCGCACGGATATCAACCGACGGCGTCATCCCGGACTTTTTTCCTGCTTTGCCTGGTGTCTGATATCCGCCTTATTCGGAATCGCAGCCGTTAAAGTCAGAAACAACTGTTTGGCCTCCCTTCAAAAGACATTAACATAAATTTCCGTGTAGTCCGTTTGGTCCGTGGTTTCATTCAACGGTTTTCTCTGATCCATTGCAGAAAGTTTTGCGAAAATGACCGGGCGTTTCCGCCATACCCGCAAAGAGCCTGCCCCCGCGAAGGCGTGGGGCCGGTATCCAGAAAATCAAATTCAATTGCACTCCCCCACGACGCCACGGGTGAATGGATAGCACTCAACCCACGTTCCTCGTCGTCCAAACCACCCGCTGATTCCTCAAACCTTAGGGCCTGTTTGAAAACCGGCATCCCCCCCACCATCAACCATCAACCCTCCACCATCGCCCGTCAGGGTCAACCATCAACCATCCACCATCACCCGTCAGGGTCCCCCTCACCCGTTGCAAAATCGTCTAAATTTCAACACCTTGACTATCGAAAACAGGTGAATACTATGAGTAATGACCTGCGTTGACCTCCCAGAAACATGATTTCACGTTCTGATCTGATCGTTGGCGAATCGGTACAGCACAGCTTTTCAATACAGATCTTTATCCTCCATTGCGGTGTGAGGGTATGCCTCAAGATACCCAATGTCTGGTTCTGATTTCAGATGATCCAGACGCGCCGAATACCAAAACCCCGCAGATGAGATGGGTTCTCTGGGTTCGTTACAACATCCCCCCAGGACGCAGCGTGCCTGCCGGAAGACGTCCCATCAGCAAGCCTTCCATCCGGGACCGAGGAAGGTCTGATTGAAAAACCGGCTCCGACGGCTCATGCCCACCTGTTGGTCGACACCGATATTTCCACACACTGCATGCCTTGGATACGGTTCTGAAAAAAATCAGGTCGCCGATGGTGAGGAGATATTTCAATGGAACAATATGTTTCAAAGGCGTTGTTCGTCCACACAACGGATACCGAAAAATTACTGGATCGGTTGCAGAACCACAAGAGTCAGGCAGCAATCACGCCGGTTCTGATTGACACGTTGCTGGCCGATCCGCAAAAGGTGCTGAAAGACGTCGATCACGTTGTGGTTTGCGGTCCTCTTGAAACCATCAAGGCCGTACTGAAGCTGGCATATAAAAGCGGGTTCAGCGTAGGGGTAATGCCTGCCAAACCCCATAAAGAACTGGCTCGTTTCTACAATTTTCCCAGAAATCCTGATGCGGCCGCCGACCTGGCACTTCGGGCCGACCCCGTGACAGTGGACCTGGTGCTGTGTAACGGGCACCCGGTGCTGTCAAAGGCAATAATAGGTGATATACCGCTGCTGGATGCACCGGCTGATGTCGGCAAACTGCGCATACTGCTGACCGGCTTCAGGCGGATTTTCAACATCAAACTGATCAAATACCGCTTCGCTACCGCAGGTGAACGGCAGATTGTCACTGCCGCCAGTGGCTGTATGATCTTTCACCACCACAAGGGCAGCATGGCGGCCCGCTTAGTTGAGGATAAGAGCGCCGTTGCCGATGGATTCGCATCTGCGGTTATTTCCGCACCCATTTCAATTTCTAAATATATCTTTTTTTTGCTGCGGCTGCTGAACCCCACCATTCGCCACGAACGAATACCCGATGCTATCGGCTATCTGAAAAGCCGGGTCATCGAGATTGAATCGGAAAACGAACTGGATGTCCTCATTGACGGTGAAAAGTGCACCCGGACCCCTGTCCGCTGCGAGGTGAAACCGTCGGCGCTGCGGGTAAATATCACCCCGGCCCTGGCAAAGAAAATCGCTCCGGCCGAACCGGCCAGGGAACGAATTGAGGTCGATCATCTTCCCCGTGGCAAAGAACTGTTGAAAGCCGGGGAAAAGGAAACCATCCCGTTTTTCTCCTACGCCTCGGAAGAGCGCTTCCAGGACCTGTTCGCGGCCCTGCGGGAAGACGCAGAGATCAACAGAATCTATCTGGTACTGATGGTGCTCAGCACCATGCTGGCCGCCACCGGACTTTACCTGGACAGTGCCTCGGTTATCATCGGCGCCATGTTGCTGGCACCGCTGATGGCGCCCATCGTCGCCCTGGCGATGGGGCTGGTGAGAGGCGAGGAGGAGATGATCAAAAAGTCCATGCTCAAAATTATGATCGGCATGGCCATTGCTCTGCTGGCATCCACCACCATCACCCTGCTCTTTCCTCACAAACCCGTCACGGGTGAGATGCAGGCCCGGTTAAACCCGACGCTGCTGGATATGGCCGTTGCCATTGTATCCGGGATCGCGGCGGCCTACTCCAAGTCGTTCAAGGAGATCATTCAGAGCCTTGCCGGTGTAGCCATTGCCGTCGCGCTGGTACCACCCCTGGCGGTGGCCGGTACAGGTATCGGCTGGGCTGATTTTAATTTTTTCTTCCAGGCATTTCTGCTCTTCTCAACCAACCTGGTGGGCATCATCATTGCGGCGGCAGTCACCTTCCGGGTACTGGGGTATTCACCGGCCATTCGCAGCAAACGCAGTCTCGGCCTGGTATTCTTAATATTGGTGCTGATTGGCGTGCCGCTTTACGCCTCCTACGACCGCATCGTGGAGAAGCGTATCATGGAAAAAAACTGGAAAACGGAACGTTTTCTGGTCAACGGGAAATACATCATCATTGAAAATGCCGACTTGCGCTGGCAGGGCGGCAAGCGGGTCGTGGTGATGGAAATCATCCTGCGGGATGTGATGACTCGCGAAGACATGAATGCCTTTAAACGAAAAATCGACACCCACTTCCCCGGAAAATTCATCATCCGGGCCAAAACCGTCTATATCCCATGAGGGTCGCATGAAATTTTTATCGCTCCGGTTACTCCTGGTTGTGGCGACTGCCTTGTCGGCCTGTGGATACGAGCAGCAACCAGCCATCACACCCAGCGGCCGAACAATCAACGTCGGCATCATCGCACCCTTCAGCGGTTCTGATTTTGCCAAAGGTGAAGATGGCCTGAAAGGAGTCAAAACCGCGATTAAGATGCAGCCGCTGCTGGACAATGGGGACCGCATTGAACTTATCGTCAGAGATGACCAGGACGATCCTGACAAGGCGGTCAAGGCGCTGGAAGAACTGGTGAAGACCGAGCAGGTGACCGCCGTCGTGACCTTCTCCAGCAGCGGCCCGGTCCTTGCCATGGCAGGTATTGCCAAAGCCTTGAAAACACCGATCCTGGCGGCTCTGGCGACCCACCCAGACGTCACCAAAAATAATGGATACGTCAGTCAGCTCTGCTTTGACAATGTTTTCCAGGGGCAGGTCGCTGCGCTGTTTGTCAGGGATGAGCTGCTGGTGGATCGAGTTGCGGTTTTCAGGACATCGAGCAGCTTCTACTCCAGAAACCTGGCAATCGAATTTGAAAACAAGTTTACTTCACTGGGCGGCCGAACCACAGACTCGATCGCTCTGCAGGAAAATCCGGCAAACATTGCCGCACTGCTCAACGGGGTGCGGGAAAAGGATCCGGAGCTTCTCTATCTGCCGCTTGCGGCCTCGGATGTCATCGCAATTATTCAAGAGCTTGATCAAATGGGCTGGAAACCGAGGCTGATGACCAGCGACGGATTGCTGGCCACGGTAGTTTCACAACATAAAGAGCAATTGGGACTGCTGGATGGGTTGCTGGCAACCGATTTTTTCCACCACTACAGTCAGAGAACCAAATTCGGCAAGCGTGCAACCAAAGCCTATAAAGGCAGAGGAACCAGCTATGGCGCTTTGGGTGTCGAAGGGTTTGCGATTCTACTCCATGCAATGAATCGGTGTCACGATCCGGCGGACAGGGAGTGCGTCAACCGGCAGATTCGATCGACGACCGATTTTGAAGGTCTCATTGGCAGAATATCAATCGATTCTGACGGCAAAGCCCATCGCCCATTGGTGATCAACGCGATAAAAAACAACAAACTGGAGTACATCGTCAAAGTGTATTGATGGAAACCGATAGCGGTTGGCGATTAGCAATTAGCTGTTAGCTGTTAGTAAAAAACGAATAACAACAGGCAGTAGGAAGATACCCAACGCGGACATCACCGGTGCGAAGAATAAACGTCCGTCACATCGCTTGTCGGGATATGGTTTTATCGAGATCGGGATCGCTATCGGTATCGAAATCGATTTTTTCGAGCCAATAGCCGGCAGAACGTCGGCTATCGCAGAGCGGTACACATCCGGTTTGTCATGCCAAAATCCCGCGGCTTTTCGACTTCGATAGCGATTGGAAATGACCAAACAGGTTTCTTGTTTTTTCTGACAGAACTTTTTGAATAAGCCACCAAGCAGCCGATCGTTTTTCAGCCCCCGTGTTCTCATTGAATTTGCTGCCACGGATGCTTAGGGTGAAATTTACAAAGCTTAGATGATGGAGAACTGTTGAACGGCTGGTAACTTAAATTTCAAAAAGCCGTATTTCTCGCGCAGGGACGCAGAGAAAGACAAATTAGCCACGGACACACACAGACGCACACAGACAAAAAAACGATTTTCTTTTCAGCGAATCGATAAAGCGTCGATTCACTGAAAAACATTGTCCCTGAAAGAATAGTTCGGTGGTACAAAACTCTGACTTTTTAACCAAAACTTTGTTTTTTAATCTTCGTGAACTTCGTGATTCGTGGTTTTACACGCTGTTCCAGCCTGACAACTTGAAACCTTAAACAGCATCACCCTCTGTTTTGATAGCTTTACTAATAACTAAAAACTTCCATCTATGATTTTTAATCATGGATGGACCCTACAGGAGTGCTTCCATGAACTGCCCGGTATGCAAAAGCGCCAATCTGGTGATGTCCGAACGCCAGGGCATCGAAATCGACTACTGTCCGGAATGCCGCGGGGTGTGGCTGGACCGCGGCGAGTTGGATAAAATCATCGAGCGATCCACGGCCACCTCACCCGACCGCCCCCCGGAAAGCCCACCTCGCAGCCATCCCGGTCACGCTCGAAGCCATGACGAACCTCACCGCAGCGGCCATTACAAGAAAAAGAAACGAGGCGGGTTTCTGGCCGACTTGTTTGAATTCGATTAATGGCTTTGCGAATGTCGGCGGAAATTAACGCGCTATGAGAATCCTGGCGATCTGACACGCCTTGGGCATATTCCACTCATCAGACCGCTCGCCTCCCCGGTCTCCCTTCGGTCTTCGCGAAGGCTTCCATCTTCGCCGAGCGAGCTACGACGGGACAGGTCGCCCCGACAAGCCAGCCTCCGCCAAAATTTCTGCGCGCCGAGTCATTATGGGAGAAGATCAAAAAACCTCCCTCCCCTGGCGAACTGATCTTTATACACACTGGACACAGGGGGGGGTAAGCATAACTGACTTAATTTTCAGCATTATTTTTTTAATTCTCTGGATACCCGCCCCACGCCTTCGCGGGGGCATGCTCTTCACGGGTATGACGGGATACACTCTTGATGTCATTCCCGCGAAGGCGGGAATCCAGAATAACCTCGATATTACAAGGGAGTACCGCGCTTCTTGCGAGTTTTTTACCCCCCTGTGTCAAGTGTGTGCCAAGCTCAGCCCCTGGTGGCATGTCCGCCGTAGCGGTTACCGCGAAGGATGGGGAGGGATTGAGGAAGGGGGAAACCCGGTGCCTCAGTATTTTCGGTTACAATCTCCCCCAAATGCCTAACCCTGCACGACGCTAAATCCGCGCAGCACAGTTAACCCAAATACTACAAACCACCATCAACCATTCACATACACCCGCCAGGGTCACCATCCCCCCACAACAATCGACCATCGCCCGATAGGGTAACCCTCACCCGTAAGGATCAACCATCAACTATCCACCATCCACCAACACCCGAAAGGGCCACCATCACCCGATAGAGTCAACCCACATAACTCCCCTATAAACCACTGAATGACTGCATAGAATTCATGAAATAGTTTGACATGAAACGAATATTCTGGAAAAATTTTTCCTTGCTTTTCAGATTTTTTTGCCGTTTTGTCTTATCTGTTTGACTATTCATATTCGTTTCAGGATGTCTATTACCAAGCAGCAATGGAGGGATAATGTGATCACTTAAATCGGATGGAGCTATCGATGTTTCCATGAAACGGCAGACTAAGGAGACACCAATCGCATGAGCATTATCGACACCCCATACAACACGTCATCCAGGATATCATGCCTGTTATCGCATGGTGTGCGAACCATAATCCGCTATTACAACTTCAGCAATTCAAGAAAACTTCCCGAAAAGCGCCTGGAACTTGCTGAAGCCCAGACAATAGCAAGCCACGGAATTCAGATCGCAGCCATATTCCAGCAGCGCCAGAATCAGGTGGCAGATTTCTCTGAGCAAAAAGGGCTCGCAGCTGGCCGTCGAGCGTATCGCCATGCGCAAGACAATATCAACCAACCGCCCGGCTCAGGAATCTATTTCGCAGTCGATTTTGACGCGAGCAGTACCGAAATCGAAAAAAATATCGCGCCTTACTTTGAAGGAATCAGACGAGCCTTCTCCGAAGAAAGCGGGGGAAACCCGGACTACCGAATCGGCACCTATGGATCGGGATTGGTCTGCACCACCCTTACTCAAAAGGGCCTGATCGAATTGACCTGGCTTGCGATGTCGCGCGGCTTTCGGGGGACCCGGGAGGCTTTGCGGGAAGGCGAATTTCATATCGCTCAGCGCGCTCCCGACACAACACTCTGTGGGCTCGGCGTTGATTTCAACGATCCCAACCCGGATCGCCCCGATTTTGGCGCATTCACCATCGACGACGACACGCCGGGCCATGGTGAATGCGCTACCATTGGCGAACGATACAGAGTGGTCGCACGCAGCGGACTGCGACTTCGTGAAGGCCCCGGCACTCAATTTGATATTATCGGTGGCCTGCGACTTGGCCAGATCGTTTATGTGGCTTCAATCATCGACGGATGGGCGCGTGTGGATGTGGAGGGTGATGGCCACATCGATGGATTTGCTTCGGCGGGTTTCCTGGAGCGCATCTGATTGTTCGCATAACGCGGACAAGCCGCGACCAAACACGTATCACCATGGCGAAGAATAAGTGATTAAAAGGTTCTCTTCAAAACACATACACATAGTCAAGAAACCGAAAGCCAAAGCAGTGGGTAAAATACCATACTCTGTGTTACCAGAACGAAATGACCAATCCTCTTGCGGCATCGAACAAGACAAATTCAGCCGACACAAAAAGCCACGCGGCTGGTTAGCAGCTTTGGGCGGAAGCTAAAAATAATCTTATGAAAATTTCAAGTAGCTTCTATATTAGATCATGGTTTAAAAATTCATTAATGGCGATTGGAACCGGTTTCGTTGTTGGTTATTTTTCTTCCATGATAATTATTATATATGCTCCGCCTGCGAATGCCATAATTGGTTCTGTCATTGCATTTATAATTTATCAGTTTTCATCCTTTGATCGCTTTTTTGGTTCTCGAAGAGGGGAATTTGAGTATGAATACAGAATTGATTTAGCTGAGAAAGCTATAAAGAAATTGGTTTGGAAAACATTTGGATTATTGACCTTTATCATATATTTCCAAGACCAATTTAACGCTTTAAGAACATCACAGAAAGATATCTGTCGAAATCTTTTAAAGAACGCAAATACTGCACAAGACCATGAGAGCTTATACTATATTTATTACAAGTTATCGAATTTAGAATTGAGAGAAGATAGTTTCAAAGAAGAAATAAGGATGCTTAATTTAGCAATTTCGATTAAAGCGAATGACTTGCTCGCCAACTTTAGATTAGCAGTTTGCTATGAAATGGATGGTCTGATTGATGATGCGATAAAGTATTATCATTTAGCATCCAACGATCCAAATTTAATGTCTGATGAGCTTAAAAAATATATACTATCGCAAGTAGAAAGAATTGAAACAGAGGGACCAAGGAATAGACCACCAGCATTAGGAGCAAAATACCAGGCATGGTGATTGCGCCACCCAGCCGTCCACCGGACGGCAAAATACCACCGCCGGTGACCGGCATGTTATACAGGAAAAGATTAAATGAGTCTGCGTGATACAATTATAGAGTTTTATGAAGCTCTTGAATCTGTTGAAAGTCAATTTGAAGAAGTGCAAGATACAGGTGTTCGGGAACAACTATCTGAAACAGTATACCACTATTTTGTATATAATCACGAAGCTCAAAACATTCCAATTACATATGGAATGTTTTCAAAAAAAGGAGACGATCTTGTTCATGCTGCAGTTAAAGATTTTCTCAAGTCCGCTAAATATCAAGCACAAAAAGAAGGTATATTTACACCAGAAGATCGCCATGATTTTTTACAAGACCCTACTATAAAAACTGCTGAAGGTTCAATGTATGATGAATATTTGGGGCATAGTTACGAAATTATTCCAGATGAATCTATTCCATTATATAGATTTTCTACCCCGACCTATAAACTTTTAAGTGACTTACAAGAACATAAAGAAGGGGACGCTTTATATTATGAACCGAAAGGTTTCATCCAAATATCTTTGTATTTAATCTTTTTATTTGGTTTGTTCATTCTTTCTATTTTACTTTTTGTTAAAATCAATGGGCCAATCGATAGTAAGCTAACAGCCATAATTTTGTGTTTCATTTTTTTTGGTATCTCATGGTACGTAACTATTAAGTGCTGGCCTCATATAATAAGAATTATTTTTTAAGAACAAAGGTATAACAAAAGCATGAACTCGGACTGGAAAAAGCTGCGCCGCTTCGCTATGCAGCTTTTTCCAGACGGTTATGCTTGGCGTTAAGAACCAAAAGGAATATAAATGCCAGAGGATAAATACAGACATTTTCTGTGTGCTATCGTAGCTAATACTAAAATATATGCTCGAGAAGCGATAAAAGAATACGTTAAAGCCAAAGGCACTGATTCTGAGGATTACAAAACTGGATACATGATGGGGTTTCACAGATTTATCACTCTAATACAGCAAGACGCTGACGCGTTTGATATAAAGCTGGAGGAAATAGGGTTGGCCGATTTTAACGAAGAAGAATTTTATAAATAGGCCAGTAGCTCTCAACATCCGCTTTCACGCCGATGCGGCTCCGCTGCGCCGGTGATGCAAGCGAACCGCTATGAGGTAACAATGAGAATCTTATTCGTTGTCCTTTTGTTTGTTTTCACTGTTCCTGCTTTTGCCGGTGGTGATTATGTGCATGGCCGAATTACCAGCTTCTTTGAATTAAAAGGGACATACTACTTTGATTTTGTTGAGCACTCTAACCGCACATCTGAACTGATGAAGGGGTGCAGAAATTTAAAGGTTCGTATAAAGTACGGTCGTGTTCCATGTTACTCGTGGTTACCGTTTGTTCACAGTTCACACCCGACATCAGAGCAAACAGAAGAGGCTATAAAGTTCCTTCATCATGCTTATCAAGAATCCCATGGTGTTTATTTTGGGTATATAGGTTATGGATTGGCTCACACGGACGAATCATGTGTTTTTGAAAGTAAAGGTTTACAACTTAGCCCTTATGAAGTGAATGGCACGAAGGTGGTGCTTTCTTTCCATGACCCAGTCTGATTCTCGCTAACCACCCCTTTCACTCGGAAGGAAACTCCGCTGCGCTACATTCAAGCCGGTGAGGGCCACTTTAGCGTTCGCCAAGAGACCATATAATGGAAAAAAATTTCATTTTTGGAATCATAATTTTTCTTACTGGAGGATTTTTCGGCTTTATCATTGGAACCCATGTTGGTCTGTAAAAAGGGGTTACGGGTCAAATCGGAGCTGCCATCACCCATACCCGGAATTCTTTGTATTGTTGGTTCTTTTTTAATGGTTGTAGCTTCTGTGGGATCATCGATTTATTCGTTATACTTCATTAACAATAGTGTTCAAACTGAAGCTACCGTTAATGAAATTAGAGAAAAAAAAGACGATGAAGGCAATATAAGCCGTTATCCAGTATACAGTTATTTCGATTCGTCAGGCCAACAATTCAGCGATACGACCTCGATGAGTGATGGAAGAGAATATAAAGTTGGTGACAAAATCCCAATCCGATATCTGCTTAAAAATCCGCATAATTCACGAATTGACCTCTTTTCACACCATTGGTTTCTTTCAATATTCTTTGGATTTGGAACTATAGTTCTTGCTGCGGTTGGTTCAGTTCTTTACTGGAACTACAAACGAAAAACACAAAAACAACTGACGAACAATCTACTGCACGGGAGCTAAAAAAGCATCGCACCTTATTAGCACTTTATAAATCGAAATGAAAAAGCCTAAATCGCATATAGTACTTATAAGCACTTTTATTGTATTGTTTGCAGGTGTAATTTGTCAGGCAAATGAGATTGAGAAGAAGTTTATTGAGGCAGGACTTATTAATGTTCATGCCATTGATAAATCCATAAAGGTTAATCTCGTAAATTCTGATCCTGAAAAGAACTATTTCCGTGAAAATTTCTACGATGGATTGAACAAAGCCTATCTCCGCGAAGAAGTCGCAATAAAGTTATCAAAAGCACAGAATCTTCTCAAATCACAATTTCCTGAACATTCCATCTTAATAATGGATGCAGCTCGTCCAAGAAGTGTTTCACAGCTTATGTATGATAAAATGAAGGGAACCAAGTTTGAAAAATTTGTTGCTAATCCCAAGAAAGGGTCAATGCATAACTATGGCATCGCTGTGGATGTAACTATCGTTGACCAGAATGATAAGGAACTCGAGTAACCCACAAGCAGTAACAGCTATATTAGACAACTGAAACCTCCAACAAATTCGTCCAGGTGACAATCAAAGCGGGCTCTGGTTTTTTCGAGTACTTTCGTTGTCTAAAATATAAATTTTAATTGAAGTCCGAGGTAAGCCCGCTTCGGTTGCTCCTGACTTCGGCGTTATGAAGGACGAGGAGAAGAAAATGATAACAAATATATCTGATATCCTTTCAGCGCAATGGCAAATCGGTGTTATCGTTGCTGCTGTTCGATTACGAGTCTTTTCTGTTATCGGCGATCAAAAAATGGAACTAAACGAGATCTCATTAAAATGCGATGCCGTACCGGACCGTATTGAACCGCTTCTTGATGCGTGTATCAGCCTGGGTCTTTTGGAATTTGAAAATATGAAATACAGAAATTCACATTTTTCCCTTGTCTATTTTGTTGAGGGGAAAAGATTTTATGTGGGAGAATTCCTTGTATTAATTAACAATGAATCCATCCAATGGTTTCAGCTACCGGATTTAATTCGCGGCAAAGACAGGGAAACAATAGAGCTGCCCGGTACCCGCTGGGATTATAAAACCTTTATAACTGCTATGAACAGCATTGCCCTTCTTGGCGAAGCAGATGCGCTCAAAGATACGGTAGATCTCTCAGGGTGTGAAACCATTACAGATGCCGGGGGCGGATCTGGTTTGTATTCCATGTCACTTTGCCAAAAATATCCCCAATTAACCGCCACCATATTGGATGTAAAAGAGACGCTTGAGGTGACGAAAGCGCTGATAGCGCATCATAAGGAAAAAAGCCGGATAATCTTAAAAAAAGGGGACTTTTTAAATGATCCCCTTGGAGAAAATATCGATGCTGTTTTACTCTCAGACGTCATATATGGTGATTCTGATGCAAAAATTTTACTTCAGAACGCCTGGGACAGTCTAAAGAACAATGGGCATCTGATTGTGCGTGGCTATTATGCCAAGCCTAAAGGACCAGGACCGTTATTCGGATCTTTGTTTGCCGTCAAACAAATGGTGGATGATCCTCAAAGAAAAATTATGACCATCACCATGTTGGAAAACAATGTCAGGGATATTGGATTTGGGAATATCAAAGTAACGCCATTAACAGAATATTCATTCATTTTGACCTGTAACAAAGGGGATTAAAATCAGGGCCGCACAAATGGTAGTTTCATAACCAATCGCTGGAGTGGGACCGGGCTTACTGCGCTCCTTTTCGGAAATGTGTGGTTTAGGAAAATAAAACTTTTATCTGAGGTTCTGGGTTGAACGCCCGGCCCCGCAGCTCAAACGTTGGCTTCAACTATTTTTCAACGAAGGTAAATGTGGAAACAATTGAATACTTGAAATCATTCAACAGAAAAGAACGATTTCATCTTGTGGGACAGTTATTGGGAAATTCTGAATTTAACCTTGACCCTAATTTATTCAGAAAAATTCTCGATTTACTTGAGCTCGATACTCCAACTTATTATTTTTCGGCGATGGACTATCCTTTAAGGATTGACACGACCTGAAAGGTCGTTTTCAATCCATTGTTCAAGAAGCCCGACATAAGGATTTCTAATAG
>ENA-ORCT01000853-ORCT01000853.1-marine-metagenome-genome-assembly--contig:-NODE-853-length-12989-cov-3.247677_pt1 | contig 12989 bp, 8 predicted proteins | sample MGYA00248632_ERZ508511 | MGnify/ENA primary metagenome ERZ508511 (study PRJEB26182, sample SAMN06268839) | marine metagenome | isolation source: Tt an P1-techrep anaerobic enrichment on pine from sediment...
CGAACCAGATTGTATTGAATCATCTCATTGAACAGATCCTGATTCAATTCAAGAAGACCCCGGTTACGGATACGGTTGATGAAGGTCTGCAGGATGACAAAGGACATTTTGCCCAGAGCCCGGGTATCCTGGTTTCGATGGACCCGTTTTTCCAGATCCACCTGGGCAATCACGTCAAGCCCCCAACGCTCGCAGATATCCAGGATCATACTGGTTTCCACTCCATAGCCGATGGGGAAGGGAATCTGATCGAAAATTTCGCGGTAGCCGGCATACTCACCGGACAGTGGTTGCAGGATCTGGGTCAGTTCCGGAAAAAACAGAGAGAACAGGGGGCGGATGACCAGTTCCGTGACCCGTCCACCGCCGGTCGGGCGGATTTTGTTTTTACCGGTTGCAATAGGCCGATCGTAAAATGCCTTGGCGTATTTGATATGATCATGAAGAATCAGGGGGCCGACCAGGGCATAGACAAATCGATGGTGGATATTTCGAATGTCGGCATCCAGGTAAACAATGATATCCCCATGGGTTATGTAAAGTGCTTTCCAAAGGTTTTCGCCTTTGCCTCGGCAGGGCGTCATGTCCGGCAGGATGTCTGCGGCCTGGTAAACGTCTGCTCCATAAGCACGGGCAATTTCCCGGGTTCGATCGGTTGATCCCGAGTCGATAACCACAATCTCATCCAGAAGTGGATACCGGGTCATCAATTCCGATTTCATGATGACGATTTCTTTGGCAATGGTTTTTTCTTCGTTGAGTGTTGGCAGACACAGGGAAATACACAGTCCTTTGCGGTTTTTTTCCTGAACAAGACGGTTCAGATCTTTAAAATCCGAATAATGAAACGTATTCTGTTCAAGCCAGTCGTTCATCATCACACACTCCGCTGTCAATGGCCATTATGACACCGATCACTTGAGCGATTCCTTTGGCCATGGGTTCAATTTCCATACTCGAATTTTCCAGATGATAGTTGCGCCCGCGGGTGATGCCGAGAGTGAGTGCCGGGATTTTTCTGGAGAGGAAGATCGATAATTCCGATTCGCTATGGGCGCTCACCGGTTTGATATCCAGTTTTTTCATTACCTCGGTGGCTGATTTGACCAGCGGGTGATTGAATTTCAGCCGTGAGGCATTGACGTTGCTGATGGTTCTCAGTTTCAACTCAACCTCGTATTCGTGGCTGATACCGTCAACAATGTCTTTGATGTCGCTGTATATACTTTTAACCATTTTGTAGGAGTCGCTTTGAATCTCGAAACCCAGTTTGGCGTCGTAGGCGATGATGCCATGTTTGAAACCACCTGAAATTTTGCCAAAGATAACCCGGCTCCTGGGGCGCTGAGGCATTCTCAATGTCAGGATCTGGTTGACGACTTCGTTCAGGATCAGGATGGCGTTGGGACGAAAACCCTGATCCCACCCTTTTCCGGCCGGAATGTTGCAGTCAATTTCTCCTCGAATCATGCCATCTGAATAATAATTGAGTCGTCCGATTTCAACGCCCTCAACGCACACAGCACCACGGATGGGGGCCTGCCAGGTTTTCAGTAAATGGCGAATCCCTCTCAAGTTTCCCTTTCCGATAGACTGGATCACACCGGCCAGAACGATGTCGGACTCACATCGGATCTCGAGCCGCCTTAATATCTCGGGGAGGGAAACCAGAACCCCCAGGCCTACAGCATTATCCAGAATACCGGCGCCGGTAATGGAATTTTTTTTGATCGTGAAGTTATGGTCCACGTCTGCTTCGGTGAACGTGTCCATATGGGCAACAACAAAGATAGGAGGGGCGGCGTCGTTGGTTCCCCGAATAATTCCGATGGGGTTACGGTAACCGTCCGTTGTGCATTCATCCACCTGGGCATCGGCCAGCCTTTCCAGGAAAACACCGGTGCGCCGTTTTTCTTTGAAGGTCGGTGCAGGAATCTGGCCGACCAGAATAATGTTGGTCAGGATGGTTTCCCTGACGGAATTGATCACGTCAACAAAAGCGGGGAGTCTGTCCAGATATTCTTTCATATCAATTCTCCGGAAGGAGTTCAGCGGTGTGAGCCTGGTTTTCAAACAGGCTCTAAGACTTCCGGTCAGATTCTGGACGATCCTCTCGCATCAGGCTGGATCCGTGACTTCCCGAAATCCGCGAACTGGTATCATGCTGCCCCCACTAGTGGGTATTCATGTTAAAGCGCGGACTTCATTTTTCGCTTGGGCGGTGGTCCAAGCAGTTGAAGTCAGTCGGATTCTGTGACCGGGCGGGATCGTGTGTCGGTCGGAGGAGAAACTTCCCGGAGCCGTTGAGACAAATCCGCAGTTTATGGTGATGTGATTATTTCCGGATCCATTCATGATGAATCCGAAAAATTACTATACATCAGATTACGGAATAGGGTCAAAGTCTTTATAACTTTGGCATGTGGCTCATGTCTTTCAGGATTCGACGCTGCTTTTCCCGCACAAGCAAATTGGGATAAACCGGCGACCAGCGGCTTGGAGCAGGCAGGACCGCTGCAAGAAATGCCGACTGAGACCTGGTAATCTGCATCGGGTGAACCTGAAAATAAGCTCTGGCTGCAGCGTCAATACCCATATTACCGCGTCCCCAGTCCACGGTGTTCAGGTAAATTTCCAGAATTCGCCGTTTAGGCCAGAACAGTTCAATGAGGACTGTATAGTAGGCTTCGAATAATTTTCTGGTAACGGTTCGATCCGGCCATAAAAACAGGGTGCGGGCCGTCTGCATGCTGATGGTACTGGCTCCCCGGATACGCTTGCCGCTGAATATATCGCCAATGGCCTGTTTAAGTTCAATCATGTCAAATCCGTGATGCGCAAGGAATCGCTGGTCTTCTGCTGCCAGTATGGCCTGTCGGACATGAGGGGAAATTTCTTCCAAATCCCGCCATCGGTATCGGGGCGGCGAATAGGGCGAATCGGTAATTTTTTGATGGAGCCATGCAATTGCCGTTGAGACAGTAAACGGCGGATCGATGATCCTGAAAAGGAGGACCTCAACCGTTGAAAAGCCCAAAAATATCAGGAGAAGGCCGACAAACCCGTTGCGGCACCATTTCACTGCGCGGTTTTGTATCACGTATTTTCTGCTGCGGGGCACGTCGGTTCCATTCCATTGGCCATATTCATCTATCTGCTGAGGTGAACCCGTTTTTAAGGGGGTGAAATCACCATTCGCTTGCTGCTGTTGCCCGTCGCCCGGCGGGACAGCACAGGTCTTGATTTTCCAAGGTGGGAGGCGGTCTCTATTTTGCCGTGGCCTTGAATCGGGCCAGAGGAGAGTCCGATAAGGCGATCAGATCGGCGAGTATATGACCACACTCAATCATAAACGGGTCTTCATGGTCGGGGGGCGTTTCCCCGTCGCTTTCCTCCTGCTCGATATTATCCAGTGATTTGACCGGTTTGAGCCCTTTTGATACCCGGCGTTCGTTTTCCAGTTCAAGGCGCCACCGTTCGGACTCCTGGCGTTCTTTTCGACGCACGGATTCCTTCAGGGAGAGCTGGGGCCTTGAGCGGATTTCAATTTGGCGCTTCAGGCTTTTCTGCAGATACTCAAATTCCGGTTCGTTCTGAGCGCGGAGTTGATGACGATGCCTCAGCTGATCCATTAAATTGGAAAAATCAGCCGTGGGTTGATACCGCGCCGGCTGGATATGATCCCATGGCAGCGCACCCGGAAGCGCACTTTCTCCGATTTCATCGGCGTCATAAACCGCTGGAAAAAGAATATCCGGCACCACGCCGTTTTGCTGATTGCCGCTTCCCGATATTCTGTAAAATTTGGCCAGCGTGAGGATCAATCGGCCATGCTTGAGTTCAACCATGGATTGGACTGTTCCTTTTCCAAAGGTCGGGGAACCGATCACGATTCCGCGTTGGTAATCCTGAACGGCGCCGGCAAATATTTCCGATGCCGATGCACTTAAACGGTTCACGAGCACAACCAGGGGACCGTCATAGGCGATTTCCGGATCCAGATCGTTGATCGCGGTGATCTGGCCGGATGTGCTTCGAACCTGAACCGTGGGGCCGGTGCGGATAAACAGTCCGGTAAGGGCATTGGCCTCCTGGAGTGCGCCGCCCCCGTTTTCACGGAGGTCGACGATAATTCCGTCGATATGTTCCGCTTTCAGTTCGTCGATCAGGCGCCGGACGTCCCGGGTCGTGCTGCGGTAGTTGGGATCGCCCTCCTGATAGGCTTTGAAATCAATATAGAACGTGGGAACCCGGATAACGCCAAGCCGGAAAGTTTGCTCCTCGTGGGAAATTTCCAGCACGGATTTCTGTGCGGCCTGCTCCTCAAGTCTGACTGTGTTCCGGGTGATGTGAATGACGCGACGCTGACTTTCATCCTCGGCATCGGCAGGGATAATTTCCAGTCGAACCACGGTCTCTTTTGGGCCACGGATCAGTTCAACAGCATCGTCAAGCCGCCAGCCGATGATATCAACGATTTCCCCGTCAAGGCCCTGCCCCACGCCGACAATTCGATCCCCCGGCTTCAATTGATTGCCGAGATCCGCCGGGCCGCCGGGAACCAGTCGAAGAACCCGGGTAAACTCGTTTTCGCCCTGCAAGACCGCTCCGATACCCTCCAGTGAAAGGCGCATTCGGATGTTGAAGTTTTCCGATCCCCTGGGCGAATAATACTGGGTGTGTGGGTCATATGCGCGGGCGAGGGCATTCATGTAATCCCGGAAAACATCTTCGCTGGTTTGCTGGAGAACCCGGTTTAACTGGCTCCGGTAGCGTTTTCCGAGAAGCGTGGCTATATCGTCCGGATTTTTGCCGGCCAGTTTCAGGTTGATCACGTTGTTTTTCAGGCGCTTGCGCCACAGATCGTCAAGTTCGGTCACGGTTTGGGGCCAGTCTGCCGTTTTGCGCTCAACGGCGATGACTTCATCTGCTTCAAGGTTCAAACGGTCAAGCCCGGCATCGATCATATTGATCAGGTAAACCAGTCGCTGGACCAGCCGTTCCTGATATCGGTTGAAAATTGTAAATGCAGGTCCGAGATTTCCTGCTTCAAGTGCATCGTCGAGTTGATATCGGAACTTTTCGAATTCAACGATGTCGCTGGCCAGAAAGTAGAGCCGGGAACTGTCCAGACCTGAAATGAACTGGTCGAACACCTTGGACGACAGGCGATCATCAATTGAAGTCCGTTGATAATGCTGGTATTTCAGCTTGTCGATAATATCGATATTTGTTATGGTCTGCTCCTTATCCGGGGCCAGAGGATTTAAAAAATCGCTGGCCGACAACGCCCCGGTGTGCTCTCCGGAAGCCAGAAGTTCCTTCATTCGGGCTTCCGAGCCCGCGGGCAAAGCCCACATGCCGATAAGAAGACCAAAACATACCACGATGGCAAGCTGGCCAATAACCATACGTTTTGACATGAACTTCATGCAATTCCTCTTGGGATTCTTCGTAAAATGGGAAAGCCGGTTACATATTGAACCTGCCTGATTCTTACCGGGTTGAACCGTTACCTTCAGCCGACCGGGCATGGAGGAGGCAAATGGAGTGGAGTGCGCTATTTCTTGCAGGCTGATTCCTGAGAAGAGTTCACGGGCATTAAACCTCTTGGTTGATATACACCCTGCTCTGATTGCGAGTGTCCATTCCGAATTCGCATGTGCCGAATTCAACACGGATGCAGCATGTTGACGGGTCCAACATAGGCCCTTTTCTTAAAATATTCAATGAGCCGCTTCAGATTGGGTGTAATCGCGGAAACCGTAATCGTTGACGCTGACCCCAATGAGGGAGTCCGGCCGGTTGATAAATCTGAAAGAATCATAGCTGTGAATTCAATTATGGGTCAAGTAGCAATCCTGTCCGGAAAACAGAAGATACCCGCATGGCCCGTGTGGTTTTCCACATTGTCGTCTCTGGTGTTTCCTCTGGCATTTTCACCGATATCCCAATGGTGGCTGGCCTTTATCGTGCAGATTCCTTTCTTTTACGCTCTGGCTCAAACTTCCGACTGGAAAGCCCGGGTGGGATGCGGATTGCTCTGGGGAACCGGCCACTCGATTGCAATGGGATACTGGCTGTTTTACGCCCTTGTGAATCATTACGATAAAACTCTCGGACTGTCGATTCTGTTTTTCGGGCTGTGCGTTGCCCTGCCGCTGGCGCTTATTTATGGTTTTTTTGCGCTGTGTTTTCATTTCCTGTATCGCAGTGGTGTGTTTTTCTTTGCGCTGGCAATCCCCTCGATGTGGATTTTGTTGGATTTTATAAAGGAACAGGTTCCGTTCCTGATCCCCTGGGGGACCCTGGGATATGCGGCGGTTCCTTTAACCCGGTTTTTTCAGATTGCCGATATTGTGGGGATTTACGGCCTGACCTTTCTGCTGGTCATGATCAACGGGCTGATCTGTGAATGGGTTGTCAGCCATGGCAGGAGAATTGATCTCAGCGGTGCCGAGGGATCAACTTTCACATTTTCTTTTAAGGGTTTCCTGTCTCAAATTGCAGGCAAAAGGGCTTTGTCCGTGATGCTGGCAATAGGGCTTCCCTGTGTGTATGGCATGGTTCGATTTGATCGCTTTCAGCAGGTTGCAGCCGTCTCTCTGAAAACGGATCAGGCGCTTGAAGCTACACTGGTTCAGGGGAATTTCAGCCTGAAGGATCGCTGGAGCGGGATGGGATTCCAGCATCGGGTGGGAACGTATTTGAGATACAGTTCGTGCGATATGCCGGTCAGTCGTCATATCATCGTGTGGCCGGAAACCGTTTTGAATGAATCCGGAAAAGTGAATGATGACCTGTTTCGGCAGATTGCCCTGGTAATCGGCCCTCGGGCCTTGCTGGTCACTGGCGGCCTTCGCCGGGACGATGCCGGCAAAGGCGTTTACAATTCTGCCTATTTCATTTCAGGGGACGGTCGCCTCCAGTGGTATGACAAGCATATTTTGCTCCCCTATGCGGAGGAATCTCCTGTGGACGGGGTTCTGGGCGGGTACTACAACGCGCCGGCTGAATTTGCAGTTGGCCGAACGCCGGCCCTCGTTGAAACACCGCTGGCCACTATTGGCGCCTCCATTTGTTTCGAGTCCCTGTATCCGTCGGCAGTCCGTCGAACCGTCAAAGCAGGGGCAGGGCTTTTGATTAACATTTCCAATGATTCCTGGTTTGGAAAATCGGCCATGCCTTTTGTTCACCTGGATTCTGCCCGGGTCCGCGCTGTCGAAAACCGGCGGTTTATGTTGCGAACGTCCAACAGCGGCATATCCGCGATGATTTCACCCACCGGATGTCTGCTGAAATGTTCGGGACTGTTCACCCGTGAAAGTCTGAATGGAAGGGTTGCGGAATTATCCGGGCTGAGCTTTTATTCTCGATACGGGGACTGGATCCTGATTGTTGCTGTTTTGGTTTTGATGAGTTCCCTGTTCGGAATCATTTTGCGGCCGGAAACCGAAACGGCCTGTCGGGAAAATGAACAGGGTGGGCGGAATTCGGATCCTGCCTGAAACCGGATCAATTCGCTTCAGACAGGATCTGAGGAAACTGGGTTCGTGGGGTTTGGAATTTTCGATCTATCCGAATACCAACCGGTCAACTGGATTTGTCGTCAGCGGTTTCAGTTTTTTTGGCTTCTACCTCGGCTTTTAGATCCTCCAGGCCTTTTTTCATGGCTTCCCGGCGGCGGAATGAATCTGCCTGCTCGCCAAAGGTTTCATCCTGAAGGGCCGCAATGGTTCCCGTCTTTTCGGTTTCCGAGAGGTTCGGATCGTTGCGGATGGCTTGCTCGGCCTGCCGGTATTCTTTTTCCGCCAGTTGTTCCAGCTCAATCTGGCGGTCAACTTCCTCAAGTCGCTGAACGATCTCCGGCTCGAAAAACTCCTCGCGGAATTCTTTGATTTTTTCCTTTCGTGTCTCAACCGAGCTGATTTCTTCGAGGTTTTTTTTGAAAATTTCGAGCTTTTCGCGGTAGCGATTGTAGGGTTTCGGAAATTCCTCGACCGCGTCTGCGTCATCGCCCCACATGTCTTCACTGAGCGCACGAATCATCCGGGCCTTTTCCTCTCCATACAGACTGTCATCATTAACGATGGCGGAACGACGGATGGCATATTCCCGTGCCTTGACGTCAGCGCCGAACAGGGCATCGGCGATCTCGTCACCCAATCGCTCACGTCTGAAATCCTGTACTTTGGCAAGGATGGCGATAATGCCCTCCGGGTCGGTTGGCTGCCCCCATAATTTTCGTTCGTTTACCAGGTCAATTTCACATTGAAGGTAATCCCTGTAGATACTGAAGATTGCTTCAGCCTCTTCCTTGGGGAGTTGGGAAAACAGATAGGCTTTCACTTCATCCAGATGCTCCTCCATGTCGGCACTTTTTCTGAACAGACGGTGAAGGAATCTGAAATAACGGATTGTTTCCGAGTTGACCATGGAATCGGTGAAAAACTGGCTGATATCAACCGAGGGTATTTGAGAAAGCGTTACCGTCTTTTCGTTGAGGCCGTCGGTATCGGTATCAGGGGGCGTTTCGGTTTTGATTTTTTTACGGGTGTTCTGAACCGTTTCAAAAGAGATGTTGTCGTTGCGCTCAAAAATATATTTTTGTGGCGCAGCTTCAGTCTGCTCAGGGGGGGGATTTCCCTGACCCATAAACAGAACCAGCAGCAGGGCCAATAGCCCGGCTGCGGCTGAAATGGCGATGATCTTCCGTGATTTCATGGACGTCTCCGCATCTGAGTGAAGATGAAACATCGTCAACTGATTAAGAAATAACCGGGATACCATATACATAGGGGGCACTGTATGTAGTGCCCCCTATGACTAACTAATCTTTAGCCCGATGTAAACAGGATAGTTGATAAGCGATCAGTATCCCCAATCCTTGAGTTCACTGACAAGGTCGATGTAAAATTCATCGCGGTCAAATCCCGGGTGGATGCCGAAAAGGTGCCCGATAATATTCAGGTGGTCGCAGCCGGCGCTGTACCAGGATGCGTCTTCAACTCCCCTGAAACTTCCCCATTGGGCGCTATCCACGCTGACCAGCCCGTCGTTGGCGCCTTCATACGCCAGGAGTATCGGCCAGGTAGCTATAAAATACCAGTTGCGTGCATCGATGGCCATGGTTTTGATTTTTGCCGCCCAGCTCTGGTAGTAGATGCCCGGCATATTCGGTGTGTTGGGATTGAAGGTTTGGGTCATGTAAGACCGGGTCAGATCGTAGCCATTTTGAAGACTGTCCGGATTGGTGTCGCCGAAAAGAAAGGCGTATACGAAATCCAATGTGCCGCCGACCAGCCATTCCAGGGAATCGGGCACAACGCCGACCACCACATCGGCAACTGCGCTGCCCCGGTGGGGGCCGGCGATACTGCTGTGGGAAACGACCTTTGAAGCCAGGCCCAGATTTGATATGGCATAGCGGGTGTAAAGCGTGCCGTGGGAGTGGCCGATAATGTTTGCCTTTGCTTTCCCGGATACAGCGAGGATCTGCAGAAACTGAGATTTGAAATCAGCTGCCTTGGCGGCCGTACTGTCCATTCCGTTTACCGATGTGACATATACGCTTGCGCCTTCATCCTCGAGAACGCCTTCAAGACCCCACCAGTAATCGACAATACCTAGGATTTCCGCTGAAGCCCCCATGCCATGGGCCAGTACAACGGGATACTGGGTGGCGCAGGGATCCGAGCTTCCGCCAGCAAACCCCGAACCCGGAAGAGCGAACATCGACACGATCAAAAAAACCAGCAGGCATTTTCGTTTCATTTGTCCCCCTTTTTTAAGTGAGTGTGTTTGTCATACAGTGGCAATCCTCGATTAACTTCCAAACGGTACTGGTACGGCTGTTTTTCCGGTGAATCCGGTTAATAAAGCGAATTAAATATACCGCTGCCCGGTCGTGCTTCAGGTGGACTTGTCGGCCCCCTGGCACAAATGAGCTTGGTAGGGCACAATATGTGTGAGATCCTTTCGGTCGGGTGATGCAGCGGTGATGTTACACGGATGATAATTGGCTTATAAGCTAACTTTAATGATTGTATTAGTCAATAAAAAAATAATTCATATTCATATAATATTATGGCTTTTTGTTTTTGTGTGTTGTTTAAGCCGTTTTCTTGTGGTGATGGACTGTTTTTCGATTTGAGATGAGCCCGGAAAGAAATTAAACTTCCAGTCCACTATTTTTGTGGTATAGATCAAAACTTTTGGGCAGAAGACGCCTTGAGAACAACGCAGGAGGAATCAGATGATATGACTGAACCAACGAATTTGAAAATCGATACCTTCCCTGACCGCATGGTGGAGATTCTAAATGCGGGCGCGCTGAATCTCGGCCTCGCAATCGGGTATCGAACCGGCTTGTTTGACGTCATGGCAACGATGGATTCACCCCAGCCGGTATCGGTGATCGCCGAATCCTCCGGCCTCAGCGTCCGTTATATCCGTGAGTGGATGGGGGTGATGAGTACAGCGGGTATCGTCGAACTGACCGATGATGACGGGGAGTCTCGATTTTTTCTTCCCAAGGAACATGCTGCCTGCCTGACCCGCAATTCCGGTCCCAATAATCTCGGCGTTTATACTCAGGAGATTCCTCTGCTAACGGTTCTTGCCCTGGAGTCCGTCCTGCATGGTTTCAAAACCGGAAAAGGGGTTCCCTACACTCAGTATCCTCAATTTCAGGCGTTTATGACCGAACTTTCAAACGCCAAACACCGGCGTGTACTGGTACAGAAATTTCTTCCGGGAGTGGAGAATGGTCGTCTGATCAATCGGTTGAAAACGGGCATACGGGTTTGCGATGTGGGATGCGGCGAGGGTGTGGCCTTACTGCTTATGGCGCGAGCGTTTCCTCAATCTGTTTTTGTCGGGCTTGATCTTTCGGTTGAAGCGATTCAAACCGCCCGGAGCCAGGCTGAGGCCGATGGCTTGGTAAACGTGGAGTTTCAGGTCGTGGATGCTGCTACATTGGCGGCGGACGCAGAGCTGGCGGGTAAATTTGACTACGTGACCGCCTTCGATGCCATTCACGACCAGACGGCACCGCTTGACGCTCTCAAAGGTATCAAACACCTGCTTGCGCCCGGTGGTTTATTTTCCATGGTCGATATCGCCGCCGGCAGCCGCATGAGTGATAACCTCGATCATCCAATGGGACCATTTCTCTATACGGTAAGTCTGATGCACTGCATGCCGGTTGGACTGGTGGATGGCGGCAGTGGGCTCGGCATGATGTGGGGCCGGGAAAAAGCGGTGGAAATGCTGAAAGCGGCCGGGTTCAATTCGGTGGATATACTGGATATTGAGGACGATCCGTTTAACCTGCATTTTCTGTGTAAAAATCCGTGACCGGTTTGTCCGATCCCTCGGCGGTTTCGGCCCAGAAGTCGCTGAGGGCCGCTTGAAACCCCGCCGGACTTCGCACGATGCGCGGTCGCCACTCCCCGGGCAGCAGGGACCGGTAGCGCCGCGCCGAGAAGCGCTGGTCAATCAGCAATACGACACCTCGATCTTCATCGGTTCGAATGACCCGGCCCGCTGCCTGGAGTACCCGGTTTATACCCGGGTACTGATAGGCGAATTCAAATCCGCTTCCGAAGGCAGACTCAAAATACGTACGAATCAGTTCCCGCTCCAGGCAGATGCCCGGCAGACCCACGCCGATAACCGCGGCGCCGCTGAGACGATCGCCGACCAGGTCAATGCCCTCACCAAAAATTCCACCCATGACGGCAAACCCAACCAGTGTATCGCAATTTTCAGCAGAAAATAGAGCCAGGAACGCCTCCCGCTCCGTCTCTGTCATCTCGGGGCTTTGGATGGCGATTTCGATCGACGGGCACTCGGTACGAAAATGTTCACAGATGTTTTGCATGTATTCATAGGACGGAAAGAACAGAAGATAATTCCCCTGCTTCTGTTCGACAAGAGACGCGAGTGCCTGGGCGACCGCCAGCGCTGTCCGCTGGCGGTGCTTGAACAGCGTGGAAATGCGACTGTCTATAAAAAGAGCGAGCTTATCCGGCGAAAAGGGCGAGGGCAGGCCGATATGGGCGGCTGAATCGCTGCAACCGAACAGGGTTTTAAAATACCAGGGAGGGGAGAGGGTGGCCGAAAAAAAGATCGCTGCCTGGCATCGTTTCAATGCGTCGCGCATTCGCCCGGACGGATCAATGCAGAACAGTTTCAGATGAAGATCGGTTCCTTCCACCTGGCGGCAGGTGGCGTAAGTCTCGTCATACTGGTCGGCAATTCGCATGAAACCGGCAACTTCGAGATACAGTTCAGTCAATGCCTGGCGATAGGCGGCCGGCAGATTGCGGGCGAGCCACTCGTCGGCAAGTTTCATGAATTGTCTCAGCAGGGGAAACAGTGAGTGGGGCGGTGTTTCTTCGGCGATGGTCGAGCCGGCTTCTTCGCAGGTTTTTCGGGCGCGGACAAACCAGGCGTTGATACGGCCAAGGGCCTTGAAAATGGCCGGCTGTTCGTGTCGAACCGCTCGCCGCACATCAAGAAATGCTTGTTTGCAGAGCTGCGCGGAAAACATCTCCCGGGATCGATCCACCAGATTGTGTGCCTCGTCGATTAAAAAGGTAAATTCGCAGGGACCGTCGAGGAAAAATCGTTTGAGAAATACGCGCGGATCGAAAGCATAATTGTAATCGCAGATGATGCAGTCTGACCAGTTGGCAAGTTCCAGGGAGAATTCAAACGGACAGATGTTGTGATCGCGGGCAACCTGTTCAATGATTTCCCGCGTGAGAAGGTCTGCTTCAAAGGCCGCCTCTATTGCCTTGCCGAGACGGTCATAAAAGCCCCGGGCAAATTCGCACTCCTCGGGGGTGCATTGGCTGTCCGGAAGAAAACAGATTTTATCCTTGGCGGTCAGAACCAGCGCCTTCAGTCGAAGCCCGTTGTTGCAAAGTGTTTTCATGGCCTGAAGCGCCGCGATGCGTCCGGTCGTCCGGGCAGTCAGGTAA
>ENA-ORCT01000854-ORCT01000854.1-marine-metagenome-genome-assembly--contig:-NODE-854-length-12985-cov-3.573288_pt1 | contig 12985 bp, 17 predicted proteins | sample MGYA00248632_ERZ508511 | MGnify/ENA primary metagenome ERZ508511 (study PRJEB26182, sample SAMN06268839) | marine metagenome | isolation source: Tt an P1-techrep anaerobic enrichment on pine from sediment...
CACTGGCGCGAGGCCGTGGGCGACCGCCCCTGACCCCTTCTTCTTGGCGAAAATACTCACGGCCCCGCGCCGGCCGTCAGTTCACCACGTTGGGCGGAGGCGCCCCGGCCAGATGCGCGCGGATATTCTCCACCGCCACCAGCCCCATCGCCTCGCGCACCTCCAGGGCAGCGGTGCCCAGATGCGGCAGCAGCGTGACATTCTCCAGCCCCCGCAGCGCCGCGGGCACCTCGGGCTCATGCTCGTAGACGTCGAGCCCGGCGCCGCCGATCCGGCCCGCCTGCAGCGCCGCGATCAGGGCGGCTTCGTCCACCACGTCGCCGCGGCCGATATTGACCAGATGCGCATGCGGCTGCATCGCGGCCAGAACCTCCGCCCCGATCAGGTGCCGGGTGGCCGGACTGGCGGGCACCGCCACGACCAGAACATCGGCCCAGCCGGCCAGTTCGATCAGCGCCGGGACCTGCCGCGCGGGCACCCCCGGGTCGCTCACCTGCGAGCGGTTGAAGAAGCCCACCTCCATGCCGAAGCCGTGATGGCCCCGCCGCGCGATGGCCTTGCCGATGCGCCCCATGCCCACGACGCCCAGCCTCTTGCCGCTCATGTGCAGCCCCAGCATCTGGGTGGGATGCCAGCCCTCCCACTTGCCCGAGCGCACCAGCCGATCGCCCTCGCCCGCGCGGCGGCAGCTCATCAGCATCAGCGTCAGCGCGATGTCGGCGGTGGCGTCGGTGACCGCGCCGGGGGTGTTGCTCACGGCGATCCCCGCGGCGCGGGCGGCCCCGGTATCGATATGGCTGTAGCCCATGCCGAAATTCGCCAGCAGGCGGGTGCGCGGCTCGGGGACCCGGGCGAATATCTCGGCCGAGAACAGATCGCCCAGCGTGGGCAGGATCGCGTCGTAATCCCGCAGGGCCTGCACCATCTCCGCCTCGCTCATCGGCGCGGTGCTGTCGCGGGCGGTGACATCGGCCAGCGCGCGGGCCTCGGCCAGAACGCGTTCGGGCAGGGGCCGGGTGATCAGAAGCCGGGCCATCAATACATCCTCCCGCCGATGGGCACATCCTTGTCCGGGGTCAGCAGCACCACCTCGCCGGTCTCGTCCGGCAGGCCCAGCACCAGCACCTCGGACATGAACTTGCCGATCTGGCGGGGCGGGAAGTTGACCACCGCGAGCACCTTCTTGCCCGGCAACTCCTCGGGCGCGTAATGCGCGGTGATCTGGGCGGAGCTTTTCTTCTCGCCGATCGCGGGGCCGAAATCGACCCAGAGCTTGATCGCGGGCTTGCGCGCCTCGGGGTAGGGCTCGGCCTTCACGATCCGGCCCACGCGGATGTCCACCTTGAGGAAATCGTCGAAGCTGATCTCGCTCATCCGGCCAGCTCCCGGCTGCGGTCGGCGGCGGCCTTGACCGCGCGCTTGAGAAGCGCGGGGAAGCCGCTTTCCTCGTCCATCAGAACGTTCAAAGCGGCGGCGGTGGTGCCGCCCGGCGAGGTGACGTTGACGCGGAGCTGGGCGGGGTCCTCTTCGGCAGTTTCGGCCAGTTGCCCGGCGCCGCCCACGGTGGCCTTGGCGAGCTTCATGGCCAGATCGGCGGGCAGCCCCTCGGCCGCCCCGGCCGCCGCCAGGGTCTCGATCAGGTGGAAGACATAGGCCGGGCCCGAGCCGGAGACGGCGGTGACCGCATCCATCTGGCCCTCGTTTTCGAGCCGCACGGTCTGGCCCACGGCCGAAAGCAGCGCCTCGGCCAGCGCCATCTGCGCCTCGCCCACGCGGCCGTTTCCAATCAGCGCGGTGATGCCACGGTTTACGGCCGCCGGCGTGTTGGGCATGGCGCGGATGATCGGGGTTTCGGTCCCCAGGATCTCTTCATAGGCGCGGATGGGCGTGCCTGCGGCGACCGAAAGGAACAGCGTGTCGCCCCCGCCCAGTGCCGCGATGCGCGGCAGCGCCTCGCCCATCATCTGCGGCTTGACCGCGATCAGCACGATCGCCGGGGCCTCGGGCAGGTCCTCGTTCAGGTGCACCCCCTGCCCCTGCAGCCAGCCCGACGGCTTCGGGTCCAGCACCCAGACCGAGGCGGGCGGCAAACCCTGGCCCAGCCAGCCCGCCAGCATGGCCGAGCCCATCTTGCCGCAGCCCAGCAGAACCAGCCCGCGGCGGGCGACGTCGTTCATATCCATCATGATCCCCCTGTCTTTCGGGGGGAGATTAGGCGCGCCCGTAGGCCTCTGCAATGGCCACCTGCATGGCCTCTTCGGGGCTCTGGTCGGCCCAGGTCACGAGTTGGAAGGCAGGGTAGAACCGCTCGGAGGCGGAGATGGCGGCCGAGATCATCCGGCTGACCTGCTCGGGGTTCGCCACCTGCCCGCCCGACAGCACCAGCCCGTAGCGCCAGACCATCAGCCGCTGCTCGTGCCAGTAGGTGAAGGCCCCCGTCCAGCACATGTCATTGGCGCGGTTCAGCGTCTCGCACAGCTGGGGCAGCTTGTCCTCGGGCGGCTCCATCTCGAAGGTGCAGACCAGGCGCAGGGTCTCGTCATAGTCCGACCAGGCCAGGGTGATCGAATAGGTGCGCCACTGTCCCTCCACGGCCATCGCGATCTGGTCATCGGCGACGCGGTCGAAATCCCATTCGTGATGCTCGGCGATATGCTCGACGAGGTCGATGGGGTGCAGCTCTTCGCTCTGCAGGAAATCTTCGGAAAGTGACATGCCCGGCCTCTCTGGTTGTAGCCCCAGCAGAATTGGCAGCAACTAGGGCTTGGTGCCTGCTCAAGGTCCGGCGGAGGTTTCCACCGCCCTTACCAGATATGGTGGGGGCAAAGGCCATGCCCTGTAAAGGAGAATTTTTGTGACAAGGCGCAACCGCGCCCCAATATCTTGTGGATAAACGCAAGTATTAGGCTTTGGCCCGGCGCAGCCGCCCGCTTTCCGGGCAGGCATGAAAAAACCGGCCCCGACCGGGCCGGCCTTTCGCGAAACCGGGCGGTGCGGCGGGGTTATTTCCCGGCCGCTTGCTCCAGCGCTTCGATCCGCGCCTTCAGCGCCTCGTTCTCCTCGCGCGCCTTCTGGGCCATGGCCCGCACGGCGTCGAATTCCTCGCGGGTGACGAAATCGCGGTCCGCGAGCCAGCGGTCCATCCAGCCCTTCACCGCGGTTTCCGCCTCGTCCTTGGCCCCCTGTGCCACGCCCATGGCGTTGGTCATCAGCTGCGACATGTCTTCGAAAAACTTGTTCCGGGTCTGCATCGGCCCCTCCGGCGTTACATTTGCCTCCTATATGGTCTGCAGGCGGGCGAAGCTCAATGGTTGACTTCGCCCGCGACCAAACGGCAAGAGGCAAACATGCAGGCGGTTCTTCCCTTTCCCGATATTTCGCCCGAGCTGTTCTCGGTCTCCGTCTTCGGCGTCGAGTTCGCGCTGCGCTGGTATGCGCTGGCCTATATCGCCGGGCTGCTGCTGGGCTGGCGGCTGGTGGTGCGGCTGGTCAAGACCCAGCGGCTGTGGCCCGGGGGCCGCGCGCCGATGACGCCCGGCCAGGTGGAGGAGCTGCTGACCTGGGTGATCCTGGGGGTGATCCTGGGCGGGCGGCTGGGCTTCGTGCTGTTCTACAAGCCGCTGCATTACCTTCAGAACCCCATGGAGATCCCCATGCTGTGGCAGGGGGGCATGTCGTTTCACGGCGGCTTCATCGGCGTGATGCTGGCGGCGATCCTGTTCTGCCGCAAGCACGGCATCGCGCTCCTGTCGGCCTCGGACGCGCTGGCGCTGGCCGCGCCGCCGGGGCTGTTCTTCGGCCGGATCGCGAATTTCATTAATGCCGAGCTCTGGGGCCGCCCCTCTGACCTGCCCTGGGCGGTGGTCTTTCCCGGCGAGCTGGCGCAATACTGCCCCGGATGGGAGCAGGTGCCCTGCGCCCGCCACCCCTCGCAGCTCTACGAGGCGGGGCTGGAGGGGCTGGTGCTGGGGGCGGTGATCCTCACCCTGGTCTACCGGCGCGGCTGGCTGAAGCGGCCGGGACAGACGGCGGCTGTATTCTTCGCCGGCTACGGGCTGGCGCGGTTCACGGTGGAATTCTTCCGCCAGGCCGATTTCCAGTTCATCACGCCGGAAAACCCGATGGGCTATGCCCTGCACTGGGGCGGCCTTGGCCTGTCCATGGGGCAGCTGCTGTCGCTGCCGATGATCGCGCTGGGCCTCGTCTTCTTCCTGATCGCCCGGCGCCGCGCATGACCCCGCTGGCCGAGATCCTCGCCCGGCGCATCGCCAAGACCGGCCCGATCTCGGTGGCCGAGTACATGGCCGAGTGCCTGCTGCACCCCGAGCAAGGCTATTACGCCACGCGCGACCCGTTCGGGGCGGGCGGCGACTTCACCACCGCGCCCGAGATCAGCCAGATGTTCGGCGAGATGGCGGGGCTGTGGCTGGCGCAGGTCTGGCTGGACCAGGGGTCACCCGCCCCCTTCACGCTGGCCGAACCGGGGCCGGGACGCGGCACGCTGATGGCCGACATCCTGCGCGCCACCCGCGCCGTGCCGGGCTTTCTCGACGCCGCGCAGGTGCACCTGGTCGAGGCCAGCCCCACGCTGCGCGGGATCCAGCGCAAGACGCTGGACGGGCATCAGGTGACGTGGTGCGACAGCGTGGCCGACCTGCCCGGCCAGCCGCTCTTCCTGGTGGCCAACGAGTTTTTCGATGCCCTGCCCATCCGCCAGTTCCAGCGCGACCCCAAGGGCTGGCGCGAGCGGCAGGTGGCGCTGATCGACGGCAAGCTCGCCTTCGGCCTCTCCGCCCCCGCCCCCATCGCTGCGCTCGATCACAGGCTGGCCGATACGGAGCCCGGCGATATCGTGGAGACCTGCCCGCAGGCCGCCCCCATCATCGCCGAGATCGCCGCGCGAATCGAGGCCCATGGGGGCGCGGCCCTGGTCTTCGATTACGGCGGCTGGCATTCGCTGGGCGACACGCTGCAGGCGCTGAGGGGGCATGAGTCCGACGACCCGCTGGCCCATCCGGGCGAGGCCGACCTCACCGCGCATGTGGATTTCGAGGCGCTGGCCGCCGCCGCCCCCGGCCTCACCGCCCGTCCCCTGACCCCGCAGGGGCTGTTCCTGGAACGGCTCGGGATCACCGCACGCGCCCAGGCGCTTGCCGCGAGGCTGAGCGGGCCGGCGCTTGAGACCCATGTCGCCGCACATCGGCGCTTGACCCACCCTCAGGAAATGGGAACCCTCTTCAAGACCCTTGCCCTGATGCCGAACAACGCCCCAACCCCGCCGGGATTCGCGCCATGACGCTGGAGATTCTGACCGCCGACAACCTGTCCCCGCTGCGCCACGGGTTCTTCACCCGCAAGGGCGGGGCGTCGTCGGGTGTGTTCGCCGGGCTCAACTGCGGGCTGGGCTCGTCGGACCAGTCCGAGGTGGTGGCGATCAACCGCGCCCGCGTGGCCAGCGCGATGGGCGTGGCGCCCGAGGCGCTGGTCGCGGTGCGCCAGACCCATTCGGCGGATGTGGCCCTGGCCCCGTTCGACGACCGCCCCGATGCCGATGCCATCGTCACCGCCACGCCGGGGCTGGCGCTGACCATCCTGACCGCCGATTGCCAGCCGGTGCTTTTCGCCGATGCCGAGGCCGGCGTGATCGGCGCCGCCCATGCCGGCTGGCGCGGGGCGCTGGAGGGGGTTCTGGAGGCCACGCTCGACGCGATGGAAAGCCTCGGCGCACGGCGCGAGAACACCGCCGCGGTGATCGGCCCCACCATCAGCCAGCGCGCCTATGAGGTGGGCCCCGAATTCTTCGAGATGTTCATGGCCGAGGACCCCGGCTACAGCCGGTTCTTCGCCGGCGGCGAGGGCGACCGGATGCATTTCGACCTGCCCGCCTTCGGCCTGCACCGTCTGCGCGAGGCCGGCATCGGCCAGGCGCAATGGACCCGGCACTGCACCTATTCCGACCCCGACCGGTTCTATTCCTACCGCCGCACCACCCATGCCGGCGAGGCCGATTACGGGCGGCTGATCTCGGTCATCCGGCTCTGAAGGCTGCCACAATTTTGGCCGCTCCGGGCCGCAAGAAGCCCCTTCGCCGTCATCTCCTTGCCCCAATGCCGATCCATTCTTGGCGTGAGAGCCTGCCACGGGCAGGCAGACGGCAGAGCAAGGAGCCATGAAGATGAAAAACAAGCGCCGCTGGATGACCTGGATCCTGGAAGAAAGCACCGGCGAGGCCCTGCCCCTGCCCTGGCTGCGCAAGCGCGCAAAGGCGCGGGCCGCCTGAAACACGCCCTGCGCCTGGGACGCCGGCCCCCGGATATCCGCCCCGGCGCCGAACGGTTGCCGGAGTGTTTTGGTCCCGTGCCGTCCCGGGCTCTCGCGCCGGGAGAAACAATCCGACAACAGCGCAGCGGATTCTCCCAACACCCGTGTCAATTGCGGAGGTCTTTGGACAAACCTCTCCCAGTTGGACGATAGTGACCCTGGAAACATCCCTCTGCACGTTTCGGTGGGGACCGAGCAGATGTGGCAGACCAAAGAGGACTGATCGCATGTTCTTCCCCCACTCTTCCGACGCAGGCCCTGCGGCGAGCAAGCGGGCCAAACCGGCCGGTCATACGACGACTGCTGTTTCAGAACGGCGGCCTCGGCAGGTGATGCCTTTCACCCGAAAATACGAGGTCGCCGGCGTGACCCCCTCCGGCCAGTTCGAACGCTTCACCCGCCTGGCCCCGACCACGCCCGCCTTCGAGGATGCCTTCGCGGGCTTTTCGCGGGGGACCCTCATCCACACTCCCCGCGGCCCGGTCGCCGTGGAGGACCTAGTGCCGGGCATGCCCATCACCGTGGATGGCGGAGACCTGCCCCTGCTGTGGATCGGCTCCATGACGATCCATCCGGACCTGCCCGGCCAGCCCGAGGAAAGCGGCCGGCTGACCCGCATCACCGCCGATGCTTACGGGCTGGGCCGCCCCATGCCCGACCTTCTGCTGGGGAGCCGGGCGCGGCTGTTGTTCCGCCATGCGCAATGCGAGGCGCTGTTTGGCCAGCGCGCGGCCTTTGCACCCGCGCGCGCCTTCATCGACGGGATGAGCGCCGTCCAGATCTTCCCCGCGGGACCCGTGCGCATCTATCACCTGGCGCTGGAACGCCAGGCGGTGCTGCGCGCCAACGGAGTGGAGGTCGAAAGCTTCCATCCCGGCCAGGCGGTGGACGAGATGATGGAGCGGGACACGCTGAACCTGCTGCTCAGCCTGTTCCCGCATGCGCGCAGCCTGGGCGATTTCGGGCCCATGCCCTATCCGCGCCTGACCAGTTTTGAGCTGGAGGGGATGCGCGCCGCCTGATCAGGCGCTGCGGCTGAGGCGCTCTTCCAGCACCTCGAAGGGCACGCCGGGCTCGTCCTTGGCGCCGCGGATCACCAGCGCGGTCTTGACGCTGACCACGTTCTCGGCCGTGGTCAGTTCCTCGGTCAGGAAGGTCTGGAAGGTCGACAGGTCGGGGGCCACGCATTTCAGGATGAAATCGACCTCGCCGTTCAGCATGTGGCATTCGCGGACCAGCGGCCAGGCGCGGCAGCGCGCCTCGAAGGCCGAAAGATCGGCCTCGGCCTGGCTCTGCAGCCCCACCATGGCGAAGACCTGCACCTCGAAGCCCAGTTCGCGGATATCGACATCGGCGTGGTAGCCGCGGATATAGCCCGCCTCTTCCAGCGTCCGCACGCGGCGCAGGCAGGGCGGCGCGGAAATGCCCACGCGCTTGGCCAGCTCGACATTGGTCATGCGGCCATCGGCCTGAAGCTCGGCCAGGATTTTACGGTCGATGGGATCGAGTTTTGATCCGGACATGCAAATTCTCCGAAGTTTTGCGGATAATATGCAGCCCCTGACCTGAGCGCAATAATATTTCACCCTTGCGCAACTTCATTAAAGCATCCGGGCGGCGCCGCTTTGCCCGGGCGCTGCGGCCCGGCGCCCCTTTCGCGGCGGTGGGGCTCAGGCTATATCAGGACGGACATCAATTTCCGAGAGGCTGACATGGCTGAGACACGGCACACGAAACTGTTGATCATCGGCTCGGGCCCGGCGGGCTATACCGCCGCCGTCTACGGCGCGCGCGCCATGCTGGAGCCGGTCCTGATCCAGGGAATCCAGCCCGGCGGCCAGCTGACCATCACCACCGAGGTCGAGAACTGGCCCGGCGAGATCGAGATCCAGGGCCCCGACCTGATGGTCAAGATGGAGGCCCATGCCCGCGCCGTGGGCACCGAGATCATCGCCGACCAGATCACCTCGCTCGACCTGTCCAGGCGCCCCTTCACGGCCCAGGGCGACAGCGGCACCACCTACACGGCGGATGCGCTGATCCTGGCCACCGGCGCGCAGGCGAAATGGCTGGGCCTGCCCTCGGAAGAGAAGTTCAAGGGCTTCGGCGTGTCGGCCTGCGCCACCTGCGACGGCTTCTTCTACCGCGGCCAGGAGGTGGTGGTGGTCGGCGGCGGCAACACCGCCGTCGAAGAGGCGCTGTTCCTGACCAATTTCGCCGACAAGGTCACGCTGATCCACCGCCGCGACTCGCTCCGCTCGGAAAAGATCCTGCAGGACCGGCTGTTCAAGAACCGCAAGGTCGAGCTGCTGTGGAACCACACCATCGACGAGGTGCTCGGCACCGAGGACCCCTTGGGCGTGACCGGCGTGCGCGCCCGCCACGTGGAGACCGGCGAGATCACCGAGGTGCCCTGCACCGGCTTTTTCGTGGCGATCGGCCATGCGCCGGCCTCGGAGCTGGTGAAGGACCAGCTGGAAACCCATATGGGCGGCTACGTGGTCACCCAGGCGGACAGCACCGCCACCTCGATTCCCGGTGTCTTCGCCGCGGGCGACCTGACCGACCACAAGTACCGGCAGGCGGTGACAAGCGCGGGCATGGGCTGCATGGCGGCGCTGGAAGCTGAACGCTTTTTGGCCGAGGAAGACGGATAATTTCCCGCCCGGGGCCAAATTCGCGTCCTTTTCGCCGCATTTTTCCACATAAGTTCAGGGGCGCTTGCCATTCGCCCCTGTTCGGCGTTAGGCCCGCCCCGAGCCCGGGCACCGGCCCGGCGCCCTTGAAGCCGAAAAACAGAGATTAAGCTGATGTCGATGCCGAACCTCGCTCCGATCCCGGAGCTGTATGTTTCCCATGAAAGCGCCCTGAAACTGAAGAACGAGGCCGGCGATCTGCCCAGCTGGGACCTCACCCCGCGCCAGATCTGCGACCTGGAGCTGCTGATGAATGGCGGGTTCAACCCGCTCAAGGGCTTCCTGACCGAAGAGGATTACGACGGCGTCGTCGAGAACATGCGCCTGGCCGACGGCACGCTCTGGCCGATGCCGATTACGCTGGACGTGTCAGAGGAGTTCGCCGGAAGCCTGGAGCTGGGCCAGGACATCGCCCTGCGCGACCAGGAGGGCGTGATCCTCGCCATCCTCAACGTCACCGACCGCTGGACCCCGGACAAATCGCGCGAGGCGGAAAAGGTGTTCGGCGCCGATGACATCGCGCACCCGTCGGTGAACTACCTGCACCATGCCGCGGGCAAGGTCTACCTGGGCGGCCCGGTGACCGGCATCCAGCAGCCGGTGCATTACGATTTCCGCGGCCGCCGCGACACCCCGAACGAGCTGCGCGCCTATTTCCGCAAGCTGGGCTGGCGCCGGGTGGTGGCCTTCCAGACCCGCAACCCGCTGCACCGCGCCCACCAGGAGCTGACCTTCCGCGCCGCCAAGGAGGCGCAGGCCAACCTGCTGATCCACCCGGTCGTGGGCATGACCAAGCCCGGCGATGTTGATCACTTCACCCGCGTGCGCTGCTACGAGGCGGTGCTGGACAAATACCCCTCCTCCACCACCTCGCTGAGCCTGCTGAACCTGGCCATGCGCATGGCCGGGCCCCGCGAGGCCGTCTGGCACGGCCTCATCCGCCGCAACCACGGCTGCACCCATTTCATCGTCGGCCGCGACCATGCCGGCCCCGGCAAGAACAGCCAGGGCGAGGATTTCTACGGCCCCTATGACGCGCAGGAGCTGTTCCGCGAGCACCAGGACGAGATCGGCATCGAGATGGTGGACTTCAAGCACATGGTCTATGTGCAGGAGCGCGCCCAGTACGAGCCCGCCGACGAGATCGAGGCTGGCCTGACGGTGCTGAACATCTCGGGCACCGAGCTGCGCCGCCGGCTGGCCGAGGGGCTGGAGATCCCCGACTGGTTCTCCTTCTCCGAGGTGGTGAACGAACTGCGCCGCACCCGGCCGCCGCGCGCCAAGCAGGGCTTCACCGTGTTCTTCACCGGGCTTTCCGGCTCGGGCAAATCCACCATCGCCAACGCGCTGATGGTCAAGCTGATGGAGATGGGCGGCCGCCCGGTGACGCTGCTCGATGGCGATGTGGTGCGCAAGCACCTGTCGTCCGAGCTGGGCTTCTCCAAGGAGCACCGCGACATCAACATCCGCCGCATCGGCTATGTCGCCTCGGAGATCACCAAGAACGGCGGCATCGCGCTCTGCGCCCCGATCGCGCCCTACGCGGCGACCCGCCGCGGCGTGCGCGAGATGGTCGAGCAATACGGCGCCTTCTGCGAGGTCCATGTCGCCACCTCGCTGGAGGAGTGCGAGCGCCGCGACCGCAAGGGGCTCTACAAGCTGGCCCGCGAAGGCAAGATCAAGGAATTCACCGGCATCTCGGACCCCTATGAAGAGCCGCAGGCCCCCGAGCTGCGCGTGGACACCGAGAACGTGGACGTGGACAACTGCGCCCACCAGGTGATCCTGAAGCTGGAGCAGATGGGGCTGATCGCAGGCTGATCTGCCACCCCATGAAATCAAAACGCCCCGCCGGATCCGGCGGGGCGTTTTTTTTCGTGCAGCGCTCAGGCGCGCCTGCGCGGCGGGCGGACCATCCGCATCAGCACGCTGTCTTTCAGGATATAGTGGTGGTACAGCGCGGCGGCCGCGTGCAGCCCGGCCAGCACCAGCATCCCGTTCATCACGACCACGTGCACCTCGCCCAGCAGGCCGATCTTGCCGTACCAGGCCAGAGCGCCCAGCGCCGGGACCGCGAACAGCAGGACATACAGCAGCCCATGCGCCGCCCCCGCGGCCTTTTCGAGGATCTCGGGCCCGTCGCCGAGGGGCGCGGGTGCACCCTGAAACAGCCGCACGATCACCCTGAGCGCCACCAATGCCAGCACGGCAAGGCCCACATAGACATGCACCGCCGGGGTCAGTCCGGTGACCGCCTCAGCCTTCAGAACCGCGCGCAGGGCGCGGCCCATCCCGTCACTCACAATGTAGTTCACCGCAATCAGCAGCACGATGATCCAGTGCAGAGCAATCTGGAGACCGCTGTAGCTTTCGCTTGTTTTCATGTCGGAATTTCCCTGATGCCAGCCCCGAACCGCCGGGGCCGGCGGACGTTGATGGCCGGCCAGCGACCGCGTCCGCCACGCGCGCAGGGTCATGCTGCGCCGCCGCAATGTCAATCTGGCCGGGGAAATCCCTGCGCGGCGGTCTCAGTGCACGTTGACCGGCGCCAGGTCGTTCTGACGGGCCAGCACGAAGGCCAGCTTGCGGTCGCGCACCAGCGCCAGCCGCTCGCCGCTGGAATCGTGCACGGCATAAAGCAATTCCACCCCCTGCGCCTGCTCGCGCAGGTCCTCGGGCAGGTCCTCGGTCTTCACGGGGCGGACATAGACGATCTTGTCCTCGCCACCCGGCAGGAAATCGTATTTCGCGTTCATCGCATTCCCCCTCTTGTTCAGGCCCGCTTGATCTCGATCCGCTGGACCACGGCGTCGGGCACCGCGCGCTCCAGGTCGACATGCAGCAGGCCGTTCTCCATCTCGGCACCGGCCACCTCGACGCCGTCGGCCAGCACGAAGCTGCGCTGGAACTGCCGCGCGGCGATGCCGCGATGCAGGAACACGCGCTCGTCGCTGTCGTCGCACTGGCGGCCGCGGATCACCAGCTGGCGGTCCTCGACGGTGATCGACAGATCCTCTTCGCGGAACCCCGCCACGGCGAGGGTGATGCGATAACCCCGCTCGCTGGTCTGTTCGATGTTGAAGGGCGGATAGCCCTCGTTCCCGGATTTCGCGGTCCGTTCCACGAGGCGCTCAAGTTGCTCGAATCCCAAGAGAAAGGGATGCGAGGCGAGGGTCAGTTTCGTCATGCTTCAAGTCCTTGCGTCAAGCGACCTGTATGTGGTCGGCCCCTTGGGACAGGCGGCCTTGGCAAAATATGGGGGGCAGCCGCGCGGCCCGCAAGGGCACAGCTTCCCGCAAGCCCCCAAAAACGCTATCTTAACGGTCTGCCTCTGGTGCCGACTCACCCCGGGAGTTTCCGATGAACATGGCCAGCGAAATGAAGAGCGAGGAGGTCCTGCGCGTGAAGCTCGAGGTTCTGCGCCGCGAGCACCGCGATCTCGACGACGCTATTCGGGCGCTTGAGGCCCAGGGCGGCGTCGCCTGCCAGTTCACCGTGAAACGCCTGAAAAAGCAGAAACTGTCCCTGAAAGACCAGATCGCCGTGATCGAGGACCGTCTGACCCCTGATATCATTGCGTAAGCAAGCCATCTGGCTATAGTGCCGCTTCCGAAATCAATGTGAGGCGGGGCAGCGATGAGCGACGTGAAAGTGGGCATCATCATGGGCAGCCAGTCGGACTGGCCCACGATGAAACTGGCAGCCGAAATCCTGGACGAGTTGGGCGTGGCCTACGAGGCCAAGATCGTGTCCGCCCACCGCACCCCCGACCGGCTGTGGAGCTATGGCAAGACGGCCGTCGACCGCGGCCTGCAGGTGATCATCGCCGGGGCCGGCGGCGCGGCGCATCTGCCGGGCATGATGGCCAGCAAGACCCGCGTGCCGGTGATCGGCGTGCCGGTGCAGACCCGGGCGCTGTCGGGCGTCGATTCGCTCTATTCCATCGTGCAGATGCCCCAGGGCTTCCC
>ENA-ORCT01000855-ORCT01000855.1-marine-metagenome-genome-assembly--contig:-NODE-855-length-12984-cov-3.462075_pt1 | contig 12984 bp, 9 predicted proteins | sample MGYA00248632_ERZ508511 | MGnify/ENA primary metagenome ERZ508511 (study PRJEB26182, sample SAMN06268839) | marine metagenome | isolation source: Tt an P1-techrep anaerobic enrichment on pine from sediment...
GCCAGCCGAGCCACGCCGGCCGGCTGGCATTTCGGAGAGCAACGGGAAGGCGGCGGGCCGAAGCCCCAAAAAGGGGGGCGGCGCCTCCGTTGGGGAAGAGGCGCCGCCGAATTGCGCTCTGGGTCCTTGGGGAAGTGGACAAGGCGCCTATTGATGCCAGGCTGCCAGGGTGAAAATGCACCCGGCGCGCCCGGCGTCCGGTTTCCCGGCACCCCTTTCCCCCGCAAACACGGGCTGGTCCGGGGCGATGCTGTTCCAGGCCAATGCCTTCACTCGCGGAACGATTCCACATTCTCAGATTCGCGCCCGGCGCGAATTGACCAAGATCAAGCCCGGCCGTTTTCCACACCGAGCCGCCCTGCCGCCGGCCGGTTCCCGGAATTTCGGTTCCCTGCCCTCTGGACGAATCCGCCGCGGCGCGGATAACCGGGCTCATGGCCTCGTTTCTCGAACCCTCCACGCCCGAGCGGCATTCCCTCTTCGAAGACGCCTTCGCGCTGCTGATCGGCACCGCGCTGATGGCGCTGTCGGTGCAGTTCCTGCGTGAGGGCGGGCTGATCACCGGGCAGGTCGCGGGGCTTTCGCTGCTGATCTCCTATGCCGGCGGGGTCAGCTTCGGCGCGGTGTTCTTCGTGCTGAACCTGCCCTTCTACTGGCTGGCCTTCCGCCGCATGGGGCCGGCCTTCACGCTCAAGACCTTCGCCGCGGTGGCCATCCTGTCGGGCTTTACCGAACTGTTCCCGCTGGTGATGCGGTTCGAGGGCGTGCACCCGCTGGCCGGCGCCCTTCTGGCGGGGGTCACGGGGGGCGCGGGGCTGCTGGTGCTGTTCCGCCATGGCGCCACGCTGGGCGGCGTGGGCGTGGTGGCGATGTATCTGCAGGACAGCCGCGGCATCAAGGCCGGCACGGTGATGCTGGGCTTCGACGCCTGCGTCTTCGCGCTGGCCCTCGCGCTGTTCGAGCCGGTGACCGTGGCCTATTCCCTGGCCGGCGCCGCGCTTTTGAACGTCATGATCGCCATCAATCACCGCCGGGACCGCTATATCGCGCGCTAGGCCCCCGCCCCGCGGCACATTAAGGACTCGCCTTTTCTGCGCCTGCACTGTAAGGCCGCCTCAACCCAAGATGAGGCAGCTGACTATGGACCTTCGCAATATTGCGATCATCGCCCACGTGGACCACGGCAAGACCACGCTGGTGGACGAACTTCTGAAACAATCCGGCGCTTTCCGGGAAAAACAGGCCGTGGCCGAGCGCGCCATGGACAGCAACGACCTGGAGCGCGAGCGCGGCATCACCATCCTGGCCAAGGCCACCAGCGTTGAATGGGGCGGCCACCGGGTGAACATCGTCGACACCCCCGGCCACGCCGATTTCGGCGGCGAGGTGGAGCGTATCCTCAGCATGGTTGACGGCGTGGTCCTGCTGGTCGACGCCGCCGAAGGCCCGATGCCGCAGACCAAGTTCGTCACCTCCAAGGCGCTGGCGCTTGGCCTGCGCCCGATCGTGGTGCTGAACAAGGTGGACAAGCCCGATGCCGAGCCCGAGCGCGCCCTGGACGAGGTGTTCGATCTCTTCGCCAATCTCGGCGCCGATGACGAGCAGCTGGATTTCCCCCATCTCTACGCCTCGGGCCGCGCCGGCTGGGCCGATGCCGAGCTTGACGGGCCCCGCAAGGACCTGCACGCGCTCTTCGACCTGATCCTCGAGCATGTCCCGGCCCCCAAACAGGTGGCGCGCCGGGAGGAGCCCTTCAGCATGCTGGCCACCACCCTGGGCGCCGACCCCTTCCTGGGCCGCATCCTGACCGGCCGCATCGAAAGCGGCACGGTGAAACCCGGCGATGCGGTCAAGGCGCTGTCGCGCGACGGCACGCTGGTGGAGCAGTTCCGGGTCTCCAAGATCCTCGCCTTCCGCGGCCTCAGCCAGCAGCCCATCGACGAGGCAGAGGCGGGCGATATCGTCTCCATCGCGGGCATGGCCAAGGCCACCGTGGCCGACACCATCTGCGCCCCTTCGGTCGACACCCCGATCCCGGCCCAGCCCATCGACCCGCCCACCATCACCGTGACCTTCGGCATCAATGACAGCCCGCTGGCAGGCAAGGACGGTAAGAAGGTGCAGAGCCGCGTGATCCGCGACCGGCTGCTGAAAGAGGCCGAATCCAACGTCGCCATCCGCGTCACCGACACCCCCGGCGGCGAGGCCTTCGAGGTCGCCGGCCGTGGCGAGCTTCAGATGGGCGTGCTGATCGAGAACATGCGCCGCGAAGGGTTCGAGCTGTCGATCTCGCGCCCGCAGGTGCTGTTCCGCGAGGAAGACGGCCAGAAGATGGAGCCGATCGAGGAAGTCACCATCGACGTCGACGACGAATATTCCGGCGTCGTGATCGAAAAGCTCACCGGCACCCGCAAGGGCGAGCTGCTGGAGATGCGCCCCGCAGGCGCGGGCAAGACCCGGATCATCGCCCATGTCCCCTCGCGCGGGCTGATTGGCTATCACGGCGAGTTCCTGACCGACACCCGCGGCACCGGCGTGCTGAACCGCGTGTTCCACGAATGGGCGCCCTACAAGGGCCCGATCCCGGGCCGCCGCGCCGGCGTGCTGATCTCCATGGAGAACGGCACCAGCGTGGCCTATGCGCTGTTCAACCTCGAAGACCGCGGCAAGCTGTTCATCGGTGCGCAGGAGCCGGTCTACCAGGGCATGATCATCGGCGAGCACAGCCGCGACAACGATCTCGAGGTGAACCCGCTGAAGGGCAAGAAACTGACCAATATCCGGGCCTCGGGCACGGACGAGGCGGTACGCCTCACCACGCCGGTGCGGATGAGCCTCGAAGAGGCCATCGCCTATATCGACGATGACGAGCTGGTCGAGGTCACGCCCAACGCGGTCCGCCTGCGCAAGCGCTTCCTCGACCCGCATGAGCGCAAGCGGCAGGCCCGCGCCGCCGGCTGAGGCTTGCGCGCCGCGCCGGGGGCTGCGAGACTGAACCGGTCTCAAGGCAACCGGCGGGGCTCCCGTGACGCACAGATTGCTCGTTGCGCTCAGCGCGTCGCTCTTCGGCGCCCTCACGGCCCCGCTGCAGGCGGAGACGCTGCTCTGTCCGGGCGGCGAGGTCACCGTTAAGGCCCCCGATGATGGCAGCGCGGCGCAGGTCTGCGAGCTGGTCGAAGAGGTCCGGCCCATCCTGGCCGAATGCGGGCTGGAGCAGGAGGCGCCGGTCAGCATCCACGTTGTCGCAGAGGCCACCCATGTGGCCGCCCCCATGGTTGGCAGCTACGCCGCCGGCAGCAACGAAATCAAACTCACCCATCCGGACCACCTGTCCGATGTGATCCTCCCCGATCACCCCTTCGCCCGGCTGGCGCCCGATCTCACGTTCCAGAGCCTGCTGGTGCATGAGCTGAGCCACGCGTTCCTCGACCAGGCCGAGTGCACGCGAGAGCGCTGCGTGGCCGAGCATGAATACGTGGCCTACGCGATGCAGCTGTCTGTGCTGCCGCCCGAGGCGCGCGAAATGCTGATCGGGGAATACGCCACCGACAAGACCTTCGGGGTGGAAATCCTCAACGATTTCATTGCCGAAGCCGACCCTCTCTTCTTCGCCTCGCGGGTCTGGGAGCATTTCTCGAAGCCCGGAAACGGCTGCGATTTCATCCGCAAGATCGTGAGCGGCGAGGCCGACCTGCGCCTGCCGCCCCTCTGAGGGAGCGGCTGCCGGCCCGCCCCGGCGGCCGGCCTTTTCCTTGGCCATCCGGGACCCTGTTGCAGTACCATCCCGCCGAAGGGAGAGAGACATGCGCAAGCTGCAGACACAGGGCGTGCACCACATCACGCTGACGGGCGCCGACCGGCAGACCTCGATCGATTTCTGGGAAGGCGTTCTGGGCATGCCCTTCGTCTTCGACCAGCCCAATCTCGACAACCCCGACGAGGGGCATCTCTATTTCGACCCCGGCGACGGGCGGCTGATCACCGTGTTCACCAACGAAAGCCGAACGCCCAACCCGCGCCGCACCCCGACCGATCCGGGCTGCGTGCATCACCTGGCCTTCAATGTCAGCAAGGCGACCTTCAGCCAGGCGGTGGAGCGGCTGGAGGAACGTGGCATCCGCCATTCCGGGCCCCGCGACCGCGGCTTCATGGATTCGATCTATTTCACCGACCCGATGGGCCTGCTGATCGAGCTGGCCTGCTACCGGTTCGAGCCGCCGGTGGGCTGCACCCATGCCGATGTGATGATCGAGGCCCACCGCATCCGGGTGGAGCGTGGCGACTACAACATCGCCGAGGTGCATCTGGCCGATGCAATCGAATTGCTGGTCGCGCGGCGGCAGCAATCGCTGTCGGCCGACCGCGCGCCCAGGAACCCCTACTGAGGGGTCACTCGCTGGTCTCGACGATCAGCAGTTCCCGCTCGGAGGCGCCGCGCGCGTGGCTCAGCGCCTCCTGGTATTCGGGGCTGTGATAGCACTGCTCGGCCGCCTCGACCGAGGGGAAGCGCGCCACGACATTGCGCGGCCGCTCCTTGCCCTCAAGCTGCACGTAGCGACCGCCGCGGGCGATGAAGTGCCCGCCATGCTTGGCGATGGCGGGCCCGGCCAGCGCGGCGTATTTGCCATAGGCCTCTTCGTCGGTGACGGTCACATGGGCGATCCAGAGGGCCGGCATATCACGCTCCTTCGATCACGGATTTCGCCGCGGCGATGGCGGCATCGGCGTTGCTGGGGTCCTTGCCGCCGCCCTGGGCCATGTCGGGACGGCCGCCGCCGCCCTTGCCGCCCAGCTCGGCCACCGCGGCCTTGACCAGGTCCACGGCCGAAACCAGCCCGGTCAGGTCGTCGGTCACGCCCGCGGCCACCGCCGCCTTGCCGCCGGCATCGGCCACCAGCAGAACCGCGCCCGAGCCCAGCCGCGCCTTGTGCTCGTCGATCAGCGCCGGCAGGTCCTTGCCCGACACGCCGCTCAGGCTCTGCGCGAGGAAGTTGATGCCGTTCACCTTTTCCGGCTCGGCCGCCGCCTGGCCGCCGCCGCCGGCCATGGCCAGCTCGCGGCGCAGCTGCGCCACCTCGTTCTGCAGCGCGCGGCGTTCGTCGACCAGCGCGCGCACGCGCTCGACGATCTCGCCCGGCTGCGCCTTCAGCGTCTCGGCCACCTGGCCCAGGCTGCGCTGCTGGCCGATCAGGTGCTTCAGCGCCGCCTCGCCGGTCAGCGCCTCGATCCGCCGCACGCCCGACGACGACGCGCTGTCGCCCAGCACCACGCAGAGGCCGATATCGCCGGTCTGCTTCACATGGGTGCCGCCGCAGAGCTCGATCGACCAGGTGTTGCCGTCGCTGCCCTTGCCGGTGGCCGCGCGGCCCATCGACACCACCCGCACCTCGTCGCCGTATTTCTCGCCAAAGAGCGCCTGCGCGCCGATGGCGCGGGCGTCGTCGGGCGTCATGATCCGGGTCTCGACGGGGGTGTTCTGGCGGATGAAGCCGTTGACCTCGGCCTCGACCGTGGCCAGCTCCTCGTCGCTCAAGGCCTTGGCGTGGGAGAAGTCAAAGCGCAGCCGGTCCTCGGCATTGAGCGAGCCGCGCTGCGCCACATGTTCGCCCAGCGTGCCGCGCAGCGCCTCGTGCAGCAGGTGCGTGGCCGAGTGGTTGGCCCGGATCGCCGCGCGCCGCGCGTGATCGACCTCCAGCTCGGCGCCCTGCCCGGGCTCCAGCCTGCCCTCGGTGACCTCGGCGAAATGCAGGAAGACGCCGGCCACCTTCTTGGTGTCGGTGATCCGGGCCGCGCCGGTTTCGGTCTTCAGCGTGCCGGTGTCGCCCACCTGGCCGCCGGATTCGGCATAGAACGGGGTCTGGTTCACCACGACCTGCACGCTCTCGCCCTTCCCCGCGGCCTTCAGCGCCGATCCGTCGCGCACCAGCGCCAGGATCTGGCCCTCGGCGCTCTCGGTGTCATAGCCCAGGAACTCGGTGGCGCCGTGCTTTTCGGCCAGGTCGAACCAGATCGCGGCATCCTTGGTTTCGCCCGAACCGGCCCAGCTGGCGCGCGCCTTGGCCTTCTGCTCCTCCATGGCGGCGTCGAAGCCGCTCACGTCGACCGTGCGGCCCTTTTCGCGCAGCGCGTCTTGGGTCAGGTCGAGCGGGAAGCCGTAGGTGTCATAGAGCTTGAACGCCGCCTCGCCGGGCAGGGCCGCGCCCTCGGGCAGCCTGCCCAGCTCGTCATCGAGCAGCCGCAGCCCGCGCTCCAGCGTCTGGATGAAGCGGGTTTCCTCCAGCTTCAGGGTTTCCTCGATCAGCGCCTGCGCCCGGCCGAGCTCGGGGTAGGCCGCGCCCATCTGGGTGACCAGCGACGGCACCAGCCGGTGCATCAGCGGGTCGTTCGCGCCCAGCAGATGGGCGTGGCGCATGGCCCGGCGCATGATCCGGCGCAGCACGTAGCCGCGCCCCTCGTTGGAGGGCATCACGCCGTCGGCGATCAGGAAGGAGGTGGAGCGCAGGTGGTCCGCGATCACCCGGTGATGCACGTTGCCGGTCCCGTCGGGCTCGGTCGAGGTGGCATGCGCCGAGGCCTCGATCAGCGCGCGCATCAGGTCGGTGTCATAGTTGTCATGCTTGCCCTGCAGCAGGGCGCCGATCCGCTCCAGCCCCATGCCGGTGTCGATCGAGGGCTTGGGCAGGTTCTCGCGGTGGCCGTCCTCGAACTGCTCGAACTGCATGAAGACGAGGTTCCAGATCTCGATGAAGCGGTCGCCATCCTCTTCCGGGCTGCCCGGAGGGCCGCCCCAGATGTGATCGCCGTGATCGTAGAAGATCTCCGAGCACGGGCCGCAGGGGCCGGTCGGGCCCATGGCCCAGAAATTGTCGTCCGTGGCGATGCGGATGATCCGCTCGTCCGGCAGCCCGGCGTATTTCTTCCAGATATTCGCGGCCTCGTCATCGTCGTGGTAGACGGTGACGCAGAGGCGGTCCTTGTTGATCCCGAATTCCTTGGTCACCAGGTCCCAGGCATAGGGAATCGCCTCTTCCTTGAAATAGTCGCCGAACGAGAAGTTCCCCAGCATTTCAAAGAAGGTGTGGTGACGCGCGGTGTAGCCCACGTTGTCGAGGTCGTTATGCTTGCCCCCGGCGCGCACGCATTTCTGCGAGGTGGTCGCGCGGGTGTAGTCGCGATGCTCCACCCCGGTGAACAGGTTCTTGAACTGAACCATGCCCGCGTTGGTGAACATCAGCGTCGGGTCGTTGCGCGGCACGAGCGGCGAGCTGTCCACCACCTCGTGCCCGTTTTTCTCGAAGAAGTTCAGAAAGGTTGAACGGATTTCGTTCAGACTCGGCATCGCTTGGGGCCTCTTGCGGCGTGTGAAACGGGTTCTGCCCCGTTTATCCCTGCGCGCGGGGCCTGTCCACAGCAAGAAAAAGGCCGGGCACATCGGCCCGGCCCCGTTTCGCCGCGTGACGGTCCGGATCAGCCCTCGACCACGTCCTCGTCGCGGTCCATGTGGAAATCCAGCCCGTGGGCGGCGCGGATCTTGTCCTCGATCTCCAGGGCGATGCCGGCGTTCTCCTTGAGGAAGGTCTTGGCATTTTCCCGGCCCTGGCCGATGCGCTCGTCGCCATAGGAATACCAGGCACCGGATTTCTCCACCACGCCGGCCTTCACGCCCAGATCCAGCAGCTCGCCGGTCTTGGAGATGCCCTCGCCATACATGATGTCGAATTCCACCTGCTTGAAGGGCGGCGCGACCTTGTTCTTAACCACCTTGACGCGGGTGGCGTTGCCCACCACCTCGTCGCGGTCCTTGATCGAGCCGATGCGGCGGATGTCCAGCCGCACCGAGGAATAGAATTTCAGCGCGTTGCCGCCGGTGGTGGTTTCGGGGCTGCCGAACATCACGCCGATCTTCATGCGGATCTGGTTGATGAAGATCACCATGCAGTTGGAGCGCGCGATGGAGCCGGTGAGCTTGCGCATGGCCTGGCTCATCAGCCTCGCCTGCACGCCCACGTTGCTGTCGCCCATGTCGCCCTCGAGCTCGGATTTCGGGGTCAGCGCGGCCACCGAATCGACCACCACCATGCTGACCGCGCCCGAGCGCACCAGGGTGTCCACGATCTCGAGCGCCTGTTCGCCGGTGTCGGGCTGGCTGATCAGCAGCTCGTCCAGGTCGACCCCCAGCTTCCTGGCATAGATCGGGTCGAGCGCGTGCTCGGCATCCACGAAGGCGCAGACGCCGCCCTTTTTCTGTTCCTCGGCCACGCAATGCAGCGTCAGCGTGGTCTTGCCCGAGCTTTCGGGGCCGTAGATCTCGACGATCCGGCCCTTGGGCAGCCCGCCGATCCCCAGCGCGATGTCGAGGCCCAGCGAGCCGGTCGAGGTCGCCTCGATCTCGGCCACCGGGTTGTCGGCGCCGAGCTTCATGATCGAGCCCTTGCCGAATTGCCGTTCGATCTGCGCCAGCGCGGAATCGAGGGCCTTTTGCTTGTCGGGGTTACGCTTGTCAGCCATGTCCAGAAGGTTCGCCATTGCCATTGGTTGCTTCCTTATTCCACACCCGCGCCCGGGCGGCAATCATCGCTCGTGTTCGCCTCTTGTTCTCACCTTATGAGACCAAAATGAGAACATTTCAAGAATTTTTCCGCAAACCATGTTTGTCCGTTCCGGGTTAAGGACTAGTTTACCGAGCAAGGCGAGATTTCTAGGCAGGGGACGCAGGCAATGATGATGTTCTGGAAGGCACGGCTGGTGATGCTGGCGGTGCCCAAGACCGGCACGCAGGCCTATGAGGCCGCGCTCGGCGATCGGGCCGACATGGTGATCCGTCACCCCCCGGGCGCCAAGCACGTGACGGCGCAGGGCTTCCGGCGCAAGCTGCTGCCGTTCCTCGACCCCGACGGCCGCCAGGGCCTGGAGACCCTGGCCGTGATTCGCGACCCGCTCGACTGGCTGGGGAGCTGGTATCGCTACCGCAGCCGGCCGCAGCTCGACGGCCAGCGGAACTCGACCGCCGGGCGGTCCTTCGACGAATTCGTCGAGGCCTATCTCACCCCCGCGCCACCCGCCTTCGCGCGGGTCGGCTCGCAGGCGCGATTCGCGTCGAACAAGGCCGGGGAGGTAATCGTCGACCACCTCTTCGCCTATGAGGACCAGGCCAGCCTGCGGCGGTTCCTGCAAGAGCGTCTCGGCGTCGAGATCACGCCGCCCGAGCGCAATGTCTCGCCGCCCGGCAAGCTCTCTCTCGATCCCGGGACCGAGGCCCGGCTGCGCGAGGTCTTCGCCCCCGATTTCACCCTGCACGCGCGGGCGCGCACCGGCTATGCGCGGCAGGGCTGAGCGCTAGACCATCTGCGCCTGAACGGTATCCGTGAGCTGGGTCAGCGAAAACGGCTTGGGCAGGAAGACCGAATTCGGAATCCCGGCCTGGGTGTCGCTGAACGTCTCCTCGGCATAGCCCGAGATGAACACCACCCGCGTCTGCGGCCGGTCGCGCAGCGCCTCGCGCACCCAGGTCGGCCCATCCATCCCCGGCATCACCACGTCGGTGAGGAACACGTCCACCTTGATCGCGCCGTCTTGCAGCGTCTCCAGCGCCTGTTCGGCGCTCTCGGCCTCGAGCACGGTATGGCCGCGCAGGCGCAATGCCCGCGCGGCGAAGGCACGCACCGGCGCCTCGTCCTCGACCAGAAGCACCACCCCCTCGCCCTGCCGCAGCGCATCGCCCCCGGGCGGCGTCGCGCCGTCCTCGGGCTCCGGCGCCTCCGCGGCGGCGTGCTCTTCCTCCCGCTCGCGGGCCGGGAAATAGAGGGTGAAACAGGTGCCGCTGCCCACCGCGCTGTCGGCAAAGATGAACCCCCCGCTCTGCTTCACGATGCCATAGGCCGTGGACAGGCCCAGCCCGGTGCCCTCGCCGGTGCGCTTGGTGGTGAAGAACGGCTCGAAGATCTTGTTCAGCTTGTCCGGCGGGATGCCGTTGCCGTCGTCGATGACCCGCACCAGGACATAGTCGCCCGGCGGCACCACCGCCCGGTCGCGCCCCAGCTCGGCGTCGAGATGGTGCATCGCGGTCTCGATCCGGATCTCGCCGCCCTCGGGCATGGCGTCGCGCGCGTTGACCACCAGGTTCATGATCACCTGCTCAAGCTGCCGCTTGTCGGCCCGGATCGGCGCCAGCCCCGGGTCGTGCGAGAAGACCAGAGACACCTTTTCGCCCACCAGCCGGTTCAGCAGATGGGTGAGATCGGTCAGGATGTCGCGCAGGTCCAGCAGCTCGGGCCGCAGCGTCTGCTTTCGCGAAAAGGCCAGGAGCTGGCCGACCAGGCTGGCGGCGCGGTTGGCGTTCTGGGAGATCTGCATCAGGTCGCCATAGTCCGGATCGCCCTGGTCATGGCGCAGCAAGAGCAGGTCGCAATGCCCCGAGATCGCGGTCAACAGGTTGTTGAAATCATGCGCCACGCCCCCGGCGAGCTGGCCGATCGCCTGCATCTTCTGGCTCTGCACGAATTGCGCCTCCAGCGTCTTGAGCTTGGTGGCGTCATTCAGCACCGCCACCAGGCTGACCGCGCCGTCCTGCACGATGCGTTCCAGCGCGACCTGCACGAACAGTTCCCTGTCGTCGCGCAGCACGCGCAGCACCTCGGAACGGTTGGCCACCCGGCCCGCCGCCACGTCCTCCAGCCAGTCGCGCAGCGAGCGGCCCAGCCCCTCCACCCGGTCCGACAGGCTCACCTCGCCGCCCGGCCAGCCCAGCAGATCCCGCGCCAGGCGGTTGGCCTGGAAGATCCGCCCCTCCGGGGACAGTTGCAGCAGCGCCACCGGCAGGGGCTCGAACAGCGGCCCGTCGATCCCCGGCGCCGCCCCCGTGCCGCTCACCGGCAACAGGAACATCTCCCGCCGCCCCGCCCCTTTGGCGAATTCGACGATCTGCACCTGCGAGGCGCCGCCGCCCAGGCCGGACAGCGCGACCACGCCCGAGCCTGCGGGAACCGGGCCGCCGAAGGCCTGCTCCAGCGTCCGCATGCGCCCGCCCAGCAGATGCCGTGCCGCCTCGTTCATGAACAGGATCGTGTCGTTGCGCCCCACCGTCAGCAGCGGCAGGCCCAGCCCCTCGATCCCGCGGGCGGGGCCGGGATCGGCCCGCTCGTCGAAACGCCAATAGACCATGCCGCCGGGCAGCCGGTGCGCGGCGACGCGCACATGGCCGTGGCGCGTCACCACGTCCTCATGCGCCGCGCCACGCTCTTGGCTGCGGGCCAGAAGGCGATAGATCACCGAGGCGGGATCGGCGAAAAGCCCGCCAAGCGCGCGGATCAGGGTCCTGGCCCCGTCGCCCTCGGGGCCGAACCGTTCGCGCGCCACGGTGTTGCGGTAGGTGACGCGGCCGTCGCCATCGGTGACGAAGCCCGGCGCAGCGTCCCGCCCGGCAAAGGCCCGCGCCAGCCGGACGGCCCCGCGCGCCGCGGCGCTCGCGCGCCGGTGCACGAAGCTCAGCACGGCCGTCAGGGACATCAGGCTCAGCCCAATGCCCGCCAGCACCGGCCCGTACAGCGGACCGGGAACGTGCAGCGAAGCCCCCATCAGCACCAGCGCAACCGCCAGCACCTGCCACGCGCGCGCCGCGAAAGCGGCCGCGACATAAGAGAGCGAATCGGATCCCTGTGCCGTATTCGACACGCGCAGCCCCCGTTGCAATTCATCCATTCGCATTTCGACGCTAAGTGGTTAAGCGCCGCTTAATTTTTTTCAGAATAGCAACCGGCGGTTGTCGCGCCTACCGGGTTTATGCGCGCCTCAGAACGGCACCGTAAAACCCGTCGCCGCCGTCCAGCGGGGTCAGCCGGCGGCTGGCCTCGAGCGTGAAGCCCGGACGCCGCGCCAGGAAGGCCGAGACCTGCGCGGCATTTTCGTCCTCCAGCAGCGAACAGGTCGCGTAGGCCAGGCACCCGCCCGGCGCCACCAGCGCCGCAGCCCGGTCCAGGATGGCGGCCTGTGTGGCGGTGAGGCGCTCCAGGTCCTGAGGGGAGAACCGCCATTTGCCCTCGGGGCTGCGCCGCCACGCCCCGCTGCCCGAACAGGGCACGTCGCAGAGCACCAGGTCAAAGGGCGCCTCTTCCTCCAGCTCGTCCCCCCGCAACAGCCGCACCTGCACGCCCGCCCGGCCCGCCCGCGCAGGCAGGTCGCGCATCCGTTGCGGTGCCGCGTCATGGGCATGGAACCGGGCCTCGGTCCGGCCGGCCATGGCCAGCGTCTTGCCCCCGCCGCCGGCGCAATAGTCCAGCACCTTCATCCCGTCGCTGAGCGGCAGCAGGTCGGTGATGGCCTGCGAAGCGGCGTCCTGCAGTTCCACCAGCCCTTCCTGGTACGCGGCGGAGCCCTGCACCCTACGGGGGTTCTCCAGCACCTCCAGCGCGGTGTCGGACAGCGGGTGCGGCGCGGTCGCGATCTCCTCCTCGGCCAGCCGCGCTTGCGCCTCGGCCAGCGTCGCCCGGCGCAGGTTGACCCGCAGGAAGACCGGCGCGCGCTTGCGCAGGGCCTGCATCACCGGGGCGAAATCCGCCCCCAGGCTGTCGCGCAGACGCGGCGCCAGCCAGTCGGGACAGTCGAGCGCAACCGCCTCCGGCAGGTCGCTTTCGGTCAGCGCCAGCCCGGCCTCTTCGTCCGTCAGCGGCGCCGGCGCATGGCCCTCGCCGGTAAAGATTTCGCCCGGATCGCGCCCCGCAGCGCGCAGCGCACCCAGCATCAGCCCGCGCCCGGTTTCCCCCCCGCCGAGCGCGGCATAGGAGCGGCGGCATCGCAGCGCGTCGAAAACATGGTCGCGGATCGCCGCGCGGTCCTTGGACCCGGCAAAGCGGCTGCGCCGCGCCCAGGTGGTCAGCGCCTTTTCGGCCGGCTCCCCACCCAGCACGGCGTCGAGCAGGCCCATCGCCGCATGGATGCGGGCGGCGGGCGTCATGGCATCAACCGATGCTTGAGGATCATCGTCGAACG
>ENA-ORCT01000856-ORCT01000856.1-marine-metagenome-genome-assembly--contig:-NODE-856-length-12976-cov-2.656563_pt1 | contig 12976 bp, 11 predicted proteins | sample MGYA00248632_ERZ508511 | MGnify/ENA primary metagenome ERZ508511 (study PRJEB26182, sample SAMN06268839) | marine metagenome | isolation source: Tt an P1-techrep anaerobic enrichment on pine from sediment...
TACAATGCTAAAATCCCGATCGGTATCATGATTGAAACGCCCAGTTCGGCATTAACGGGGGCATTGCTGGCTATCGAGTCTGCGTTTTTCAGTATTGGGACAAACGACCTGATTCAATATACCCTGGCCGTCGACCGAGCCAACGAACATGTTTCCACATTGTTTTCTGCGGCTGAACCGGCTATTCTGCAGTTGATGCGAAGCATTATTCAGGACGCCCATAAAGCAGGTATCGACCTGAGCATTTGCGGCGAAGTTGCATCTGATCCGGAATTTATTATGCTGCTGATGGGCATGGGTGTCAAAACGCTGTCGCTGGCGCCGCCGATGATCCCCGAAGTTAAAAAGATCGTTCGGTCGGTGACGATGGAAGAGTGCGTCCGTTTGGCGCGGAAGGTGGCTACCATGGATTCGCATCGGCAGATTAAAAACTATCTGCGCGATGCAGCCACGCGCATTTTGCCCGAAACGTTTTAACGTATCAGTTTTAAATGAAGACAGCCGATCGAAACACGGCTGAGAAATTCAATAAATTACACAAAGTCAATGCAAAAAGAGAGATACACGCTGGTGGCAGACTTCGCTGTCCAAGGCGATCTGGCCTATTTGTCACATCAGGAAACGCTGACGCTGTTTCAGCGGGCGTTCATCCGCGCTGCCGTTCCACTAATGTATTCGAGCGGCTTTAATCCTCATCCGCACGTGTCAATTCCGTTTCCACGGAGTGTTGGCACGTGTTCAGACGGCGACCGTGTGACGGCGACCGTGGAGTTTGAAACGGTCCCCGCAAATGAGCAGCTTTCCGAAAGGGTTCAGCAGCAATTGCCAACCGACTGCCGCCTCCTGGGGCTGCATTGCGTTCCCGGTAAGCAAACGTTTCTGCCGGCAAGCGTCCGGTATCAATTTATGTTGAATGACGTGTTAACCCCGACCCAACAGGCGCACCTGGGCATGTGCAAGGGGCAGATTGATCATGACGAGGCGATTCATATTCAGCGTTACCGGGCCAAAAAAAAGCGTTATCAAACATTTGATATTTCCCCGTTCGTGCAGTCGCTCGACATCCAGAGTGACTGTATTGAAGTGGTCTGTTCGGTGACCCAGGGGGGGACGGTTCGTGTGGACGAGTTGATGCAATGGCTTGCTATTGATATCAACCGTTTACGGGAACCGGTAAAACGGACAGACATTGTTTGGGATCAAAATAAAACTACTTTTAACGATTAAGGTAAACTATGTCACGAGAAATGTTAATTAATGTATCAGAGGGAGAAGAATGCCGCGTTGCGGTTGTTGAAAAAGGATCCCTGGAAGAACTGTATATCGAACGATCCAGCCTGATCAGTTATGTCGGCAATATTTACAAAGGCAAAGTCGTCAACATTGAACCCGGCATCCAGGCGGCGTTCATTGATTTTGGGGCGGAGAAAAACGGGTTTTTGCATATCAGCGATCTGCACCCGCGTTACTTTAAGTCCAAAAAATCGGAAGAAAACATCGGACGGCGCGTGGCGCTGGCCCAGCGTCCGCCAATACAAAAGTGCCTGACCAAGGGGCAAAGCATTGTCGTTCAGGTCACGAAAGAGGGGATCAATACCAAAGGTCCGACCCTGACAACGTATATTTCGCTGCCGGGGAAATATCTTGTGATGATGCCCTGGATGACGAGCGTTGGGGTGTCACAGAAAATTGAAGATGAGGAGGAACGAAAAAAACTGCGGGAGACGATCGAGGGGATTAAACTGCCCAAAAACACCGGCGTGATCATTCGTACTGCCGCGCAGCTGGCGAATAAGCGGGAGCTGCAAAGTGATGTATCCTACTTAAAGCGACTCTGGAATGTTATCAATAAGCGCATCGATTCTGCAAAAAGCCCTGCTGAAATCTATCAGGAGTCTGATCTTGCGATTCGAACGGTTCGCGATATCTTTGATTCCTCGATCAGCAAGATTATGTGTGACAGCGAGCAGGTGACCAAGAAGATCCGAGATTTTTTGTCGATTGTCCAACCGCGGCTGAAACGCCGAGTCAGTCATTATGACGGCAAAAGCCCGCTGTTCAACAAATACAATATCGAACGAGAAATTGAGAAAATCCAGAGCAAACGTGTCGAATTAAAAAGCGGCGGATCCCTGGTGATCGAACCGACTGAAGCGCTGGTGGCGATCGATGTCAACAGCGGACGTTACCGCAAACAGACGAATGCCGAACAGACCGCCTTGAAAATCAACCAGGAAGCGGCGAAAGAAATTGTGCGCCAGTTGAAACTGCGTGATTTGGGCGGACTGATTATCTGTGATTTTATCGATATGCGAGACAATCGGAATAAGCGTGCGATTGAAAAAGAATTTCGCAATGCCTTAAAATCGGATCGTGCCCGTTCCCGGGCACTGCGCATGAGTGCGTTCGGATTAATCGAAGTCACACGTCAGCGTATGCGGCCCTCGCTGCAGTCCAGCACCTATTTAAAGTGTCCTCATTGTAACGGCACCGGCGTGGTCAAAAGTTTTGAATCCCAGTCGATTGAGATGTTGCGGGTCATCCGAATGGCCGCGTTGAAAAAGGAAGTCCATCGCATTGAATTGACCATTGAGCCAAACGCTGCCGAATACCTGCTTAACCACCGTCGATCGGCCCTGGTGGATATTGAGTCGACGTATCAAAAGATTATACAGATCCGTGCCGACCTTGCCGGTTCCGGATCGCAGCCGAAAATTATCTGTTACGATGAACGTGGGAGCATTGTCCGTTTTTAGCGGCTGGGCGATCGTATTAAACAGGAGTCAAATAATGACATATTCCGGAATTGATCTTTCATTTGCTGAACAGGTCATCGAGGCCGAAGGCCATGCGGTGCTGGGGCTGCGGGAACTGGCTGCAAGCCCTGAATTCGAGCAGGTCGTGAAACTGTTTCTACATTGCAAGGGTTCGATTATTGTTTCAGGCATGGGAAAAGCCGGTATTGTAGGCAATAAAATCAGTGCCACACTGGCCTCGACAGGAACCACAAGCCATTTTCTGCATCCGGCCGAAGCTGTGCATGGCGATCTGGGACGCATTCAATCCGATGATATTGTCCTGGCGCTCAGTCACAGCGGCGAAAGTGAAGAGATCGTGCGACTTATCGAGCCGCTCAAGCAGCGGGAAATTAAACTGGTTTCGATTGTCGGCGATGCACGGTCACGGCTGGCCGCTCACAGTGATGTCGTCTTGTGCATGGGCATGATGACCGAAGCCTGTCCGCTGGGTGTGGCGCCGAGCGTATCAACCACGTGTATGTTGGCGTTGGGCGATGCCCTTGCACTGACGATTATGAAATCCAGGAATTTCCAGGCTGAAGATTATGCCCGCTTCCATCCGGCCGGGGCGCTGGGACGAAAACTGCTGACTGTTGGACAGACGATGTGGTTTAAGCCCACTGAAGTCTTGCCTCTGGCAACCCCGGAAGATACCATTGGTCAAATGCTCACTAAGAATGAAACAACAAAACGGCGCGGGGCAGTCATGATTGTCGATGCCGAGGGCAAACTTGCCGGGATTATTACCGATGCCGATCTGCGTCGTGCGATAGAGGCTAAGGGAGCCGGGGCATTGTCAATGAAATGTGCGGACCTGATGACCGCCAAGTGCAAACGGATTCGTGAAGATGATCTGGCGGCTGAAGCGATGGCCGTTTTCCATAAGTTTCGGATAGATGAATTGCCGGTGGTCAATGCGGATAACCAACCTGTCGGCCTGATTGACGTGCAGGATATCGTTGCGATTAAGATAGTAGGATAAGTATGACGGACAAAGACCTTTTAGGACAGATTCAGCTGCTCATCATGGATGTGGACGGTGTCCTCACTGATGGGGGGATCATTCTCCATTCAGACGGAACCGAAAGCAAGCGGTTTCATGTCATGGACGGACATCGGATCAAGATGTGGCAGCGGGCCGGGGGGCAAACGGCGATTATCAGCGGCCGCCAGACACAGGTCACGACAGACCGGGCCGAACAACTGGGGATTACGCATATTCTGCAGGGATGTTTGGAAAAACTACCTGCCTTTGAATCGCTGCTGGAAAAGACTGGAATGCGTCCGGAGCAGGTCGCGTATATCGGGGATGATCTGATGGATATTCCGCTGGTGCGTCGGGCCGGAGTCGGGATCGCTGTGGCCAATGCTGATGATGAATTGAAGAAATATGCCGACTTAGTGACCCTGCGAGCAGGGGGCAGCGGTGCGGTGGGAGAAGTCATTGAATATTTCCTGAAAGCATCGGGAAAATGGAACGGGTTAATGGAACGATATAGGGTATAATATCATGACAACGATAAGCGAAACCAAATGTCCATAAACGGAAGGTATTCAATATGCGAAAACTTATAATCGGAATCAGTGCTGTCGTGATAGTAGTATTGATGTTTTGGATCTATGCAATGGTCATGGATACGACTCCTATCGAAACACCCAAAACAGCAGAGATTCAGGATTTTGATATCCCCGGAGAGGGCCAAGATCAGGGCAGTGACCCGGTCAAGCGGACGCTGAAAAAAACGGATTATTACAAATACGATCCGGTGACCAAGGAGATTCAGGCTGTCTATGGATTTGATAAATTACTCAATCCCGGCACCGAAGCGTCCCGCTGGCTGGTCGAAAATCCTTATCTGCAGTTGTATCGATCGAGCTATGAATGCCGTATCGAGTCTGATACCGGTACCTTTCAGATGGAAACTGAAGGTTCCAATACTTCGCCCCGGGATGCGCAACTCAACGGAAACGTACAGATTCATATTATGCCTGAGACGGGCGGAAAAATGAGCGAGACATTCATTGAAATGGACGATTTGACGTTCAGCAGTGAACGCTCGGAATTTGCGACCGAGGGGCCGGTGACCATTCGATCCGATCAGATCTTATTGGAAGGTGTCGGCATGGTGATGCTGGTCGATACGGCTACCGGGCGCGTGGATTTTATGCAAATCCGGGATTTGACAGAGCTTCGTATTTATGAAACAGTATCATCCGATACCGGTTCGGAGTCTGACCAAACTTCAACCACGCCAGCAAAGACAGATGCGACATCTTCGTCTCAGGCAACGCAAGCATCTGCAGATGCTTCCGGAAATGACAGCCAGCAGAAATCCAACACGCCGTCACCGACAGATTATTACCAGTGCATTCTGGAAGATAATGTTGAAATTACGTATGGCAATGAACTCATTGTTGACAGCGCTGACGAGGTGACCATACAGAATATTTTGCTTTCGCAGGAACGTCAAAGCAGCGAATCCCAAACGGATTCAGACACAAAGCCGGCACAGACAGCCGATACCCAAACGCCGCGTCAGGTTGATACACCAACGACCGAGAGCTCCGTTCAGGAAACGACTGAGGGTCAACCGGTTGAATCGAGAAGAGAGGTTATTGTTCGCTGTGATGGCGGTATTGTATTTAAGCCGATGGATTCGGATAATCGAACTGGAGGTTCAGATGCTTTCAATTCGGAATTGTCCGTTGCGATGAGCGGGAATCCGCTGCAAATTGCCAGGATTGTGTCAAATGAACAACCCGGCCGAGAATTGCTGGCTTCCTGCGGACTTTTGACCTATACCCCAATGGAAGACATCCTACGATTATTTACCGACGAACAGCAGCCGCAAATCGTACTTAATGCACAACAGTCACAAGGACGGATTGAAACAGAAGGCAACGTCTGGTGGAATCGCAAAGACCAACTCGCGAATATTGCCGGTCCCGGTAAAATGTTTTTTGCCGGTTCCGATGCCGCGAGCGAACCGACCGAAGTGATGTTTAAGGGGGCCATGGATGTCGTGTTCGCTTCGTCGATAGATCGGAATGTCTCACCGACGATACAAAACGTAAATCTGACAGGCGGCATGCAAGCCAATTTTAAACAAGACGGCTGGTATCAAACAGTTGCGGATTCCGCTTTCCTGGAATTCGGCTCTGAGAATGAGCTGTCACAGGCGCAACTGCATGGCAAGGTCAGGTTTGAGTCCATGGATCCCGAAAAACCGCAATTGGCAGCCGCAGATTCGGCTACTTTTAAATTCGGTCCCCAGAACAGCTTGCAGTCGGCCTACATGGACGGAGGCGTAATGTTCGAGTCAAGCCGGAATGATGAAATGTCACGCGCACTGTCCGAGACTGCCACCTTTTATTTCGATCAGGATAAAATCCAAACGGCTGATCTGGATGGAGCGGTCAGTTTCCTGTCTGAGACTGGTAAGCTCACATCTTCTCATGCGACAATTGAATTCAAGCCAGACGAAACCGGGTCGATGCAGCCGAAAAATGTATATACCTCCGGCGAGGCGGCATTGGAAACGATCCCCGAAACCCAGGACTCGCCACCGGCCCGCTTCAAGGCTCGAAAAATCGACTATGATGTCCAAACCGGGTCCGGTCTGGCACATGGCCCGATTAATTTTATGTTTTATCAGCCCGCAGATACAAACAGCACGACGACCGACCCATGGATTCCAGTGATCGTTACGGCTGATGATAACGCTCGCTTTATCGCTGACGCCACCGGAACGATGAAGCAGGTGGTATTTAACGGCAATGTACTCGCGTCACGCCATCAGGATAAACTGGATTTTGAACAGCAGGATGATCTTCATGGCGAGAAGCTCATCGTTGATCTGGACAAGGGGTATGTTGATTCCATGGAGATCAGCACCATTACCATGACCGGCGGGGATGTATACGCCCAATCTCAGCGAATCAAAGACGATGAGATTCTATCCAATGTCAAGCTGTTTTGCAGCGAGATTGTCTTTAATCAAACCGACGATCAAATTGTCGCAGAAGGTCCCGGCGAAATCCAGATGGATAACAGCAAAGGTGGCGGCTCGAGCGCATCCTCGAACGGGGCGGGCGTTGATTTCAGCAAACCCTGCTATGTATTCATCAAAGGATTTGATTCGATTAACTGGGATTTGAATCAGGAGACAATTGTCACCGATGGTCAGCAGGATCAGTTGAGACTTGTTTATGTTCCCCTGTTGAATGGGGCGCCGGAAAAGTATGTTTATGTGGACTCCATGCGGTTTGATTTAAGCTTTGGCGCGGACACGACAGGGCAAACTGTGTTGAAACGAGTCTTCACCGACCGGGGAATTGTGTATATCGAAAAAGATCGCAACAACGACAAGACCGTACATACCATTATCGGCAAGACATTTGATTATAATGCGATTGACGGCAATGGCTGGGTTAAAATTGAAGGCACCCCGGCGGCCCCGGTGAATGTGGATGGTTTGAGGACACCTTTCGTCTATGTGCATCCGATTACAGGACAACTTAAAACATCACTTTCGACGACACCGGGGGTTTTGAGAAACCGCCAGCCGATTGAATAATGCTGAGAGACGAACCATGGCAATTTGTATTAACCAAACCTGCCTGCAGCTGGTGCAGGGCGATATAACCGAGCTGCAGGTCGATGCGATTGTCAATGCGGCTAACGCCCGGCTTGTTTTGGGCGGGGGTGTCGCCGGCGCGATTCGTTCCAAGGGCGGACCGGACATTCAGGCCGCCTGCAACCAGCATGGGCCGATCAAAGTAGGACAGGCCGCCATGACAACGGGGGGGCGTTTGAAGGCGTCATATGTGATTCATGCCGTCGGGCCACAAATGGGCGAGGGGGACGAGGACAATAAGCTGAAAAATGCGACGTTGAGCGCATTGAAACTCGCCGATCATCATCATCTTTCCAGCATGGCTTTTTGTGCAATCAGCACCGGCATTTTCGGATTTCCCCTTCAGCGCTGTGCTGAAATCATGCTGGCACATACCATCGACTATCTGAAGGCAGAAACGAGCTTGAAAAAGGTCATTTTCTGCTTGTATGACGTTGCGGCATTCTCTGTGTTTGAACATACTTTGGAACAATTAACGCCGTAAGTAAACCTGCTTGAATTCCTGATTAGATCAAAGGTCCTGTTTTTTCTGGAAAATTCTGTCCGGATATGGTACCACATAGGGCATGAAGACAGAAATCCTGACAATTCAGGGCGTTGACGACGTTCAGGCAATCCAAAAAGCCGCACGGTTGTTGGATCAGGGGTGTTTGGTGGCGTTCCCGACCGAAACCGTTTACGGGATCGGCTGCAGCGTTCAGCGCGAAGCGATTCAGCGGCTCAATGCCCTTAAGGGACGCCATCCTGACAAACATTATACGCTCCATGTCGGCAATCATGCTCAAATTACGAACTTTGTGCCGTCAATGAGCTTAAGGGCGTCCAAATTAATACAAAATGGACTGCCCGGCCCCATGACCGTGATTTTTGAGCTTGATTCACAAGCAATCCATCAACTTCGAAAAACCTATGCAGAAGAAGTTCCTGACCTGTTGTGTCGGGATGGAACAGTGGGGATTCGATATCCTGATAATCCAGTGGCAGCTGCCGTGCTTTCTGCAGCACAGTCACCCATCGTTGCTCCCAGCGCCAATCCTGCAGACCAGCCGCCGGCGACGACAGCTTCGGAAGTGATGGATTATTTTGATGGACACATTGACTATATTATCAAGACACCGGGTGACGGGTGTAAATATAAAGAGAGTAGTACGGTCATGAAAGTATCAACATGTGGGCTGGAGATTCTTCGCGAGGGGGCGATGCCTGTCGACCAGATACGAAAGTGGTCAACTGTTCGGATTTTATTTGTCTGTACTGGCAATACCTGCCGAAGTCCAATGGCAGAAGGCTTTTGTAAAAAATATTTTAGCGATAATCTGGGCTGTCAGGTTGACGAATTGCCCGATTTCGGGTATATCATAGAGTCAGCGGGAGTAGCCGCTTTTGAAAACAGTCCCGCCAGTCATAACGCTGTCCAAGTGTGTCATGAACAGCAGATAGATCTGCGTGATCATCGAAGTCACCAATTGACACCGGAGATTGTTGAGCACAGTGATGTGATATTTACGATGGGTAACAGCCACCGTTTGCGTGTTCTTCAGTTGGTTCCTTCGGCCTCTGAAAAATGTTTTATGCTGAATCCTGCATCAGACATTCCGGATCCGGTGGGAATGGATGTAGATGTATATCGAGATTGTTTTCGTCAAATTAAGAATGACATTGTCAATACGATGAATGGAATATTATGAAAATAGTAGTCGCAAATGATCATCGAGGCCGTGACGCGGTGGAACAGGTTAAAGCTATTATCTCCCAATTGGGTTTTGAGTGCATGGATTGTTCGACGGCTGGGGATCAGCCGGTTGATTATCCGGACACCGCGTATATTGCTGCGAATGTTGTTGCAAACAAAGAGGCCGATCGTGCGGTTCTTGTTTGTGGAACGGGTATTGGAATGTCTATTGCGGCGAACAAAGTGAAGGGCATCCGGGCTGCCTTGTGCTATGATGAATTGGCAGCACAATTGTCCCGTGAACATAATGATGCCAATGTCTTGTGTTTATCCGGCGATTTGATTGGTTCGGCCATGTTGAGAAGAATCGTTGAAACCTGGCTCACGACCGATTTTGTGGCGGGGCGGCATTTACGCCGTGTCAAGAAGATCGAGGCCATCGAGTCTGGCCAGGATCCGCGTGATGTGACTATCAGCCAATAAACGGTCATCGCTTTTGAAAAAAGAGAGAAATATCGTATAGCATTGCTGTGTAAACCAAAGCTGTCGCTGAAGAGTTAGGATTTGCCGGATTGGGCTTTTTCGAGTTGAGTCTCGAGTGACAGATGCTTTGGATGCCGGGGTGTTTTTTCGGCTGTATCATCAGGAGTGAATTCAGCAGCCCTGGCACACTGAACACCAATTTTTCTCAATTTCTCATACCGTGTTTGAAGCAATTTATCCAGGTTGGTTCGTTTAAACTGAATCAGTGTTTTGGTGATAAATTGTTCAACAGCATACACGGTATCATGCAGGTTGCGATGGGCACCGCCAAGCGGTTCCGGGATCACTGAATCTACCAGCTTAAGCTTGAGCAAGTCTTTTCCCGTTAATTTCAATGCTTCCGCGGCAATCGGGGCTTGTGTTCCATCATGCCAGAGAATTGCTGCGCATCCTTCCGGCGAAATAACCGAATAATACGAATGTTCAAGAATCGCGATACGGTCGCCCACACCAATGCCCAAAGCGCCGCCGGAACCGCCTTCACCGATTACCACGCAGATAATCGGTGTACGCAAACGGGACATTTCCATCAGGTTAACGGCGATGGCCTGGGCCTGGCCGCGCTCTTCGGCACCAATGCCGGGGTAGGCGCCGGGGGTATCAATCAGCGATACGATCGGCAGTTGATATTTCTCGGCAAACTTCATTTTCTCCAGGGCTTTACGGTATCCTTCCGGGTTCGGACATCCAAAATTGCAGGCGACTTTTTCCTTAATGTCCTTGCCTTTGTTCTGCCCGATGATCATTACTTTCTGGTGTCCGATTTGGCCCAACGCCGTAACAATCGCGGGATCATCGCCAAAACACCGATCACCATGCATCTCGCGGACATCCTTGAACATCAGGTTCAAATAATCGCCCAGAATTGGACGTTGAGGGTGTCGGGCGACCTGCACGGTCTGCCAGGGAGTCAAATTCGTATAGATCTTTTTGAGCAGGGCAGTCTGTTGGACTTGCAGTTCACGGATTTGCTGCGCATGGGGACCCTGCAGGGAATTGGACTGCCCCTTTTTCTTCAGATCTTCAATTTGCTGGTCAATCTGGGCAACCTCTTCCTCAAAGGGCAGATATTGCTTGGTCGAATTTTCGATTATGTTTTTATCACTATTTTGCATTTTTAGATATTTTCGGTAAGGTAATCTGTATATAATAAAAAAATCCTGTTCGCGGCCGGGCGAATCAGAATATCCGTTAATACCACATTATGAGAAGTCTTTTCATTTCGGATACGCATTATAGCAATTACCCGTATGAAATAAAAGAAAAAAATTGACAGAAGAGCTTTGACAGGGTACTTATTTAGAGAGGTGAAACCGCAATAGATGTTTCGTAAGTGATTACATATGAAAAAGTTAAAGAAAATCAGCGTAATCGGCATGGGCCTCTTGGGATCCAGTGTGACTCTTTCGGCCAAACGGGAACTTCCCGGGACCGTTGTGTTTGGATATAGTCATCGTGAATCAACCCGCCAAAAAGCGCGTCAGTATGAGGTTGCCAATGAGATTACCGAGACATTGGAGCAAGCGGTTGCAGATATGGACCTGGTAATTCTCGCCACGCCGATTCAAACGTTTAAGGATTACTTCAAAGAGATTGCCCCCTTTCTGAAATCCGGATGTATCGTGACGGATGTGGGGTCCACCAAGCGGTTGCCGCATCAGTGGGCCGCAAAAAATCTTTCCAAAGACGTTTTTTATGTAGGATCGCATCCCATTGCCGGTTCTGAAAAGCGGGGACTGGAATACGCCCGTGACGACCTGCTGGCTGGGGCCAAGTGCATTTTGACGAAGATAGCCGGAACAAATACAGATTGTGTGGAGGTACTGGATAAATTTTGGTCGAAACTGGGGTGCCGGGTCAGTTTGATGAGCCCGCAAACGCATGACCGGATTTTTGGGATGGTCAGCCACCTGCCGCACATGACCGCTGCGGCCCTGGTCAATGCCAATCAGTGGCAGGATATCCAGTATGCCGGACGCGGCTTTATCGATACGACTCGCGTGGCGTCGGGGCCGTCGAATGTATGGAGCGACATCCTGCAAACCAATTCACAGAACTGTGCCAAAGGGATTGAGAAATTGATTGACCAACTCGAACAACTGCTGGACGCAGTAAAGCGACAGGACGCTCAAAAAATAGAGAAACTGTTGGATAAAGCGCGTGACAAGCGATCCAAACTGATCCAGTACAAAATTGACAATCAGGAATTATTTTGATTCGTAGTTGAGAACCGCACTTGTTTTGTGTAACATATCCACCAACGCCCTGAACCCAAATGGTACGGAGACGGTCTGTAAAAAAGGTAATTTCAAGAAAAAGGACAAAATGTGAAACAGTGGCGATTTGAAATTTCATCAAAAAAAGGATTTGCGGATGTAAACGGCAGGGATGTCCTGGAGGATATCCGTCAACTAAACATTGATTCAGTCAAAGAAGTCATTTCTGAGAAGGTGTTCCTGATCGAGGCCGATTTTGATCAGCCGTTTGCCGAGCGGGTGGGTGGCGAATTACTGGCCGACCCGGTGTGCCAGGATTGGCGAATTGGTAAGAGCGATATTCCCGCCGGACCGATGGCGGCTACACAGATTGAAGTGCATCTAAAGAGCGGTGTGACTGATCCGGTGGCTGAATCGGTGCGTTCAGCATTGGGCGACATGGGGGCCGGGGATGTGGCTTCGGTACGGACGGCTCGCAAGTATGTGCTGTTGGGGACGATTTCCGAGCAGGAAGCCGAAACGATTGCCCGCCGGATTCTGGCCAATGACTGCATCGAGGATGTGATTTACGGGACAGATGCAGAGCCGCCGAGTCCACATACGCAACCGTATGAGATGAAGATTACCGAGGTGCCGATTCGTGATTTGGATGAAGACGGCCTGATGCGGCTGAGCAAAGAGATGGATATGTTCCTGAATTTCAAGGAGATGCAGACGATCCAAGACTATTTCCGCTCTCAGGACCGGGAGCCGACAGATGTGGAATTGGAGACCATCGCCCAGACCTGGAGTGAGCATTGTGTTCACAAGACGCTCAAGAGCAGCGTCGATATGGAACTGGACGGCGAAAAAATCCATTTTGATGTGCATTTGTTTTGCGGTTGCTGTTTCGGTACTGTCAATGCTGACGCATTTGGAATCAAAAGCGGCTGAGTACCGGTTCAACATGTCGTACATATATTTCGGCAATGCTGTTAATTATACAAAGCTTGTAGACAGCACGCAAAATTCCCTTGGCGAGGTTTCCCCGAATTACTTTGCTCTGGATAAAAACGGCGACCTTGCGCTGACCTCGTCTGTCAGCATGGATTTTATAAACGACATGCACGA
>ENA-ORCT01000858-ORCT01000858.1-marine-metagenome-genome-assembly--contig:-NODE-858-length-12954-cov-3.496234_pt1 | contig 12954 bp, 13 predicted proteins | sample MGYA00248632_ERZ508511 | MGnify/ENA primary metagenome ERZ508511 (study PRJEB26182, sample SAMN06268839) | marine metagenome | isolation source: Tt an P1-techrep anaerobic enrichment on pine from sediment...
TTGATATCCTCCCGTTCAGTTCCGTTTTTTTCCCGGAAAACCCGTTCGTTGAGCCATACCGTATTCCCCAATGTTTTATAAACGGCAGACCAACACGGACGTGTCGCGTCCTGGCTGATTATCGTAGATGGACTGGTACAGACATAATCTGCCCGGCCGAACTGGCCGGATACACCGTTCCACCGCTTCGCGAGATGAAGGCTGCAGCGCTGATCCAGACTGGGCTTGAACGCAAACCATTGGCCGGGTCAGACAACAGTATCGTCTGGGACAGTCTGCCTCCGTCTGAGGTTAACCATTCAGGCTTGTTAACTGATTCCACAATATAGTGTATGGGATACAGACCCTGTCTATATCAAATCTCCTCCGGCATGTCATCCCTGAATTGCCGATCCTATTTTCAAGATAGTCGCATAAAAAACGGGTCCTATACCAATAAAAAGGAGTGTCTGATTTTACCCCCTCCCTCAATCCCTCCCCATCCTTCGCGGTAACCGCTACGGCGGACAAGCCACCAGGGAAGGGAAGTTTTTTTCTCTTCCCCCTTGATGGGGGAGGCCGGGTGGGGGTGAAACGTCAGAATAGTTCAACAACCTTTTTTCGGTTATAGTTCACTAAAAATGGTACGAAAGAAACTTTTTTTGTGATATCTCCATAGCGGTGAATGCGACCTTTTTATCGCCACGATTCCCCGGTGGGGAAAACAGGAATGACTGGCAGGTAAGACAATGAAAACAAAAGATGAGTCAAATCGACAAACGGAATTAATCGATTATCGCGGTGACTGCTGAAAGGGGTTCCGAGACGCAAGTTTGCGTCTTTCTGACATGGATGTCGGCGAGCAATTCAGTTTCATCTGCTCGGCCGATCAGGCGGAGAAAATGGCGAGAGTCATTGCCTTTCGCAACGGGCAGATAAAAAAGCGGCGACAGGAAATTGATGGCATCGTGTTTACGGTATGCAAGCAATCGGAGTGAGCTGAAAAACTGTTTGAAAGCCGATGAATTGGCTGCAAATGGGTGAGAGTGGTTAATGAGGCATGCGCTGCAGGTCACGCGATCTTTTCCCTTACCACACAGCGCCTTGTAGTTCTTCCCGATCGGAAGCCGCATCCAGCAACATCCGACCGGGAAAAACCGTTGCACACTTTGCGTCTTGCTTTTACCGACGTAGCTATTTTAAGCGATGACGAAAATGAGCAATTCAAACGGGCGGCTGATAGATCATGCAAACAGACCGAAAACAGGGCCAAAATGCTGAAGTCCGCCCGCTGAAACCTTAAATCAGAGCGCGTTTTCCTGGCGCAGCCGACGGATAATCTCGGTTACCGACCGGCTGCGGTCCATGGTATAAAAGTGCAGCCCGGCAACGCCGTTTTTCAGCAACCCTCGGCACTGTTTAACGGCAAAATCAATACCGAAATTTTCAACATCGCTCTTTTCACCACCAGCCACTTCCTGCAACCCGCTTCGCAGTTCACCGGTAATCTCGGCCCCGCAGAGTTTGGCCAGCATTTCAGTCATTTTAATGCTGTATACCGGCATGATACCCGGGATAATGGGAACAGAAATACCGGCTGCCCGGCATTTATCCACATACCTGAAAAAGTAATCGTTGTCGTAAAAGTACTGGGCAACAACATATTTCGCACCGTTGGCGACTTTCAATTTCAGGTATTCAATATCCTTCTCAAGGCTTTCGGCCTGGATGTGACCTTCGGGATAACCGGCGCATCCAAGGTCAAAATCATACCGCTCATTGATAAACGCCAGCATATCCGACGCATACTTGAAACTGTCGGGATGGGGAGTAAATTGATCGAGATTTCGAGGGGCATCCCCGCGGATAACAAATATGGTTTCAACGCCAAGGTCCCGGTACCGGTCCAGAACGTCCGTTATTTCCTCAGGCCCGAGTCCAAAGCCTGCGATGTAAGCAACCGTCGGCAGACCTTTACCCGCCATCAGCTGTTTAACCGTCTGATATGATCCATCCCGGGTCGATCCGCCGGCCCCGAAGGTAACCGACATGTAATGGGGCTCCAGCTGCGAAAGGTTATCGATGACGGTTTCAAATCCTTTTGCAGCCTTTTCATCTCGCGGCGGAAAAAATTCAAACGAAATAACTGGTTTTTCCTGATTCTCATACAGCTGTGCAACTCGCATAATACGTCAAGCCTCCATTCAGGATTACATGGATAACGTCACATACCGATTTATGGACATATACCCATATCATCATCCAAATCCCAATTCCACAGGAAAAAATGAGGTTGCTTAAAAAATCATACCGGTTGCAAACTGCCACCGTGCAACGAGAAAAGCGTTCAATACCGAGTCGCATTGCAGCTACTTTATCTACGGGCTACCGTTTCACCATGGCGACCCTTGTTTTATACCTCTTCATCATCCGGCTGCATATTCATGCCGGCAATAAGCTGATATTAATATATTATTCGTTATACCTCACATTTCATCCGCAGTGGCATGCGAAATGCTTAAGTTGATTTTCAATATGCACTAAAACAAAGGAGGCCATCAAAACTGATGAATATTGCAATTGCCAGCGGAAAAGGCGGAACCGGCAAAACCACATTCTCCGTAAACCTGGCATACAACCTGGCTGAAAACGGAGAACAGGTTCGATTGCTTGACTGCGATGTGGAGGAGCCAAACGATCATCTGTTCATCGAGCCTGAATTTAACGACGAGCAATCCGTATCCGTGTTGAAGCCACATCTGGATGAAACGGCGTGCACCGGCTGCGGGATCTGCGCAGATGCGTGCCGGTATAATGCCATTGCGGTTGTCAAAGATCAGGTTCTAATCTTCAATGAATTGTGTCATTCCTGCGGCGTCTGCTCGCACGTATGCCCTGCCGCTGCACTGACCGAACAACCGGTGGAAATCGGATGCGTGCAGGCTGCACCGGACAACTCTCCGTTCTATTTTGCGCATGGAACCTTGAATATCGGCGAGGCAATGGCGCCCGCCGTTATCCGACATGTGAAAAATCACATCGATCCGGATGCAATCAATATCCTCGATGCCTCACCGGGAACATCGTGCCCTGTGGTGGAAACCGTTGCCGACGCGGATGTGGCTGTACTGGTAACCGAGCCCACCCCCTTTGGCCTCAATGACCTCAAACTCGCAGTGGGCCTGACGCTCAAAGAAAAGATACCCACCGGAATCGTCATCAATCGTTCGGATGGAATCGATGCCATTATTGAGCAGTATGCGTACGAAACGGGTATACCCATTGTCGGCAGGATTCCGTTCCGACGTGAATATGCCGAGGCGTATTCCAGCGGCCTGATTCTCACCGGCAGTTTTCCCGAACTGAAAGCTAACCTGACGGAAATATTCCAACAGATCAGGCTTCTTGCAGGCACAACGCCCCCGGATGTTCCCGAAGAAAATGAGGTCGCCGAAAACCGGGAAACAGCACCATCAATGGCAACCGCCAATGGTCACCAGTACAAGGAAATCACCATTATCAGCGGAAAGGGCGGATCGGGCAAGACAACGGTAGTCGCCTCACTTGCCATGCTCGCGGAAAACAAGGTGATGGCCGACAACGATGTGGATGCCGCGGATCTTCATCTGCTGCTTAAACCGGATGTGCTGGAATCCCATGCGTTTGTGGGCGGTCAGAAGGCGCTTGTCGATCCGGCCCGATGCACCGGATGTCAGGCGTGTGAGCAGGCATGTCACTTTAATGCGATTCGCTGCGACGGGCCGTTGAATGATGAAGGCACGGCGACCTGCAGGATTGATGAACTGGCCTGCGAAGGCTGCGGCCTGTGCGAATACGTGTGCCCGGCCGAGGCGGTTTCAAGCCGGCCCAATGTCACCGGCAACTGGTTTGTATCCGGCACGGACGTTGGCCCCATGGCGCATGCGCGCCTGGGAATCGCCGAGGAAAATTCAGGAAAACTCGTCACCCAGGTTCGCGCGGTGGCTGCGAATCTGGCCAGAAAGCATAAAACCTCCTACATTTTTGATGACGGCCCCCCGGGAACCGGTTGCCCGGTCATTGCTTCCGTAAGCGGTGCCGACCGGGTGCTGATCGTAACCGAACCCACGGTGTCCGGCGTTCATGACATGGAACGGGTGCTTCGACTCACCCGGCACTTTGGCATCCCCGCCCTGATCGTCATCAACAAGGCCGATCTGAATGTCGATCATGCCGCTCGCATTGAAACCATTGCCCACCAGCACGGGTCTCGGGTAATTGCCAGAATTCCGTTTGATCCGGCAGTCAATGCGGCCCTTATGGCTGAAAAAACAGTGATTGAATATGGCAGTGGCCCGGCCTATGAAACCATGCACCAGATATGGTCTACCCTTGAAAACGAACTCTGAAAAAAGGAGTAAAGCATGAAAATCGCCGTAACATCAACAGGACCCAGCCTTGATGACGCAGTAGAAAGCCGCTTCGGCCGATGCGCCTATTTTTTAATTATCGATCCGGAAACCCTGGCATTCGATGCCCTGCCAAACCCGAACATCACCCAGGGTGGCGGTGCGGGGATTCAATCGGCTCAGCTTATGGCGGACCAAGGCGTATCGGTTGTGCTGACCGGTAATTGCGGCCCGAATGCCTTTCAAATCTTCGGCGCAGCGGGAATCCGGGTAATTTGCGGTGTCAGCGGCCACGTCCGCCAGGCTGTCGAGCAATACAAATCCGGCAACTTAAGCGAATCCAGCGCCCCCAATGTGCAAAGTCACTTTGGCATGGGCGGTGGTGGCGGTTTGGGCGGTGGCCGCGGCATGGGAGGTGGCCGCGGTATGGGCGGCGGTCGTGGTATGGGCGGCGGTCGTGGTATGGGCGGCGGTCGCGGCATGGGCGGCGGTGGCCGGGGGGGACGCGGTCAATTCTAACAGTTTTCGGTTGAAGGGCATGGCGTTTTGGGCGGTTTGTTCCTAACCTGGATAAATAGGAAATTCCAATTTACAATATCTAAACCCCCAATATGCCTCTGAGAGCCTGTTTGAAATTTGAGTTTAAGACATTGGAATTTATTTGTCAGTTGTGATTTGGCTATTGTAATTTCTTGCCATAAAAACGCAAATTTCAAAACGTGAAAACTAATATCCCCCAGTCCCCCAAGGTTTCGGGTGTCCGGTTTCAGGATTCCGCTGTTGTATTCTCACACCAGACACCCGAAACCTGAAACCAAAACGTCTGAACAAAAAGCCCGATAAAAATTTCCATCGAAGTAGGGAGTAATTTTCACCGCATCAGGCCCCACCCTCGATTCGCTTTCGCAAATGCCCCCCGTACCATTTCAACCATATTTACGACCGTAGGAAATGCCCAGTTTTTTCATCCTCGCCCGCAATGTATTGGGGTTGATATCAAGAAATTCCGCAGCTCCACCGCGCCCCTGAACCTTTCCTTTAGTGATTTTCAACACCCGCCGGATGTGATCACCCATCACATCATCGATCCGCAGGGAACCGGTTTCCAATCCGCCCGGATCCAACGGTATTGTCCGGGAAACGGCCGGGTCAGTTTTTTGTGAAAAAATCGAGTCATTAACCAGATAAAGGGCACTCTCATCCCCCCCACGATTCTGAATCAACGCCCGTTCGATCAGATTTTCCAGTTCCCTGACGTTACCCGGCCAATTCAGGGATTCCAATCGATCGATCGCCTGGCTGGTCAGTGCCGGAATCCGGGTCATGCGCAGCTCTTTTGATTTTTTCTCAATGAAATGGGCCGCCAGTTCCCGGATATCGCTTTTCCGCTCCCGCAGCGGGGGAATCCGAATTGGAAAAATATTCAATCGAAACCACAGATCCTCTCGAAATTCCCGGTCATGTACCATTTTCTCAAGATCCCTGTGAGTCGCAGCGATAATTCGAATGTCTACCGGTATTGACCTGACGCCCCCCACCCGCTCGATTTCTTTATTTTGCAGCACTCGCAGCATTCGGACCTGGGCGTGAAGGGGGAGTTCCCCGATTTCATCCAGAAAGAGCGTTCCCTTGTGAGCTCTCTCGAAAAGACCGCGTTTCATGGCCGTTGCGCCGGTAAAGGCGCCTTTTTCATGTCCGAACAGTTCGCTGTCAATAAGGCTCTCCGGAATGGCTCCGCAATTCACTTTGACGAACGGTCCATCTTTTCGAGGGGAAGAATAGTGAATCGCATTGGCAATGACCTCTTTTCCCACGCCGGTTTCACCGGTAAGCAGAACCGGACTCGGCGTAGGGGCGACCTTGCGAACTTTTTTCATGACCTCACGCAGTCCTGAATCACCGCCGATAACCTCACTTCCTGTTATTTCATGAAGTTCGCGCTGCAGGCAGCGGTTTTCATCCGCCAGTCGGTTTTTTAAGTCCATCACCTCTTCAAACCGAAGCACATTTGCCATGGCCATGGCAAATGGTTTTTCCATTCGCTTCAGCAGCTGCGCATGCTCAGGGGTAAATTGATCCCGTTTATAAGCCCCGAGTGCCAGCATACCAATCAGTGAATCTTCGATTCTCAGTTCTAAGACGAGGACCGATATTTCTCCTAACCCCAACATATTCTGGAGTAAACGAAGAAAAGGCTCCTCCTCAGGTCGATTAAAAATCTGGATTGCGGTTTCATCTTCATCGATAATGCCATCAGGAATCGGGATAATCCGCTCCATTTTTTTCCCACCGGTCATATCAGCTTCAGCATAGGTCCGCAGGTATGTCTTATCTTCATCGAAAAAGTAAAAGCCCATTCGCTGAGCCGGGATAAACTGACTCAAATATCGAAGGCACCGCCATAAAGCGGTCTCAACATCCAGGCTGCTGAAAATTTCGAGGGTAGCCTGTTCAAAAAAACGGGATTCATCTGAAATCATAGTCCCTCCTTCATCGCGCCCAACTATTATATTTGGCACTTTAAGTCAATACCCACCGCGGTTACCACGGTGCAATTGAAAAGGAAAATCAATTTATTTTCAGGTGCAGAGACAATTTCGCAAGGTTCATAAATAATGCGCATCAGCTCACTGGTATCATCTTTCTGAAATAGGCGAACGATGTCATTCACTATATTTAGCATTAATATCAAATAACACAATCGTAAACTACCAAATATTGAATAAAATTTTTCGTAAATATCCATAAGCCACAAAAAACAAATAACAATTTGTACATGGCACGGTTTTCGCTGTTAGCCAATGCACTTTCGTCGCGCGACACTGACAAACCGGAATTGGAGACCCGAACACAGTTCGGAGTATTCAGGCGTTTCAAATTCATAAACCTGTCACCACAGAAATGGAGAGTATCTGAATGAAATTCGACCTGAAAGTTGTTGGCGCATCGATCATGTTGCTAATGTCCATCTATTGCCTGAATCCAGCTGCCGCCCAGGATCTGAAGTTAGCCGATGACATTACCAAAGAAACAATTGTTGGCCCCGGCAGCATCGCAGTCAGGACCGAAAAGGATATCCTTATGAGTTTCGGCGCCACGACCCGCATGATACCCACAGCTGAATCCGACTGGGATTTTGGAATGAATGATGAGGTTGACAGCTACCTTGATTTTTCGACCCTGGTTAATCTGGGGCTCCTGCCGGCGGAGCAGGCCGATGCAATCCGGCTGAATAAAAATTTTTTCAAGGATCATTTCAACGAGTCGGGCTGGGTCAATGACAACTACATTCGGAATGAAACCAAACTGCATTTCAATGCACTGCCCAAAGATCGCAAATGGAGCTTTTACGCGGCCTTGGAGTTCGACCGGCCGCTTGAGACGACTGCGGCCGATTCACGAGGCGGAAAAGACAGCGATACCAGCGATTTTGGTCTGGAACGCCTTCACGGCACCATGGCACTGCCATACAACCTGCGCCTCCATGCCGGCTGGGATGTGTGGCATATGGATGCGTTTGAGGGAGCGGGTTTAGTCTACGGGGATGATAACCCGGGGTTCTGGCTGACCGGCGACTACGAAACGATCGGGTTTAATGCCGGTTATTTCAAACTCAGTGAAAATGACTTTCAAACCGGAGTAAAAGAGCTCTCTTCGAGCCGGGATGATGACAGAGATCTTCTCGCCGGCTATGTAACCTGGGAACCGGACCCGGCCAACAAACTCCAGCTCTTTTATGCCTTTGATCGAATCCGGTCCGTACCAACAACGGATCTCTTGGGGGCGCTGACCGCAGGGACCCTTGGAATCACCGGGGATACACCAGACACGAACTCGCACCACCTCGGCGGCTACTACATCCGGACACTCGGCGCCTTTGAAATCTTTACTGAAGGAGTTTACCAGTTCGGCTCTGCCGATGATACCGGTCTGGCGCAGGACGATTATGATATCTCAGCCTATGCCCTGGCAGCCGACGTGTCTTTTCAATTTAAGGGCATTTTGACCGGATTCCCCTTCAAACCCCATATCGGCATCATGTATACATCCGGCGACGATGACCCGGACGATGATGAACTGGGCGGCTATAACGGCGTCGCGAACGCCCAGCGATTCTCCCAACGCTGGGGCGGAGAAAATACCATTGTTGGCGACACCAACCTGATATTCGGCTCCCTGTTATACGGCTATCTCCCGGAACTTTACGGAAACGGCACGCCGGTATTTACCGGCGGGCTCCAGAATGCCACAGGTTTTGGCGGGGGCCGGGGCGACAACCCGGGCCTGACCATGATCAGTATCGGTCTGACCACAGCGCCCAGGGAATTTCTCATCTACAAAACCAACGTGAACATGTTCCGATGGAATGAAGATTTTCAAGTTGCCGATTTCGTCAATACAGAAGCCGCCGTTCTCGGCCTTCAACCGCTGTACAGTGACGTTGACGCAGGATACGCAGGATCGGAATGGGACAATGAGATCACGCTGGCATTGAGCAAAAACATATTCATCAAAGGGCAGGCGGCGTTTTTCTTCCCCGGGTCCGGGATCGAAGATGTCACCGAAGCCCGGGGGGCCAAAAGCGATGATATGGCATCCCGCATTGCAGCCGAGCTGATCTGGAATTTCTAACCCGGGTGTATTCTCGCCAGCTTAGACAAATGCGGGAGGCGTTCCAAGTCAAAGCAAATTTTCTGCAATTAGGCTCTAAGGAACGCGAATTTTATTAATTACAATTTCTTGCAATTAATTAAATCCGAATTCCTAAAATCTGAGATTCTGAGAGTGAATCGCATTTCCTTTCACTCTCAGAATATTGCCTTTTCCTTCAGGCATTTGATTGGAAAAGCAAAATTCTCGGCGAAGGTTGCCCCATAATAGACATAGGCAAAACAATCACAGGATGCATCAAGGTAATAAAGCATGTCGACTTTTTTAAAATTTAAAAAAGCGGAACAAACACACAGGCGTGAATATTTAATCGAATGCGCGGCCCGGTTGTTTGACAAGATGACGTTCAGCGAAGTCGGAATGCGTCAGATTGCCAGGGAGGCGAACATTTCTCCGGCGTCGATCTATCGATACTTCCCTTCTCAAGAGGATCTTTACGTTGAAACGCTATTTTTCAAATTGGCAAATATTCGGTGGCAAGTATCCAAAAGATCACAGGACGACAGATTTTTGGAAAAAAAGATCGCCGAGGCCACCCTATCTTTCTTTCTGACCAATGAAGCAGCCTTTCAGATTATCTGCCATTTTATGGTCAAGGAAAACATCGGAAAAAGTGCCCAGGAGCGATTCAAAAAACTGAAAAAGTACTTAACCCAGTCCTTTAACCAACTGGTATCGTACTCAAAAAAATCCACGAATAAAGAACTTGTATCTGATACCATCATAGCGACTTTGATCGGCTTGTTGATAGTGGCTAAAAACAGGCCGGATTTTACCCGGAAAAATGCAATGCAGATTTCTGCCATACCGATCCAGCTCATAATGAAAATTGCTGAAATCCGCGAGCCTGCAACAGTTATTCATTTGAAAAACCGTAAAAAAGATTCAGTGGAAACAAGTCGGTCATCCCAGTTTCAAACCGCTCCATTGCCGCTCAATCATTGACTACTTAGTTAGCGGTCTTGAAAAAACAAACCACTCAATAACTTTCTCAAGGAGGTGCCTTGCCAATTCCTCACGATTGAGGGCCGGCACAAAATAATAAACGACAAGGCGATAGTGAATATAGATATTTTTTTCATGCTGATCTCCTTTTTTTGCCACTGGATTGAAAAATATCCCTCATTTCAGGAGCTGAATCGTAATCGTCAACTTGACATGAAATTTACTCCGGCGATTACATCTTGAATCACCATCGAGTCCAACCCGCTCCTCTACACCCTGCTGGCTCGGACCAGTGCCCCCTGGCGCCCATTCCTTCAGCCTGTTTGTCGTCCCCTCAGGTTTGCCCGGCAATCATCTCAATCGGAAACTCGGAAAGGCAGTCCCGCCTACCATATTTAACACCAACACCACAAAATACAAAATAACAAAGAAATCGTCATCATATTTAATAGAATTTAATACAGCCAAAACCAACCTGCTGATAAAAAACAAAATATATAATTGGCACGATTTACGCAGTACCCACAGGTGGCCAACCAATCGTCCGTCACGTGATGCATAACACCCTCTCCACAAAGGAATAGACACATGCAGTATCTTAGATTCAGATTTACCGGTTGCACATATGAAATATTTAACTGTCCGGGAAAATGGATGGGGCCCGAACCATTGTCGAAACTCCAGCACCGGCTGAAACAAATTGCCCGCAAACGAGTCGGGTATACGCCGAATTACAGTTTTTTCAAAGACATCAGGTCTCTGGACAACAAAGTGGTTACCATTTGCTCTCGAGAGGATGTGGATACAGGCTTTAATGCAATGGCTACCATTGGTGTGTATAACAATCGGCCGGTTATCCACCTTGGCGCTGTTTTTTCAATCAGTGAGAACAGGGGAGACATGCAACTGCTCTATGTATGGAGCTGTCTGTTCATGGTTACGTTGAACCGGTTCCGGAAGATATATTTTACCAGCCTGACGCATACCCCGAAAATATTCGGCGCAGTCGCAAATGCCTTCAGCAATGTATTCCCAAGCGGTGTCCCGGATGAATCGCCATCCCGATTCCATAAGGACGTCCGGGAAATATTGATCCAAACCTATGTCACCGAGTGCAACTTGAAAAATCGCCCTGAAATCGATGACAACTTTATCTCAAAAGGATTCAGAGCCCTCAAGGACGGCACAATCCTTTTTCCGGACACACGCGAAAGTGTCCCCAAACATCGACTGGAAACATTCAACCGGTATTGTCTGAACAACCTGGACTACAGTCGAGGCGACGAGGTTCTGCAGGTTGGCATCATAAAAATTTCCAATCTATTTAAAAATATACGGACCCTTACCAAAATTTTTCCTTCCGCACACGGCAGGTTTTCCGCTCGTCGACGGGAACCCACACACCCTGGCACCAGACAACATAAAGGAGATGCCATCCACCAAGGGTTCTAAAAGCCCTTTTGCTGAAAACAAGCCCAAACATCTACCATATTTAACACACACTACACCTGAAATACCAAATATCAAAGATTGATAAGACCATATTTAATAGAAAACATCACAGTAAAAACATAACCAATTGGAATGAAACAAAATACACTTCTGGCACAGTTTAAGCAAAATAGATCGGCACAGATGATGAAAAAGTCGAAAAATTCGAGAATCAATTACCCGAAAGAAAAGGCAGGGTCTGATGAATACACTATACAGGCAATGTGATACCTCAAATAAATGGAAAATCGTCCGTATCCTATTTACCGCTCAGCTGTGCGTATTGAGTTTGACGGCCTGCCATCCCTTTGCCGGATTAACGATGGTCGTAACCTCCGGTGCTGTAGCCCAGGGAGTGGCGGAAGGACTCTCCGCCATTCACTCTCCTGGGGTAGAAAACAGAATCTGTTACTGCCTGTCGCAAACAGACGAAGCCGATTTATCAGCTTTCCCCTATTACATTGAAGCGGACACCGAAATCGAGGATTTCAACGCAGACATGATAGCCGCTGGAGCTGAGATCACGCTGGCCCGGACCTACCAAACTGCCTATGGGCTGGATATGAAGACAGTCAAACCGGACGGGGACAGCCGCCGGATTTTCTACGATTCAAAACTGGCCACATATTATCTCCAGAGAATCCTGAAAGATTATGGTGAGCCCAACGCTGAAAATTACCTGATAACCGACATCTCGACCGCCTGCAAACACGGATTGCGTCTGTACGCCGTTGTCTATCGCCCCCGGCAGACTGTTTCGGTAATCGACAAATACAACAAAGAATCCGTACGAACCTTATCGCCGTCGGATATCCGATTCTATGATTCGTATTTTGAAGACTGCGAGGGCAACAGGCTGGACAGGATCATCGAGTGGGGAGTAATGCCCGTCAACTTTCCCATGAAGCAGAAGTATCAGGCAATCATGTTGACGTTGGGAGCAAATGCCGTTGTGGAACACAGAAATCGTGCCGGATACTGGATCGCCGAGCAACAGTGGCTGAACGGTGATTTCCTGGCCGTAGCACAATCAGAAGATTCAAAACGATGTGAAGCCATAGTGTTTTGGAACCCGAATACCGACGATCGTTTTAACTGATGAGATGGGGGGCTGCCCCGAGGAGTCTGAAGGGAAACCGATAATATAACAGGCTTCCCGACAGGCCATGCCTGTTGAGTCGTCGGCTCGCCGAAATTTCAAGATCAACACTGTATTTAAAAAGGAGATTGTATGAGAAAAAAAATGACCCGCCGAACACTACTCTTGTCAGCAGCATGCATGCTGGTGGTATTCTCGGGCTGTTCCGGAGCATTTCACCCGTGGGATGAAACGTGGTATTCGGCCCACCCGATGACAACAGAGCAACTGATCGAGACCATGGGAGCGCCAAAACGCATCACCCAGCTGGAAGACGGCAGGGAAGAATGGTTATATGCTGGAGTCGGCTGGAATAACAACGCGTTTTATCCTTACTACGAT
>ENA-ORCT01000859-ORCT01000859.1-marine-metagenome-genome-assembly--contig:-NODE-859-length-12940-cov-3.589054_pt1 | contig 12940 bp, 12 predicted proteins | sample MGYA00248632_ERZ508511 | MGnify/ENA primary metagenome ERZ508511 (study PRJEB26182, sample SAMN06268839) | marine metagenome | isolation source: Tt an P1-techrep anaerobic enrichment on pine from sediment...
ATGCATCCAAGACAATCTGTTTTTGAATATCCCAAATGAACAGGCCGTTGAATGAACCTACCAGGTATTGTGCCGGACCAATTGGCTCCAGCACATTGCAGCCCATCACGCTGACCGGTGGTTGAACCGGTAGGGCGATCAGCTGTTCTTCCAGCTTTTCATCAGCCAGGTAAAAACCATCAGAGGTGGAAAAGATGTAGCTTTTTAGGGTGCCGTCCCAGGTGGCACGACGCAGCTTGTCGAACCAGGGATTGGGATTGTCGAGATGTGTTCCCGGAATCAATCCCACCTTCGAGTTGGCAATGGGGATCAACAACGGCGGTCGCAAAAACATGCCGGCAGTGGTGTTGATCAGCAAAAAAAGGATAAACACATATCCAACCACATTGTGCCAGCGCAGGTTGAGGCGCCGGGTAGCCGTCAGTTTACTGTTGTCCTTCTTCTTTTCCCGGCGCCGCTTGGCAATCTTCGGAAAGAAAAAATGCAACAGGCCGGTTACCGACAGCAGGATGGTGACCAAGCCGAGCAAGTCGACAAATAGCTTGCCTGGCAAGCCAAATAACTCGCCGCTGTGCAACTGCCACAGGGTGGTGAACAGGCTTGTTTTTCGTTCATAATTGGCAGGTTTCGGAAGTTGGACTACTTGGAATTGCTTTCCGTCAGCCGATTTCAGCAGGTAGTGCCGGCTTAAAACCATCAGGCTGTCCTGCTTAATGAACAAGTCGGTCAGGCGTTCTTCTTTCAATGGAATTGGCACTTTCTGCCATTGGTCGTTGGAGCGCTCCCTTTCATATAAGCCGAAATGGGTAGCAGCATAGAGTTTATTCTGAAAAGCACGGATCTGAAAAATCTTGCGCTGGTCAATCCCTTTGGGAAATCCCTGGTTGAAATCGCGGATTGAATCAGTGGTTTTTTCCCACACTCCTATGTTTCCAAAAAATAGAAAATGGCTTGAGTCAAGCGCCAACCCACCACGAACAGCTGCCAGGTTCCAGTTTTTATAATGATAGTCTGAAGGCAACAATTTCCGGTTAACATCCACAGTAGAAAACAGCGGACGGTGATTCATCACAATTCCCGACAAGGCAAATAGAATGGCCAAAAAGGCAATCACGATGCCGGGCCACTTATGTAGTTTTCGAAAGATTTTGAGAGCTTTATTTTTTTTCTTCATCTTGAAAAAGCACATTGAAAACGATGCAAACGAGACAATACAGCGTTTTGCATCTGATTCTGATTTTATCAGTTGCGAAGATAATAAAGCTGTGGCTTTAGCTTGTAACGGATGTTACAAACCGGGTGAAGAAAGAGGGTCGATTTCCGGGGGTGCAACTTGCAAACCATTACGAAGCCTGTTTTCGTGATAGTAGAAATAAATATGCCCAGTTTGCTTCGTACCATCACAAAGTCATTCATGGTCATTGGGTTATCGCGAATCGTTTTGTAAACAACGTAATGACTCAATGACTATGAATGACAAATATCGACGGGCTTGACAGGATGCCGATGTAATTACTTAATAAAATCAGGCGTTACACTTAGCATGAGCCAACTCCAGTAATGGCTTGCCGGTTGATCTCCGCCTTTAATGATCTCCATACTATCGCCTGCAAAAAGCCACGACAAACCACAACTGATCTGTGCTTCGGGGCTGATTTTCCATCCGGCTCCCAAATCCAGTTCCGTTCCCAGGTAGTTGGACGCATCGGCACTGATTGCGGCGGCAGCAGAAAAGTAATGCAAGTGGGCGTTCAAACTCAACTGGTCTTTCGAATAATTGTATTTCGCGTAAATGTCGTTCAGGCCAACCGAGTTTAGATGGTTGCCGACGTAGAAATAGTCCATAAAGCCGTTAAACTTGTGGTTGGTGCCATAAAGCGGGTTGAATGATTTATTTTTCGTGTCGTCGTAGGCTGTTCCCGACAGCCGCTCGTAACCCCAGGTGATACCGCGCGGGCAGGTGGCTTCCAGCAACAGGTTGTAGGCGCTCAGGTCACTGCCGGTAGCTGTTTTACCCGTTTGCAGGTAGGCGTTGGCGGCCAGCTTAAATTCTCCCAGCGTATAGGTAGCATGAGCACCCATCGTCTGGCTGTAGTTCACCTCTTGCCCGTCGGGTGTATTTTCCGGAATACCATTGTTGAGCACCAGCAAGCTCAGGCTGCCTTCATCCCACTGTTTGTTGAACCAGGCAAATTGCAGGTCTTTGTAGGCATCGGCTCCGTCAAACAGGTTGTTGGCAGGATTGCTGTTCTCGTGATGCGCGATTCCAACATGCAGGCTGATATCGCCTTGGTATTTCAGAATGGCCAAATCGTGCGAACGTGCCTGGTGCGCCCAGCCCACGTTCCCAAAGATCCGGTGGTCGTCGTATACCAGCTCCTGACGCCCTGCTTTCAACGAAAATTCAGGCGAAAAAAACACTTCGGCCCAAGCCTGGTGAACGGAGGTGGCAAAATCTTCATTGGCTACCAGTTGGGCCTGGCTTCCCCAGGTTCGAACATCCTGCAAGGATAAAAAGGTGACGACCTTTTCGTTTCGATAAAGGGCATTGAGCCGGGTGCGCTGTGCTGTAAACAGCGAAGCATCCTGATCGCTTTCGGCCAGGCTTTTGTAGCCGTGGCTTAGTTCGGTACGTGGCCGGAATTCACCGCTCAGCGAAAACTGAGCAAAACTGAAAGAGGCGGACAGCATGAACAAAACGAACAGGCTGCCGCTTAAGCGTGTCTTCATATCAATTGGCTTTTAGTTGCGTACAACATCCCAAGAATCTTCGCGTTCCTGTGCTTTTTTAAGCCATTCAGGAACAACAGTTTCCAGAAATTCTTCCTTTTCCTCGTTTAAGGTTGCCATGTCGAGCCCGATAAACTCCTGCGCTTTGGCTTTGGTTGAAATGTCGGGGTAAGGTAATTCCTCGTTAAATCCTTTGGAAGCCAGAATTCGTGATAAGTGGATTCGTGTTTCCTGGGCAATGGTGATTCCTGTTGAAATGATCCGGCTTGTTTCGAGCGGGGCGTGGAATGAGCCACCGTGGCTGGCTGCCGCGTAGTCCCATCGCCATTGCGCATGACGGATGCCCATCAGTACGTCTTTCATTTCTTCTTCGCTGGCGCCCAGTTCCCAGGCTTTTTGAGCCTCCAGGTGGGTGCGTACCAGTAATTCTTCAAGCTTGTCGCGGTTCTCAATCACTTTGTCCTGGCGGTCGAAAACGTTCTTGAGTAAGGTGGCTGTTTCTTCGCGGTGACAAACCTGGCACGAGTTGGCCACGTTGTTCAGGGGCGACTGGATGTGGTGATCAGTGAATTTCTGTCCGCCCTCCGATTTGTAGGGCATGTGACAATCAGCACACGACACGCCGCGTTCGGCATGGATGCCCTGCATGTAAATTTCGTATCCGGGATGTTGGGCTTTCAGCATGGGGGCCTTGCTCAACGCGTGCGTCCAGTCGCTGAAGTTGATGGCATCGTAATATTCTTCGGCACCTTCAACAGTCATCCCGTTGTGCCAGGGGAAAGTCAGGTATTGTGCGCCTTCCACTTTTGTTTTATCAAAATAATATTCCACATGGCACTGTGCACAAACCAGCGACCGCATTTCCTGGTGCGAGGCTTTACTCACATCTTTCCCCATATTTTCAAAGGCTTCAACCAAAGCCGGGCGGGTCACCCGCAGGTTCATGGTTTTCGGGTCGTGGCAATCGGCACAACCAATGGGGTTGACGATTTCGGACCCCAGACGCGCCCATTTGCCCTTGTAAAATTCAGCCACACCTTCTTCCTGCATCACCCGCGGAACATCGGGGCTTTTGCAGGTCCAACAGGTCGATGGCATGGGACCTTCGTTTTCGTTGGCCGGGGCTCCGGTACGCAAGGTTTTCCGCACGTCTTCCACGGCGTAATAGTGGCCACGTCCCTGGTTGTAGTCTTTCGAGAATCCGTAGCCGGCCCAAAGCACGACCAGCTCGGGATCAACTTCGAGCATGTCGATCATGGCATTGCCGTTGTATTTACTCTGGAAACTGGTATCGGCGGTTTGGTAGTACGACTGAAATTCGCGGGGAAAGTTTTCGCCCCACACTTCGTTGCGTGGCTCAAACTCCGATAATTTTACTTTGGGAACATTCACAAAGCTGGCTTCAGCCCGGCGTTCCATAATGGATGAGGCCAGCAGCCCCAATACAAAAACTACAAGTAAGGTGGCGAAGAAAAGCAGCCAGCCTAAAATCGGTTTTTTTTCAATGGTCGTTTTTAATGGTTTCATGCGATATGGTTTTTTAATCGTTGTTATTTAATTCTTTAATCCAATCGGGTACCGGGCTTTCCGGCAGCGGAACACGGGCATAGGGCGTGCTCGACAAACTGTTTACCCGTCCGTGCGGAACTTCGCGGTGGCACTCCCAGCACTTCCTGTCGGTGCGGTGGGCTTCATAGTTGGCAACATAGCTGCTGTGCTGCGCGTCCATGAGTTGGTTTTCGTGGCAGCGAACACAATTTTGGTGTACCACCCCGGCACCTTCTTCCTTAATAAAAATTACCTGGGGTTCGTTTCGCAGGGTGAAAACCGTGGCGTGCCGTAAACCGTCTTTGGCTTTGAAATAATAGGTGTTGAAAAAACTGTCGTGCGGAACATGGCAACTGTTGCAATTGGTCACTTCCCGGTGCGAACTGTGATTCCATGTAGCATACTGAGGTGCCATAATGTGGCAGTTGACGCAGGTTTTGGGATCGTCGGACAAATAGGAATGCGCTTTCGACAGGTAAATGGATAAGGCGAAAAGACCGGCAAATATTCCCAGTACTATGATAACAGGAATTCGCCAGATCTTTGGCGGGTGAAGGTTTCGGATCATAGCTGACTTCGTTTTTTTTGTTGGTTAAAAATACGGAGGAAGTCATGCCCGGGTTGTACCGAATGTTACAAACTTTAAAAAAAATGTTTAAAAACAAAGGTGGAGCGTGGGTCTCATTTCATCATTCGAATTGAATTTTGCGATGGCCGATATCAATTCAGAATTTTTTTTGCTCTTGTTGTGAGGTCTTGAATGTCATTCTCTTCTTTAATGGTTTGCTTGCCGATGTTTAGAACCATTTCGGCATGTCTGGTGACTGACTTTTTATGTCTTTCACGATCTGTAAATTTATTGATGGTTGTCAAGGCCTCCATTAACCTGATGATAACAGCAGGGCTTCCGCCTGAAAACTGCCGGATTTGATTGAACGCAGCATCCAAAACGCCCTCGAAATCCAGGGGGTTGGCAATAATTCGCAGATTTCCTTCCTCATCAAACCTATATTTTGAAGGGAACTTGGCCTGTGCCAGATAGGACATGGTAGCTGTAAGGTTGTCAATACAGGCAATGGCCGTGTAGGGGTCATTTATCCCCGGCGAGAGCGCACGCGAAGCGATTTCAACCATCTGGTGGATTGAAAACTCAAGGTCTTGCTGAGCGGTTTTGGTTTTCCCGATGACAAACTGGTTAAGTAATGTTTTCAATTCATCTTTTTCCCAAACGTCGTTTGAATAAAGCGTACCCATGGTCATGCCTTTCACCAGGTGCCCTCCCGGTCTGTGGTGTAAGTCGAGCAGTGAATCATTTCGGCTCACGATTTTCATCAGAGCTCCGCTGTCGATATATTGAAGATAACCACTTTTAGGCGATTTGATTGAAGTACGTATCTGGTAAGCTGAAATCGCGATGGAGCTGTCCGTGTTTTCTTCGCCGTCTTCCGCTTCGCTCATTTTTTCAGGGAAAAGTTTTTCAACTTGTCTGGAGATAAAGTTTGAAATATCAGATACCACGTTATCTGCCTGAATGCTTACGGCAATGCGGTGGATGAAAATGATCAGCAGAATAATATTTGCCATCGCTGCGACAATGGCCACAAGTATCGATATGGAAGGAACGAAAGTGTAGTCGTTTCCGTCTTTGATTGCATTTAAGACCAGCAAACAATAGAGGTAAGTGGAAATATACGCTCCCAACACAACCTGGTTGAGTCGTATATACATGAAGTTTTTGATGAGCCGGGGACCGAACTGCGAAGAGGCGAGTGTTAAGGCTACCAGAGTGATGGAAAAAACAGTTCCTGCAACCCCCATCATGGCTGCCGAAATCGTGGATAGTATGCTTCTGGCCGAATCTGTGCTATTCACAAAAAAGAAGCGACCTATACCATCTTGCGAAAAACGAATATAGCCGTCAATATACACCAGTACTATTGATAGCAGGATTGAAGTGATGATGATAATCACCGGAATAAACCAGAAAGTTGCTTTTAGCTCACCCCACTTAAACAATAGCTTTTTCATTAAGGTATCTTTTCAATTCGGTTACGCTTTCTTCGTGAATCAGCTACCTTTATGGGCTGCCACCACTTCAGTGAATTGATGGCCCTGTCGGGTCTTGGCGCTTAATTCTTTCATCAAAGGTGTCTGTCAGTTTCCTTTGCCAGTTGTTAATTGTTTACGATCAATCCAAGTGTCGGAAATATTATTTGTTGAACGGACAACTGTTTCGAGTTGTTCATAACAGCATCACGGCGCCCTTGTGCTTTTACATAACCGGTATGTGGCATCGCCGGTCTCGTGCCGGTTACCTGTTTTTTATTAAAATCAGAATTATTTTGCCAAAACGCTTGCCATGAAACGGACATGCGCTGTCCGATCGATGTTCAGTTACGATGGGAGAGAAGCAATGATTTCTTTCGTGAACTGCGGTAAAGTGCTGGTTTTAAATATTTAAATCGAGTAGTATATTGTTTTCAACTTTAACAAGAATATCCATTAATTGCTTTTGTTCCAACTCGCTTATTCCGCTAAGTGCAACATCAGACGCTTCTTTCCAGCAATTTTGAATGTCATTCTTGATTTCATTCGCTTTAGGCTGAAGAAATACATTACAGATACGATTATCTTTTTTACTTTTCTTTTTGGTTACATAATCCATTGTCTTCAACTTATCAACGATTCTTGTAACATTGGCAAAATCCTTTTTTGCTTTCTTGGCGATTTCCCCTATTGATAGTCCGTTTTCCTGCCACAGGAAATATAGCACAACCCATTGGTCGGGAGTAACTTTCAGGTTTTTCTCTGCCAGTATTTTAAAAACCTGCCGCTTCATTAAAACGGCAATGGTCGATATTCTGTGATTAACGATATTTTCCAGGTTATAATCCATTGATTTTTTTCTAAATATGAGCAAATTTACAAATATTGTTTGTCATGACAAGTTTAAATTTTATATTTGTCATGACAAGAATAATTTATAACATAAAATTATAATCATGATGAAGTGTTTTGTTACAGGAGGATCCGGTTTTGTGGGAAGTAATTTGATAACCATGCTTATTGGTGAAGGGATGGAAGTTTTGGCTATGGCGAGATCTGAAAAATCAGCGGACGTCATTAAAAAACTTGGGGCAACACCGATTTCAGTTGATATGACAGATACCAAACAATTGGCGAAAGACCTTCAGGGTTGCTCGGTAATTTTTCATCTGGCTTCTGCCACCGACTTTCAGAAAGGATATGATTACACCTACCAAATAAATGTTACAGGAATTGAAAAGCTGATTGAAGCAGCCAAAAAAGCAAAAGTTCCAAAGTTTGTTTTTGTCAGTACAGCAGCAATTCTGCTGCGTGGTAAACCTGTTTACAATGCCGATGAAAACCTGACATTTTCGAAACTTCCCAAAGGCAACTACTGCAAAACCAAAGTGTTGGCCGAAGAAGTTCTGTTAAAAAACAATTCGCCCGAGTTTGAGACTGTGATCGTACGGCCTCCATTGGTGTGGGGTAACGGTAGCGCCGTGAAGCATATGATAGAAGCTTGCAGAGAAAATAAAATGTCTTGGTTTAACCATGGAAACTACCAAATCCCAATCAGTCACGTCAAAAATCTTTGTCATGGGATTATTTTGGCCTATAAAAACGGTAAACCTGGCGAAATGTATTATGTGGTTGATAAAGAACATGTACTTTTCCGAGATTTCCTCACGGATATACTTGCCACCCAAGGCATTGCAATACCCAAGAAAAACATGAACAGGAAACTGGCTCTGGCGATAGCAAATGTCATTCCTGTGTTTTGGAAACTGATGGGAAAAGAAGGCCTTCCACCGTTTAGTGCTGAATTAATTCACATGCAAGGAACCGAGTACACCATATCAGACAAAAAAGCCAGAACGGAATTAGGATATGAAGACATCGTTTCATATCAAGACGGACTGGCAGAATTGGAGTTTGGATATTAAAAACCAAATACAGCCAAACTCCATTCCTTGATCAGATTTAATTGATGGATCGACAGAAGTAAAACCGATGAGCAAAACGTTAGCTGGTATAGCTAAACATGGTTGCACTTATAGATCCTTTTTTGGGTTCTGTTTGTTTTTCTTCCCGGAGCATTGGTTATTGCACGGAAGGTTCCAAACGCCTGAGTGACAATTGGAATATCGTTGACGGTGTTGCGAATTGTTGTGCCTGTTATATCATTCATTTTTTTGGGTTTAGGTTTATTTTAAATATTTAGTCGCCAAAGAATTTTAGTGGCATTTATTTGGTGCCTCCGATCTGAAGTTATATATGCCATATATTAAACAGGAGACATTATTTGAATGCCATTTTTTATTGCTAAAAAATAAGAAATGGTATCCTGGCCTGTTACGGGGTTAGCCCATATCTTGATGAAGCGGCGTATATGTTCCCGTGCGAAGGCGCATGGCCGGTAGAGGTAGTCGGGTAACTTTTCAACAAGCTTGGTTAACTTGCGGTCTGGTTATTCGTTTTCAGGAACGGCCATTGTGTGGTTTGCAATCAGGTAGCATGTACCATTGGTTTCAACATAAGTCCTCATAAAATGATAAGTCGTCGGACTTGGACCTCTGTCTACAATGGTGAATCCGCTGACAATTCCGGTTGTGCCCGAAATGATAACGGTAACATCTTTCGAAATTCGTGATCGGGTATTCTGGATATTGTTGCTTAAATTTCTTTTAATCCGGTCTAAAACAGCGGTTTTGTCATCAACCATACTAGCATGGTTGTGGACCCATGTAAAATCGTCATGCAACAGCGAATCGACATAGTCAAGGTCTAATTCCAACTGGGCTTTTTCCCATGAAGCATCTATCTTTTTAAGATTTTCCGGATTTAAACAAGGCTCCTGGGCCGATGAAGGCAGGATTGATAGTCCTGCAATGACAATCACAATACTGATTAGTTTCATCATTTTTTGTTTAAGGTTGTATAAATGTCAAAAGCAATAAGATGACTAAATATAGCGAAGTTTAAAGAATGAAATCATGCCGAATGAATTTTAGTTGAAGCCTTGACTCACCCGCGTGACGGCGTGAGTGCTTCTTCCTGCCAGCGTTTGCTGCCGGGTCGGGCTAATTGACTAGCAAACTTTTTTTTCTCGATTTCCTTTAATCCATTCCCCTTCCGACACTGATGAGGCTGTCCAAAAACTCTGTTATGTTCCTCGTTCTCTCCCCGTGTCACTCTGTGGTGAAATATAAATAACTGAACCACAGGGTTGCACAAAGTTTTACACTGAGGGCACAGAGTCAATTAAGATTCACAACCTAACTTTTTGGACAATCTCATCAGTGGCAATTTCAAGCCAAAGCCGGCAGTGCCTTGCCCGTCTGGACAGACTTTGCTTTTTCAAAGCAAGAAATGGATCACAGATCCGCACCAGCCGGTATGTTATGAATTCCTTCGCTTTTGTGCATTGTAAGTCCATGGTTAATACGGATCGATTGCAACTCCGATCCAGCTCGGAATTTCCTCTAGAGCCGGGGAGTTGGGGAGAAAGGAAATCAATCCTTTACTTTTTTCCATATTTCCCTAAAATCATGATTAATTCCATCCATAAACATGAGATCATCCTTTATTTTTATTTTGTAAGAATACGTTCTACCAAGTAAGCTTCTAAAATCTGGACTTGTGTATTGAATAAACTCAGTATAAACACCTTTTTCCAATGTACATGTTCCCCAAGTTGAGCCATTTACTTGTTTTTTGCCATCGGAAAAATCCATTAATGTAAATGTGTTATTTGTAATGACTTTATATCTCGACTTGTCGTTCACGTTGTAAAGTCTGTTTTCTACAACGCTGTCGGCGTTGCAAATTTGCCATGTGCCAATTATTTTTTTCTGCAGTCTGCGTTGGGCATTTGCATTGTAGCTAACTGCAAGCAATACGACGATAAATAAAATAGCAGGAATAGATAAAATCTTTAGTTTTTTCATGGTGTTAATTCTTAAGTTAAATAAGTCAACAATGAATTTATAAATCTGATCAAGTTTGTCGAAAACAGTGAATCTCTCTTTTGCGGACTCACTGGATCTGTTTTTTGAAGAATCATAAAAGTCATAATCCAAAGCTTCGAAAATCGACTTAATTGTATACGCTCTTGGAGTCACCTCGCCCGATTCAATCCTTTGGAGCGTTCGTATAGTAATATTACAATTCTCCACTAATTCAGACTGGGTCAGTCCCTTTGCATTTCGAAGTTCAAGAACTTTTTTTCCTAATGAAGGTTGTTTCATAATTCATCAAAAAGTTGAGCAAGTTTATGATAATCAAATGTCCGTTCCAAAAATCCTGATTGGATTTAACAGGACATTTATACGCCATAAACCTGACATTTCATTATTACTTGTTTAATTCAATTACTTAGTGTTTTGATTTTAAGCGGTATGCGGGTGTCGATAAAATAAATAGGTCGCAGCGCCGATTGGGTATGGCTTTCTGTTCGGTGCAGGACCGATAATCTGCCCCCTGCCTCTCATGAAATTGTGAAAGAAGTCCGGGCCGAATTCGTTGTGCCCGGGGCCTTTTATTGTAAGCTAAGTGCGGCTTTCGGAAAAACTGTATCCAACGCGTCAACCATTGAAATATTCATTCAAAATTATTCTTGCTTAGTCAAGTTAAAAACCCTCGCGCCATTGTCCGTTGAAAAGTCTGCCGGATAATTATCGGTCCCGGGCGCTTTGGCCGCTAAAATTATTGAATTTTCACCTGTGAACTGATAAATAGCATAAGCATCCTTTCCAATATATTGTGATAAACTGCTTGAAGTTACAGTGGCAATCATTTTTCTAACTTCATTGCTCGTATCTATGGCATAGTAGCCAGAATAAACTTCATGCCCACCTGCAACATATCCAAATTCATCAGCTGCAAAGTTCATTTCCCATTCTGTTTCTGTGTCTACTTCATAGCCTCTCCATACGCCATCCAGCTCATTGACTCCGTTAACTGTGATATAGTCATTTTTGGTTTCCGTATGGGTCCCATGCTCATTAGTAGCTTTCAGACTGATAGAATATGATCCCAAATCAGAGAAACTATGCGATGGATTCTGCAAGGTACTTGTACTGCCATCGCCAAAATCCCACAACCAGCTGGTCGGGCTGTTTGAAGATTGATCGGTAAAAGCGATAGATACACCTATTTCAACATTGGTGTCGGAAGAAGCGAATTTCGCGACAGGGGAATTCGGGTCGTCTTTGCTGTCGTCATCTTTACCGCAAGAATTTAAAGATGCCAGAAAAGTTGCGCTTGCCAGACAAATAAGAGCAATTTTTGAGATTTTTTTTAATGTGGACATATTCAATTGATTTTATAAAAGTTAATTTATTTGGGTTTTTAAAATTTTGATTAACATCAAATTTAGCAAATTAATAATATCTTCAAAAATTATCTGTTGGCATTCAAAGTCAATCGGATAGTCCTAACCAGCTTGCCCCTTGTTTCAGCGAAACGGAAACGAGTGGCTCACTGTCTTGAGTTTGTAACTCCTATGCTCCTGTTGTTTGTCCATGTACCAATCCTTATTTTACCGGCTCAACCCCAAGCCGAACCGTCCCTGTAATGTCTAATGTTTCAAACTCCTTTCGTAAACGGTAAATGCTAACTGTCGCAAGGAATACAGAACCTGCAATCGCTAAGATCAAATTTGTCATTCCTCCGTACGATTCCACCAAAGTATCATTCACTGAAGATTCCATGTCTGCAAATTGTCTCGTTATGAATCCGCTCAAGTTGGCCGCAGCGTGTATGATGATGGAAAATGACAGACTTCTGGTTTTGTGATAAACCCACCCTGAAAAAATCCCGATGACCAATCCGGTTACAAATTGCCAGGGATTCAAATGTACCAGTCCAAAAAGCACACTGGAAATTAAGATTGATTTTGTTGGCGAGTATTTTTTTAATAGGCCATCTAAGATAATTCCCCGAAAGATTAATTCCTCTAAAATTGGTGCCGCAACGACCATCAGGAGAAATGCAAAAAATCCGGTCTGACCTGCGAAATCCATGAATGCTTTTTTAATACTTTCCGGCATGGGTATTAAACTGGCAATTGGGGAGATGACACCAAAAAGCAAAGCGACTGTGCCGACAATAATCCATGGTATGATTCGCTTATTTTCAATGGTCAAATTGAATGACCGGCAATTCGTTTTATCTCTTCTGATTGAATACACAATCCAGAAAGGGATTCCAATTGCCAAAAGATAGTAGACGAGCATGGCAGCTTCTTTCCCAATCAGGTTCTCCAATGTTAAAACAGGGCTAAGGAATAGCATGCCCAATACTACGATTCCCGTAATGCCAAAGCTTTGAGCTACGTTGGGATAATTGGTGGTTGTCGGTTCGGTCATTTGTGTTGGTTTTTTGGGGTTGATGTTTTATGCCTGGTGCCTCCGGCCTGCCATTGCTACCGTGCGACAGTATCCTTTAACCCACGCCAGGGGATTCGCGCGGTGGCGGGGGCAGTGTCGCAGGACATGACGGTCAGGAAAGGAGCAGAGACAACGCACACCACTGCACCCGCAATGCAATTTGCAATTTGTTGAACTAAATCCGCCATTCGGCGGACAGCCGAAACCAAAGTTATTGATTGTTTGTAAATTGATGTCATGTTTAA
>ENA-ORCT01000860-ORCT01000860.1-marine-metagenome-genome-assembly--contig:-NODE-860-length-12934-cov-2.915377_pt1 | contig 12934 bp, 11 predicted proteins | sample MGYA00248632_ERZ508511 | MGnify/ENA primary metagenome ERZ508511 (study PRJEB26182, sample SAMN06268839) | marine metagenome | isolation source: Tt an P1-techrep anaerobic enrichment on pine from sediment...
GATGCATTCCAGGCTTACATGAATGCCTTTACCGGTATGTGGGACCCTCACACGTCCTACTTTTCGCCCCGAACCTCTGAGAACTTCAATATCAACATGAGTCTCTCGCTGGAGGGCATCGGCGCGGTACTGCAATCCGATAACGAGTACACCAAGGTAGTGCGTCTGGTACCCGGTGGCCCGGCCTCCAAGCAAGGTCAGCTGCAGCCAGCCGACCGCATCGTCTCGGTTGCGCAGGGTGATGAAAAGCCTGTAATATAATATCATTTCGTCTAATCTAACTATCGATAAGACAGTCATAAATCTTTAATAAAACAAGGGCTTTTCCGTGCATTTCATACAAACAATGTCATAAAAGTCGATATTTTGTATATTTCGCAGGTTTTATCGGTCCGGAAAAACAACTTGCCAACAAAAGAACCAACTTGTTATACTATTGCGAATACTTAAAAAAGCGGAAAACTCTGATGGATAAAAACGTTACGATTTCAGATTTGCTGGAAGCCAAACAAGCCGGGCGAAAATTCGCCGCGGTCAGCTGCTACGATTATACAACCGCCCGCCTGGTGGCCGATGCCGGAGTCGAGATGATTCTCGTAGGCGACTCGGCGGCCCAGGTGCTGCTGGGACACGAGAATACGCTGCCGGTATCGATGGATTTTATGGTCACGATTACCGCCGCAGTCCGCAGGGCCGCGCCGAATGTGTGCCTGGTCGCGGATATGCCGTTTCTGTCCTATCAGACCAGCATAGCAGATGGCGTTCGTAATGCCGGTCGGTTTTTTCAGGAAGCCGGTGCCCAGCTTGTTAAAATCGAAGCCACCGCTGCTCACCTGGATGTCATCAAAGCCGTCAGTGATGCCGGCATGGCGGTGATGGCGCACATCGGCATTCGACCACAGCAAATCGCCAAACTCGGCAAGCTCAAAGCAGAAGGCACCACCGCAGGTCTGGCGATGGAACTGGTGCAACTGGCAAAAAAAATGGTCGCCGCCGGGGCCAGCTCCCTACTGCTGGAAGGCACATCCCGCGAGGTGGCGTCAATCGTAACCGAAGCCAGCCCGGTGCCGGTAGTCAGTTGCGGCAGCGGACCGGATTGCGACGGGCAGATTCTTATCATCGCCGATATCCTGGGATTGAGCAGAGGTCCAAAACCGAAATTTTCAAAATCGTTCGCTCAATTGGATGAGCCAATGACGGAAGCTGTAAAAGCATATGCTGATCAGGTCCGTCAGGGACAGTATCCTTCGGACGAACAATGTTATCATATCCGGCCGGGTGAGTTGGATAAACTCAAGCAAATGATTGAAAGTTACCGTTAATCGGGGACGTTTATGTCTGAAGGACGCATTGAATCTTCTCCCGAGGTCGCCGTCAGACCGGTGTTTCTCGTGGACAAACCAGTCTTTGCATTCTATGCCTCATACATCCGCCGCATCCTGGTTGGATTGACCGGCTCGGCCAATGCATCGGCACTGGTGTCCCACCCGGCAACCGATTTACAGGCAATCCTGTGTCCGGCAGTGGAATCATTTGTCCATCCTGCGTTGCAGCTACCTATTTTCTGGAACCAGAACCGGAAACTCCTCCTGTCGCAGTTATATCGCTTCAAGCCAACCGTACTGCACACGTTCTATCCCGGTCAGATTCGCCTGGCACATTGGCTCAGCGATCAGCTCGATGTGCCGTATGTGGTGTCTTGTCATCAGCGTCCTTCCAGACGAATCTGTTTCGAAAAATCGATGTCTCATGCTGCCGCACTAATTGCTCCATCGGAACCGATTGCGGCGGGATTAACTGCAAAGTGCCCCAAGCTTAAAAGCCGTACGGAACGCATCCATATCGCCAGCTTTGTTGCAGACGAGTGCTGCTGTTTCTCGCGTGAACCCGGTGTAACCAGCCTGATCGCGGTTCATCCGTTTGACTCTTTTGAGTTATTTGAATCCTTCCTGAACGCGGTGCGTCACCTGGTACTGGAAGGTCATGAAATCATGGTAGCCCTGATGGGCGAAGGCAAGGCCGAAAAAGCGATTCGTACCCATATTCGAAAACTGGGCCTGACATCCATTGTGACTGTCATTCCACCGATTCGCCCGATTCGAAAGATCCTTAGCGGAGCAGATATTTATGTGCATCTATCCGACAATCGCCGCTTCGATGCCCAACTGCTCGAGGCAATGGCGGTCGGACTGGCCGTGGTCGGGTCGCCGGAACAGACCAGCGGACTCCTTTACGAAGATCGTACTGCCATGTGCTGGGACCCGACCGACCAGATGAATATTTACGACCGACTCAAAAAAGTACTGTCCGCACGGGAACGAACCCGTCAACTGGCATTGAACGGACAGGCCCACCTGCGCAAGTATAACAGCGTCAGCGGTATGGTGGACCGACTCATGCAGACCTACATAGAGGCACAGCAGTGGCACAAACAAACCCTCAAAACAGAGAAGGACGCCCCGGTCCCGCAGCCGGTCCAGTAAAAACCATATTGCACTGGTACACCAAGCTGTTCGCAGTGTGGATCGTGCTGTTTGCAGTGGTGGGATATTATTTCCCACAGCCGTTTGAATTCCTCGCGAAAGCAAAGATGTTCGGGGCCGCAGCTGAAGACTGGCCGGAGGTGTTTCAGTCGCTTCGCAGTCCGAACCTGTGGTTTTTCGCACTGACAATGTTTGGTATCGGGGCGGTACTGACGATTGACGATTTCAAGAACATCGCTAAACGTCCGGTTATCGTTGTGATTGGCTCGGTCGCCCAGTTTACGATTATGCCGCTGGGGGCATTTGCCTTGTCAAAGCTGTTTGACCTGCCGCCGATGCTTGCGGCGGGATTGGTTATCGCCGGCTGTGCTCCCGGAGCCATGAGCAGTAACGTGATGAGTTATATCGCCGGAGCAGATACGGCGTATTCGGTTTCGTTGACCACAGTTTCTACCCTGCTGTGTCCTGTGTTGACACCCGCATTGACCAAACTGCTGGCCGGACAGGATTTGCCCATATCGTTTTGGAAAATGTTTTTCCAGATTATCTTTATGGTTGTTTTGCCGCTGGGGGCTGGATTTGCAGTACGCTGCTTTTTCAGTAAAACAATCGAAAAGATCAAAGATGTCTTTCCCGCAATATCAGTAACGTTTATTATCTTCGTCTGCACACTGGTGATCGCTGTCAACCGCGAGAGAATGCTGCAGGCGACACTGAGTATTATTGCTGTTGTAATTTTGCTCAACGTGTACGGCATGATCTCCGGCTACGGGGTAGGGATGTTTTTCAGAATGCCGTTTAATCAGCGACGGACTCTGGCGATTGAAATCGGGATGCAAAACGCCGGGCTGGGAACCATCCTGGCCCTGGAAAACCTCAAGCCCGAAGCCGCCATCCCCACCGCCTTCTTCGTCTTCACCTGCATCATCACCGCCTCCATCATGACCGAAATCTGGAAGAATAGATCACTCAAAGGAGCTTAAATGCGTCATATACTAACCTTCAAAGCATCTCTGCCTGAATCGACAGAGTACGAACATCCCAAAGGATACGCTATCTGCAAGTTTTTAGGAGAAGCACTCTCAAAAAAAGGATTAGATGTTGAATCTACAGACAATTATAGAGATATTGCTTGGTCCGTTGATTGCCACATAAATAGCAAACAAGTTTTCTTTTTTGTTGGATACTTAGGAACGAAACAAACCGATTGGCAATTAATCGTTTGTTCACATGTCGGTTTCTTGAAACATCTGTTTGGATACAAAGATGAAAACGAACGTAAGCATTTAGCTGAAGAAATTCATAAAATTTTGTCAGAAGACAATAGATTTGCCGAATTAAAATGGTTTTCTCGATATACTGATAAGCCAATTGATGAATGGCATCACATGCCACAGTAGTAATTATCATCCACGGGTGGCACGGTCAAGCTGTGTTTGGCCGTGGCGAGGCAAGACAATGTGGTAATCGTAAGATCAACCAGCATAGAACCGTCTGGATGCCGGATCAAGTCCGGCATGACGGTTTACGTAGTGTCAGCCCGTTAGGGCGATATGTTGTAGCCCCATCCCATGAGGGTGGGGTTTAAGAGGGTTCTCCATCCAATCTCTTGAGCCCCAACGGGGCGGCATAATATACGCAATCCACATACCGCCCGCTGCGCGGGCTTGAAGAATGAGGAGAGAACACTTCATCTACCACGGGCTATTGCCGCGTGGCTACAACATATCGCCCTGCGGGCTAAGGAATAACTACGTTAAACTCAAAAATTCTTCGTGTCCTTCGTGTCCTTCGGGGTTATAATCATCCACATAAATTCTCTCAATGCTGTTAACACAACACTTAAGATGAGGGAGAAAATAAATATGGCAAGGATTCGGAAAATTTTAAAATGGACGGCAATCAGTATCACAGGACTGCTCAGTCTTGTTATACTGACATCCATTATCCTTGCCGTTTTTGAAATCAGAATCAATCTTAACCGTTTTCGTCCGACAGTCGAAAGAGTGGTATCCGATGCTTTAGACCGCAACGTCAGGATTACCGGCCCGGTCAGCTTAACGACCTCTCTGCGGCCGACACTGGAAATACACGGCGTTCGGATCGATCATCCGGATGGCTGGGACAATGACACTGCCTTTGCCTCGATGGAGATGGCACGAATACAAATCGGCCTGACGGCGCTTTGGAATAAGCAGATCGACATCGGTGAGTTTACCGCGAAAACAATCGCTCTCCATCTTCATACAAACGAACAGGGAGATAACAACTGGCAGTTTACCGCCGCCATCGATGACACAACTGAATCCACGACATCCAAAACCCGCACTCCCTCCGAAGCCGAAAATAGTTACCTGCAGGCATTAGACACACTATCTCTGCAAAACATCGAGATTTATTATCGTGATGACAGTGTGGACAAAACGATTCACTTTCGCCTGGATGAACTGGTCGGAACCGCCGCCCAGGACCAGCCGCTCAAGCTCAATGGAAACGGGCATTTTCAGGGAAAACCCTATTCTTTTCTCATAGATGCAGATGCCCTGAACAAACTTCGCCTGCGTCAACAGCTTTACTCGCTGTCCATTTCAGGCGAAGTTGCCGGCAGTCCCTATACCGCCAAAGGCGTCTTGGGACGTGAGGCAGGAGAATCCAGGCTCAACCTTGACAGCACACTGTCGAACGTCGACATCGGAGCGCTTCTAGAATGGTTAAACCTGACCGAAGGAATCAACGCTCGAACCGATGAGCTTGCCTTGCATCTTCAATTACATGGCAACAATCTTGGTCAACTGCTCAGTCAGTCCAACGCCGCATTTGCATTAAAAGGCGGCCGATGGACCCTCACCGGTGCGGGAGATGGCCCCGGTGTTCGGATTGAGATCAAACAAGGCACTGTCAACGCCCTGGCTGGCACACCTGTGTCGATTCAACTGAGTAGTAGGGTTGATGAAAGACCGGTCACAATTCTAATTCAGGGCACGGAATTAATCAATTATTTTCAGAATCCCGAACAACTGCCGGTCACGATCAGGGCCGAAACCGAAGGAACGACTCTGGATTTTCAGGGCAATTTAAAGGTTCCCATAAGCAAAAAAGACGTTTCATTGTCGTTGAGGCTTGAAGGCGAGAAACTGGATTCTCTGAATGATCTCTTTCACGTTGACCTGCCCCCCATCGGACCTTATTCTCTCGCGGCCCAATTTGCGATGAGTCCGGAGGTGTATGACCTGTCGGATTTGCGTATACACATCGGAGACAGTGATTTAAACGGCAACCTGACAATTCGAGTCGATGACGATAAACCTCAGTTTCAGGCACATCTTTCCAGTTCCCTGCTGCAGATCGACGACTTTGCTCCGGGTCAATGGAACCTGGAAGGAAAAAGTCATTCGGAAACACCCGTTCAAACGGACGCTAACTCGGAACAAACAAAATCAAAGGAACAGAACCTACAGCAAGCGTATGCCCTGTTATCTCCTGATTCGCTAAACAGAGCCAATGCCCATGTGTCTCTATCGTTAGACAATGTCATATCCGGACAAGACCGCCTGGGCAAAGGAACTTTACAGGTAGGCTTGGAAAACGGCCGTTTCAGCGTTGAACCACTGGAACTTGAATTGGCGGACGGAACCGCACGAATGGAATTTTCATATTATCCTACAGAAGATCATGCTGAAATCCATTTGACTGCCAACGTGGAGGGACTTGATGTGGGAATTCCGATACGCCGTGTCAAGCCTGACGCTCAAATGGGCGGCAGGCTGAATCTGGATATCCTGCTCGATTCAATAACACCTGCGCTTGGACAGTTGTTGGCAAACGGCAGCGGTCACTTTGATCTCGCTTTTTCACCAACAAACTTTAATGCTGGGGTCATTGATTTATGGGCCATTAATGTACTCTCGGCACTGACTTCAAAAGTCGATTCGGAACCGACTTCAACGATCAACTGTCTGGTTGCCAGCTTTCAGATGGATGACGGGATTATGCAGGATCGCATCATTTTTATGGATACGACCCGTATGATGATCGAGGGAACTGCTGTCATTGACTTTAAGCAGCGAAAGTTAAGGATACAAGCCAAACCCACGGCAAAACGGCCCGAATTTTTCAGCATAGCCGTCCCGATCCAAATACGTGGAAAATTTGAAGATTTCGGTCTCAAGATCAAAACGGGACATCTGATTACCACGATCGGATCCTTTTTAACCAGCCCTGTCCACGTGCCTTTACGGCGGCTTTTTGGAGGAAAAATTCCACCGGATGGAGTAGATGCCTGTCGTATCGCCTGGGAAAAACGAAATCCACAACAGTAAAAGAAAGGAAAACTTTGGTATACGTACACGGATACACTGAACGCGAGACGCAGCGGCTGTATGAGCAGGCTGAGATACTGGAAGAGATTCTACATTCCGGCACAGAATTCCCCGCCAGGGCAAAAGTGCTGGAGGCCGGTTGCGGCGTGGGCGCTCAAACGCGCCTTTTGGTCAGACGCAGTCCGCAGACTGAATTTACCTGTATCGACATCTCCGAAAAATCGCTGGTCAGTGCCAACAAACTCAAAGAGCAAAGCGGCTTCAACAATGTCACCTTTCAGCAGGACAACATCACCGCCCTGTCCTTTGATGACAACACGTTCGATCACATTTTTGTCTGTTTCGTGCTGGAGCACCTGGATAAGCCTATCACCGCATTGGGTGAACTGAAGCGTGTCCTCAAGTCCGGCGGCACACTCACCGTCATCGAAGGCGACCACGGCTCGTGCTTCTGGCATCCGGAAACGCCGGAATCGGTCGCTGCATGGAACGGCCTGATCACTGCTCAGCGCCGGCAGGGCCACGATCCCAACATTGGCCGCCGGCTGACACCGCTGCTGAACGAGGCCGGATTTGAGGTGCAAACCTGCGAGCCCGCATGGCTCTATGCCGACCGCCTCAAACCCGCGCTGCGTGACGGTATGGTCGACCATATCATCGTGCCGATGGTCCAATCCGCCGAACAGCAGATACTGGACGAAAAATTGGTCTCCGAGGATATCTATCGCCAAGGCATCGCTGACTTGTCCCGGGTCGATGAAATCACCGAAGGAACCTTTTTCTACACCTGGTTCAAAGCTGTGGCAAAAAAGTAAAAAAATCTGAATATGGAGCAAATACAATGACTGAACAAAAAGCCATTCATACTGACAAGGCTCCCGCGGCCCTCGGCCCCTATTCACAGGGCCTGCTGGCGGGCAACACCCTCTACATCAGCGGGCAACTCGGCCTCGACCCGGCCAGCGGCAAACTCGCTGAAGGCGGCACCCCTGCACAGGCCCGGCAGGCACTGGAAAATATCATGGCGATTCTCGTTGAGGCCAATATGAATATGCACAATGTTGTGCAGTTGCAGGTCTTTCTGGCTGACATCGCCGACTTCAAAGCCGTCAACGAGGTCTACAAAACGTTCTTTGCCGAGCCCTTCCCGGCCCGCGCTGCCGTTCAGGTGGCCGCCCTGCCCGCGGGAGCTGCCGTTGAAATCCTGGCCGTCGCCATGAAAGATTAATCACCTCTCGTACCGGTTATCCCGGTGTAATTAAGCCGCGTTCGGGCCGCGTGAAATTGTGGCAATAGGAGCAGTCGTAATGCTTGTCTTTGACATGAATATCATGAATCGTCCTGAATGGTTTGACTTCCTCCTGATCATGACAAATCGTGCAATTGCCGTTGGACAGTCCGGGTTTAAGCGCATACCCAAGTTCACCCTGAAGATCCATCCGGGGGGTCTGGGCGCCCAATGAATCATGACACTGACCACAGTTGAGCGCATTGTCAGAGGGTTCGACACCATGATTGATTGTTTGAAAGGTATGCACCGGCACCAGTGACCAACTCCCTGTCAAGCCTGCAAAATCCATTCCGTCAGCAACAGCTTGCTCAAAATCTCCGGTGACAAAATACTTGAACGTTGAATGCGGGATCAACTGCCCGGTTGCATCGTGGCGGGCTGAATTGGATGTGTGTTCCTTCATGGGATAGATTTTAGCATCGCTTGAAGCGACATCACCGTTCGGCTCACCCATTTCATAATAACCGTTTGCATTCTGCGTAATGACCTGTCCGCGAGCGTAGACATTGCTGGTGCCGTCAAACCAGGCATACGTCGGAATCACATTGCTGGCACGTATTTCTTCGGGTTTATAGCCGCCCTGTCCATCAAACAACCCTGCTGCCCAGTATGGATTCAGCCAATCCCGTCCGACTTCGGTACTGAAACCCAGTTTTGCAAAGGTTGGGATATGACAACTCTGGCAGGCAACATGTCCGGTATGCAGGTTGAGTTGTGCGGTTTCATGCGGTTGGGAAGGATGGCATTGCGTACAGGTGAGTCGTTCAGGCCGATCATTGGGGCGAATATCCAATCCCCGGCCAAGGACATGGTGGTTTTCATACTCGTGGCAATCCTGGCAACTCATATCTTGCCCATCGGTATCCGGTGACATGTGAACATCGAGATTCGCCGGAGGAGTTGTACTGGCGGTAGATATGTCTCCACGCTTTCCGCAATTGCTTCCGGCGGCATAGGCATGACATCGCAGACACGTTGCCCGCGTCGGCAGGTGCACGGTTTGGGCGGCCTGCACAGCCGAGATGCCCATAGATGCTTCATTCGGACCATATTGAAAATCGCCTTCTTCACTGTGTACCGGCAAGGTATAAGTCCGCGTCGTATCCAGATAATCAGTAAACGTTTTCTGTGTAAATCCACCGCTAAAATTACACGGTGCATCCGGATCGGTACAATCCTGCCATTGGGAAGCAAAAATCGAATAATCCTGCAAGTCTATGCCCAGGTTATTCGTCAGATCTGCCGGTCCGCATCCCAGCGGCAAAGGGCAATTCATCGAAATCCATAGATTAGCTAGAATCACCAGATCAGACGCATCGACATAGCGATCCCGATTGAAATCTGCTGATAAATAGGGATCGACCAGCTTACGCTGATACTGTTCCTGATGGCACATCATACAGTCAATGTTGGCCAATTGCTGATAGCTCATCGTGGGACTCGGCGTTTTACCAAATCCGACATGACAGGACGAACATGTGGCACGGGGAGAACTGACCGCACTGCCGCAGTATGTATTGAATGCGATGTCACCCTTACCGGCATTACCGGAGATGTTGGGAACATTCGGAGTTGGGCCGGTCCACTGATAATGAACCGATGAGAACATTCCTTCGGCTTCAACTTCATGGCATTGAATACACGTTGCAGGCCCGTTATATTCGGTGATGGCCTGATGTTCAGGAATGATGCCAAAGAGGGTACAAACTAGGAATCCATTTACAAAGATAGAATATAATAAGTGTTTTTTCATCATTACCCCTTTTGATTCTTCCATGAAACATATAAATTTCACATGAGTTTATTGTTATGAAATTTGAAGATCGAAACAAATAAAAACTATGAACTTGGAGCCTAAATTTATAAATATGAAATAAACTTCAAGTTCACGGATACTATCAAGTATAGATTGTCCGTAATGTCTGATAACAAATAATTGTTTTGCCACGCTATTTCATATTTCTATATTCAGCTAAAATAATCATACCAATTTCTACTTGCAACTTAGTTGCAAATAATATATAATCACGTCCTAAATGCAACTAAGTTGCATAATATGCCCGTTTTTTAAGGAAATATTATATTTATGGGATTCTCGAACAATATCAAGCTAATTGGTAAAGAACTGAAAAACCATTCGCCGTTTACCCTGATCGGGGCTTTAACAGGCATTTTATTGATGCTGTCCGGTCGAGCATGGTTTCAGGGGCAGGCTGAAACACTGTTTTCGGTATTTCACCCACTGCACGTGATGCTCAGCGCCATGGTTACTGCCGCCCTGTTCGAAAAACATCGAAAAATCAACAATTTCCTGGTCATCCTTGTGATCGGTATAGTCGGAGCGATCGGCATTGCCACTCTTAGCGACTGTATTCTGCCCTATTTCGGTGAAAATATCCTCGGTGCCGCAATCCCGGCTCATTCCGACATGCACGAGCACGAAACTGAATCTGGTATTCTGGATCACGCAGATGAAGATGACCATGCGGACGAGCATGAACATGATGTTGATGATGAACACGCCGGTTCGGCACACCCAGAATGGCACTTTGGTTTTATCGAGGAATGGTACCTGGTCTTTCCCGCGGCGATTCTCGGTGTTCTGCTGGCTTATTTCAAACCAGCGACGCATCTGCCGCACGCCAGTCACGTTTTGCTGAGCACATGGGCCTCTTCGGCTCACATGCTGATGAATACGCACGCAGACATGAGTATTACCCTGTTGATCGGAATGTTCATCGTGCTGTTTTTGGCAGTGTGGCTGCCCTGCTGTGTCAGTGATATCATTTTCCCATTATTGTTTGTTGGGCCAAACGGAGCCCATCTCGGCCACTCATGCATCCTTTGCGGCAAAAAGGACGAATCGGATGAAAAATAGTGCCGACAAACTTCTGACATCTGTTTCACTCCGCCGAACCAGGCCCCGATTGGCAATACTGGAAGCTCTGCTGACAGCGAATCATCCGCTGAGCCAGGAACAGATTGCCGAAAACATAGGCCTCGATGCCCCCAACAAAACGACGATTTACCGCACACTGACAAACCTGGTCGAAACAGGACTGGTGCATGAAGCGTTTCTCGAACATCGAGTCCAATATTATGAATTGGCTCACAATTGCGGCCAAAAATGCTGTCACCCGCATTTTACGTGCAGCCGATGTCTGCAGACACTCTGTATGACGCATGTCGCCGCACCGATGGTGCAACTGCCGGAGGATTTTCAGGTACAGCGGCAACAAATTCATATTGAGGGAATTTGTCCGAAATGTCTTGATAAGACGCATCATTAAATCAATATACTTTGTAATGTTTTATTTGAAATCGTCATCGATATAAGTTACAACAACAAAACTAAAGAGATTGAGCCGGTTTGACCGATTCAATAGAAACGGAAGTTATAATAATATTGTTATTCAGAATTTTATCGTGCTTTCACGTTTCCGAAATGACTTAATCATCGTTGCTTTTCTGATGAGTTGCCTGGCATTAGTCGGCTGCGGGGAATCTGTGCAAACATCTTCTGGTGCCGGAAAGCCCGCCTACTCGGTAAGTGTTGACCAACTGGCCTCACGGCTGGGTTTATCCGTTCGACAAATCAACAAGGCCTATTATGAACTGACGGATGCCAACAATCGAGTCCTTCTGTTTGCGTATAAAGATGGTCGTGTTTATGTCAACGGTAAAAACATCGGAACCGTCGGTGCTGCGACCGAATACGGCGGCACCCATTATGTCTCGGAGATATGGGTTCCACGGATCCGCCAGCATCTTTTGACGTCGTACGCCTCCAAACCGCAAACGAGTTACACTCCGGAAATTGCATCAGGTACAGTCGTTATCGATCCCGGTCACGGAGGCAAAGATCCGGGAACGACCAGCGTGCTTGGGGATCAGGAAAAGAAAATCAATCTACAGATCGCACAACACCTTGCCGATCAGCTTCGAACCGTCGGTATCAATGTTACCATGACCCGTGAAGGAGACACCTATCCTGAACTTGAAGAGCGAGCAGCACTGGCCAATCGTATTAATGCAGACCTGTTCGTCAGTATTCACTGTGATTCCAACGGCGATTCCGTCCACCAGGGCTTCACAATTTACGTTGCTCGACAGGCCAGTTGGAGTTCCAAGAAGACCGCCAGTGCCATCAAAACATCACTATCCAATTCCGGCGTTTCTAGTAAAGGGGTTCGTAATGCCGATTACCGGGTTCTGGTACAAACCAAATGTCCCGCCGTACTCGTTGAATGCGGTTTCATGAGCAATTATGACGAGGCCTCCCGGCTCAGAGATCCCTGGTACCAGAAAAAACTCGCCCAAGCGATTGCTGAAGGCATCATTAAATCCCTCTAAAAGCTCTCCTGCCTCTGTATATACACTGGACATTTCTGTCGAAATCCTTACAATGCGCAGTATGAAGCTATACCCATTAAAATTTAGACCGATTTTTAAAGAACGGATCTGGGGCGGACAGCAACTGCGAGACATCTTTGATAAGGATCTCCCGCTTAATGTCACAATTGGAGAAAGCTGGGAACTGGCCGATCTGCCTGAAGATAAATCTGAAATCGTCAACGGCCCACTGGCAGGACAAACCATTGACACTGTGATCGCAGAATACGGGCGAGACATCACTGGAAATCCGGATTATCAACCGCCATTTCCGCTGCTGATTAAGATTCTCGATGCCCAGGATGTACTCAGCGTTCAGGTCCATCCGGACCTTGAAACCTGTAAGCACACCGGCAAAGGTGAGCCGAAAACCGAATGCTGGTATATCATCGATGCCCAGCCTGATGCGGTCATCTACAAAGGGCTCAAACCCGGTACGACAAAAGAAC
>ENA-ORCT01000861-ORCT01000861.1-marine-metagenome-genome-assembly--contig:-NODE-861-length-12931-cov-3.120585_pt1 | contig 12931 bp, 13 predicted proteins | sample MGYA00248632_ERZ508511 | MGnify/ENA primary metagenome ERZ508511 (study PRJEB26182, sample SAMN06268839) | marine metagenome | isolation source: Tt an P1-techrep anaerobic enrichment on pine from sediment...
CCAGCCCCATCACGCTGAGCTCTTCCATCGGGAACAGGCTGTTCAGCCCCTCGGCCTGCATCAGCGGCCCGCCCACACCGTGGAACTCCACCTCCGGCTCCAGCTCTTTCAGCCCGGCCATCAACGCCGCGCCGAGCGCGTCGCCCGAGGGTTCGCCCGCGATGAGGAAGAGCCTGGTCATGGACTGCGCGCCCAGAGGAACAGGCCGGCCCGTTCCGCCTCGGCCAGCGTCGCCTCGCGGTCGAGGATCATCACCCCGCCCGCCTCGATCACCACGCCGGCCAGCCCCGCGCGGGCGGCGGCGGTGATGGTTTCGGGGCCGATGGCGGGCAGGTCGACCCGCCGCTCCTGCCCCGGCTTGGGGGCCTTGTAGAACACGCCGCGCGCGCCGGCAGGATCGGGCCGCATGTCGGCGGCCACGTCGGCCACCCAGCGCAGCATGGCGTCGGTGCCCGGCAGGGTCTCGACCGCCAGGCACAGGCCCTGCGCCACCACGGCGCCCTGCCCCACGTCCAGCCCGCCGATGGCCGTGACGATCTCGGCCGCGCGGGCGGCATCCTTGCGATCGGCGTCGGACGGCTGGGCGGTGGTCAGCACACCCTCGCCCGGCACCAGCTCGGGCGCGATGGCCTCGGCGCCGACGACCTCGAACCCGGCCTCCTCAAACAGCGCGATCACCGTGCGCAGCAGCGCGTCGTCGCCCTGCTGGAACGCGGCCACGAGGCGCGGCAGGAACTGCGCGGTCTTTGGGTCGATCCGGGTCGGGTCGATTTCGGGCCGGGCCACGGCGCCGGCGAAGACGACGCGGGCCATCCCGGCCTCGTGCAGGCGCTCAAAGAGCAGCGCGAGCTGCTCGATGCAGAAGGCCTCGACCCGCCAGCCGGGGCGCGCCTCGGCCGGATGGCCCTCCATCTCGGCCAGCAGGAAGGGCGCGCCCTCGGCCTCCAGCCGCTGGGCCAGAAGCACGGGCAAGGCGCCGGTCCCGGCGATGAGGGCAGTGGCGGGCATGGCTCAGCTCGGGGTCAGGAAGGAACGGTCGCTCTCGCCGAGGATGAACTCGACGATGTCGCGGACATAGTCGCTCTCGGCCTCATCGCCCAGACGCTGGGCGCGCTCCAGGAAGGCGCCCTCGCCCTGGGCCAGCGCCTGGTAGGCGGCGCGCAGCGCGGTGATGTCCTCGCGCGGGACGCCGCGGCGCTTCAGCCCCACTAGGTTCAGCCCGTCGAGATGGCCGCGCGGCCCCTGCACCAGCCCATAGGGGATCACGTCATTGGTGACCATGGTCACCGCGCCGATGATGGCGCCGCGGCCCACGCGCACCCATTGGTGGATGCCCGACAGCCCGCCGATGATCACGTCGTCTTCGATCACGCAGTGACCGGCCAGTGCGGCATTGTTGGCCATGATCACCCGTTCGCCCACCTGCGCGTCATGGCCGACATGGGTGCCGGTCATGAACAGGCAGTCATCGCCCACCCAGGTGATCCCGCCGCCGCCCTCGGTACCGGAATTCATGGTCACGCCCTCGCGGATGCGGTTGCGCTTTCCCACGATCAGGCGCGTCTTCTCTCCCCGGAACTTCAGGTCCTGCGGGATGTCGCCGATATTGGCGAAGGGGAAGATGACCGTTTCGTCGCCGATCTCGGTGTCGCCGGTGACGACGGCGTGGGATTTCACCTCCACGCCCGCGCCCAGCACCACCTGCGCGCCGATCACCGAGAACGGACCGATCACGCAGCCGGCGCCGATCCGGGCGCCCTCCTCGATCACCGCCGAGGGGTGGATGCGTGCGCTTGCGTCGATGCCCATGAGGCCTACTCCTGCGGCATGTCCATCATGGCGGTGAACTCGGCCTCGCAGGCCAGTTCCCCTTCGACCTCGGCGCGGCCCTGGAATTTCCAGACCTTGGCGCCGGGCTTGCCGCGGGTCACCGTGACATGCATCTCCAGCACGTCGCCGGGGCCCACCTTGCGGCGGAATTTACATTTGTCGATGCCCATGAAATAGACCAGCATGTTCTTGTCGGCCAGGTCCATGGACACGCCGACCATCACCGCCGCGGTCTGCGCCATGGCCTCGACGATGGTCACGCCGGGCATGATCGGGGTGGCGGGGAAATGGCCCTGGAAATGCGGCTCGTTGAAGGTGACGTTCTTGACGCCCACCGCGCTTTCATTGGGGACGATGTCGCGTACCTTGTCGACCAGCAGGAACGGGTAGCGATGCGGGATGATCCGCTGGATCAGGTGGATATCGGCCTCGGTCACCGGCTGGTCGCTCATGTCGTCTTTTCCTTTCTTGTCCCCCCGGCCGCTTGGGCCGGACGCTTGCGCAGGCAGTAGCAACTCGCCCGCGCCGGGGCAAGCGCCCGCTACTGCTGCGGCGCGGCACCGCCGGTCGCGTCGGGCGCGCCCTGCCCGCCTGTGCCGGCCCCCTCTTCGGGGGGCGCGTCGCCCTCCGCCTCGGGCGCCAGTTGCGCGTCGATCCGCCGGATCGTTTCGGCCGTCACGTCGATCTGCCCGGCGGCCAGCACCACCGAGCGGCTGTCCAGCACCACCAATGCGCCGCGCTCGCGCACGACCTGGGCCAGGATCGGCAGGACCTCCTGATAGAACTGCTTCTGAACCTCTTCGCGGGCGCGCACCAGGTCGCGCGCCTTGGCATCCTGCGCGGCACGGATACCGACGACCTTTTCGTCGAAGTCGGCGGCAAGCTGGCGAAATTCTTCGGACGCCATGTTCGGGCGGTCTTCGGTGAGCTGCTTTTCCTCGGCGGTGAGCTCGCCCTCGATCCGGCGGTTCTCGGCGACCAGATCCGCCGCCTGCTTCTCGATCTCGTCAAGCAGGCTCTGGGCATAGGCCGAGCCGGTGAACAGCCGTTCCTGATCGACGGTCACGATCAGGCTCTGCAGCGGCGTGCGCGTCTCCTGCGCCGGGGCTGCCAGAGGCGCCCCCAGCGTCAGGGCCATCCCCAGGAGTAACGCGCGCAGCCCCATCAGAACCGGGTCGAGATGGTCAGGTCGAAGTTCTGCTGCTTGTCGTATTTCAGCTTGCGCAGCGGGCGCGAGAAGTTGAAGCGCAGCGGCCCGATCGGGGTGTCCCAGAAGATCGAGACACCGGCCGCCGCACGCAGCTCGAAACTGTCGTCGACGATGTCGAGACCGCCCGGCCCGCCATTGACGTTGTCGAGGCTCCAGACCGAGCCCACATCGGCGAAGATGCCGCCGCGGATGCCGTATTCCTCGGGCAGGCCCAGCGGGAATTCGGCCTCGAACCGGGCCACGGCGAACATGTTGCCGCCAAGCGCGTCTTCCTCTGTCGCGGCCAGGTCGCGCGGGCCGATGCCGTTGGATTCGAAGCCGCGGATCTTACCGTTCAGGTAATAGCGGTCGGTCACCCGGCTGGTGCCGCTCAGCATGTTGATGATCCCGCCCTCAAGCTCGGCGCGCAGGGTCACCTCTTCGCGGAAGGCCAGCGTCTGGACCTTGGCCAGCGCGGTGGTCTCGATGTATTCGGCATCGCCGCCGAGACCCGCGAATTCCTGGCTGAAGGACAGCACGATGCCGGTATTCGGGTTCAGCCCCACGCGGCGCGAGTCGTAGCTGTAGGTGTAGCCCAGGAACGCGGCCAAGCGATCACCCTCGGCCGCCTCGGCCGTGACGATCGCGGAATCGCCGAGGTAGTTGGTGATCTTGCTGTTGCGCACGCCCAGACCGACCTGCAGCCGCCCGCTTTCGCTGATCGGGAATTCCAGCGACGGGTTCAGCATGGTTTCCGTCGTCTTGTAGGACTCGCCGTTTTCCTGATCGGTCTCGGCGTGGGTGGCCGCGAAGCGGAAGGTGACATCGCGGCCCAGGAAGGCGGGTTCCGCAAAGATGAACTGCGAACTCTGGCTGTCGGTGCCGGCCGTGATGCTGAAGCTCAGGTACTGGCCGCGGCCCAGGAAGTTCGATTCGCTGAAGCTGACGGTCGCGCCCGCGCCGCTGTCGACGCTGTAGCTGAGGCCGAAGGAGAGAGAGCCGGTCGGCTGTTCCTCGACATTCACGTCCACGATGACCTGGTCGGGCGAGGTGCCCTCGCGCGCCTCGACATCTGCCGTGGAGAAGAAGCCAAGGGCGCGGATGCGCTCGGCCGACTCGCGGATCTCACGCGGGTTGAACGGGTCGCCCTCGACGGTCTTGAACTGGCGCCGGATCACGCGGTCGAGCGTGGTGGCGTTGCCCTCGATATCGATCCGCTCGACGAAGACGCGCGGGCCCTTGATGATGGCGAAATCGACATCCAGCGTCAGGTCGCGGTCGTTGCGGGTGATGCGCGGCTCGACCCGGATAAAGTTCAGCCCCTTGCGCAGTGCCAGCCGTTCCAGCCGGGCGATGGTGTTCTCGATGGCCAGCGGCGTGTAGACGCTGCCCTCGCGCACCCGGATTTCCTTTTCGAAATCGGTCGGATCGACCTCTCCGAGGTCGCTCGACGCGGTCAGCTCACCGAAACGGAAGGACTGGCCCTCGCGCACGTTGAACGTCACCAGGAAGCCGCTGCGGCGGCGCGTCAGCTCGGAGCTGACCGAGAGGACCTGGAAATCAACGAAGCCCCGCGACAGGTAGAAGTCGCGCAGAACCTGTTTGTCGAACTCGATGCGGTCGGCGATGAAGGTGTCGCTGGAGAACAGCGCGCGCAGCAGCCCGGCCTGCTTGGTCTGCAACACGCGGCGCAGGCGGCGCTCGCTGAAGCTGCGGTTCCCGACGAAGGAGATCCGCTCGATCTCGACAACCGCGCCTTCGGTGATCTCGAACACCAGGTCGACGCGGTTTTCCGAGCGGCGGATGATGCGCGGCTCGACCGTGGCGGCCAGGCGGCCCATCTGCTCATAGGCCTGCACGATGGCGGCGGCATCGGCCTCGGCCAGGCGCGGGCTGTAGACGCGGCGCGACTGCGAGCGGATGATCGCGGCCAGGTCCTCGTCCTTGATCCGCGCGTTGCCCTCGAAATTGATCACGCTGATGGTGGGATATTCCACCACCCGGATCAGAAGCCTGCCGCCCTGGGGCACCAGCTCGACGCTTTCGAACAGGCCGCTGGCGACGATGCGCTGATAGGCATCGTTCAGCTCGGCCTGGGTGAGGGTCTGGCCGCGCCCGATTCCGGCATAGCTGAGAATGGTGGCAGCATCGACGCGCTGGTTGCCCTCGATCTGGACCGAGCTGAAGCTGTAGCTTTGCGCCCTGGCCTCGGGCGCGGCCAGGCTAATCGTCGAAACCGCGAGGAAAACCGCCATCAGAACCTGGCGCCATGCCCCAAGCAAACCCTGCTTTCGCGCCTTGGCGCCAATCATTTTTCTGCTCATGTCCCTGTCCCGAATTGACGCCTTCGTTCCCGCAAATTGAGTAGCCGGATTGGGAGGTCTTGTCAAAAGGCAGAACCGCGCCCGGTCGCATTGGCCCGGCGCGCGGTTCTCAGGTTTCGGGAGTTGGCTATCTTACAGCAGCGAGCCGATGAACGCGCCCAGCATGAGCGCGCCGAAGATCGTCGCCAGGTAGAACAGGCGGTCCCAGTTCAGGTTGAACAGCACGGACAGGCCGCGATAGCCGTCGTGGATGGTATCCATGTTCCGCCTCCCTCTGCTCGATCAGATGCGTTGGAGCGACGGTATCGGCCGATTATGGCAGCATTAGGGCGTGGGCCCGGTCCCCTGTCAGGGGCACAGGATGTCGTTGCCCAGGGCGAAGACCATGAAGGTGAGGATCACCGCCAGGCCCAGGCTCATGAACACGCTCAGCACGCGATCGCTGGGGGGCTTGCCGACAATCGCCTCATAGGCGTGAAACACCAGGTGGCCGCCATCCAGAACCGGGATGGGAAACAGGTTCATCAGCCCCACCGCGGTGGACAGCACCGCGATGAACCAGATGAAGCTCTGCGTGCCCTGGCTGGCCATCGCGCCCGAGGTCTCGGCAATGCCAATCGGCCCGCGCAGGTTGCACGAGCTGATCGCCCCGGTCACCATGTGATAGATCCCCGACAGGCTGGACCGGGCGATGAAATACACCTGCGTCGTCCCCGCCTCGAGCGAGGCCAGAACGCCCGGCATGCGGGTCTCGGGGGTGAAAAGCAGCCCGCCGGTCATGCCGATCAGCAGGCGCGTCTCGAAGCCCCCCTCGGGCAGCGGCAGGTCGACCCGGCGCGGCGCAAGGGAGAATTCCATCTCCTCGCCATCGCGCCAGACCTTCAGCAGCATCTCGCCGCCGCCCGAGGCGCGCACGATCTCCTGCAGCTGGCGGAAGGCCGCCACCGGCTGGCCGTCCACCGACAGGACCACGTCGCCGATCTTCAACCCGGCGTCCATCGCCGCGGAGCCCGGCTGCAGCGCGTCGATCACCGGCGGGAAGGGATAGGGTCCCTGCACCACCTGCTCGGCGCCGTCGCGGCGGATGGTGTAGTCGACCACCGCCTTCGGGGGCAGCGCCGTGATCGCCTCGAAGAGGGCGGGGAAATCCGGTGTGGGCGTGCCGTCGATCGCGGCGATCTCGTCGCCGGGCCTCAACTCCATCGCCTCGGCGGGCATGGTTTTCAGGGTGCCGATCGTGGGCGGATCGATCGCCTCGCCGCGGAAGAACAGCACGCCGGCAAAGACCAGGATCGACAGCACGAAGTTGAACGCCGGCCCCGCGGCCACCGTGGCCGCCCGCGCCCAGAGCGGCGCGCCGTGCATCGTCCGACGCAGCGTCGCCTCGTCGAGATCTTGCAGGATCTGCGGGTCGACGCCGCTGGCGGCATTCGCGTCGCCGAGGAATTTCACGTAGCCGCCGAAGGGCAGCGCCGAGAGCTGCCAGCGCGTCCCGTGCCGGTCCACGCGGGACAGCAGAACCGGGCCGAATCCGAGCGAGAAGACCTCGGCATGGATGCCCGTCCAGCGCCCGACGATGTAATGGCCGAATTCGTGCACGGCGACGATGATGGAGAGCGCCACGACAAAAGCGCCGACGGTGAAAAGAATGTTGCCGAAGGATGGGACGAGCCCGAGAATATCCACGCGATCTGCCTCTGTCTTACGTCTTGTCGCCCCCGCGGATCACCTGCGCGGCCTCCTTACGGGCGAGATGGTCGCATTGCCGGACTTTATCAAGAGTGATCTCGGCAGCAATAAGGCCGTTTTGGCGCGAAAGCCGGTTGAGGACCTGGTCCACGACCTCGGCCATCTGAAGGAATCCGATCTCGCCGGCGATGAAGGCATCGAGCGCGCGCTCCTTGGCCGCGTTGAACGCCGCGCCGGCCAGCCCGCCCATCTCCATCACCTGCCGGGCCAGTCCCAGCGCCGGATAGCGCGCAGGATCGGGCGCGCTGAAATTGAGCTGCCCGATGGCCGCCAGGTCCAGCCGCGCCACCGGCAGATCGGCGCGTTCGGGCCAGTTCAGCGCATATCCGATGGCGTGGCGCATGTCCGGCGGCCCGAGATGCGCCATCAGCGCCCCGTCGCGGAAGCCCACCAGCGCATGCACCAGCGACTCGGGATGCACCAGGACCTCGATCTTTTCCGGGTCGATCCCGAAAAACTCCCGCGTTTCAATGACCTCCAGCGCCTTATTGAACATCGAGGCGCTGTCGATGGTGATGCGCTGGCCCATGTCCCAGTTGGGATGGGTGGCCGCCTGTTGCGGCGTGGCCGAGGCCAGCGCCTCCAGCGGCCAGTCGCGGAAGGCGCCGCCCGAGGCGGTGATCACGATCCGCTCCACCGCTTCTATGGCCTCGCCCGCCAGCGCCTGGAACACGGCGGAATGCTCGCTGTCCACGGGCAGGATGCGCGCGCCGTGGGCTTTCGCCGTGGCCATCAGCAGCGGCCCGGCGGTGACCAGGCTTTCCTTGTTGGCCAACGCCAGCGTGGTGCCCTGCTCCAGCGCCTTGAGCCCGGGCAGAAGCCCCGCCGCCCCCACGATGGCCGACATGATCCAGTCGGCCGGACGCGTCGCGGCCTCGGCCATCGCCCCGGGGCCCGCGGCAACCTCGGTGCCGGTGCCCGCGAGCGCCTCCTTCAGCTCACCGTAGCACTCCGGGTAGGCCGTGACCGCCAGCCCGGCCTTCAGCGCGCGGGCCTGTTCGGCCAGCCGCGCGATGTTGCGCCCGCCGCTCAGCGCCACAACCTCGAAATCGTCCGGGCGGCGCGCGATCAGGTCGATCGTGTTCTCCCCGATCGAGCCGGTGGAGCCGAAGATCGTCACCCTGCGCATGACTTCAGAACCTCACCTCGGGCACATAGACGATCTGTGCCACCAGGAGCATCAGGAGCGCCGCCCCCAAAAGCCCGTCGAACCGGTCGAACAGCCCCCCGTGCCCGGGGATCAGCGACGAGCTGTCCTTGACCCCGCAGCGGCGCTTGATCGCACTCTCGGCCAGGTCGCCGGCCTGGCTGGCCATGGACAGCGCCACCGAGATCCAGGGCAGGTCGGGCCCGGCATTGGTGAAGCCCAGGAACAGGACCCCGATCAGCGCCGCCCCGATCCAGCCCGCAAGGGTGCCGGACCATGTCTTCTTGGGGCTGACGCGGGGCCAGAATTTCGGCCCGCCGATGAAGCGGCCCGCGAAATAGCCCAGCACGTCGGTGGCGATCACCACCAGCACCAGCCAGAACAGCCAGACCACGCCATATTCATCGCGGAACCCGGCCAGCCCGTAGCCCGCGACAAGGATGCCCAGCGAGAAGAGCGCAAAAAGCACCCGCTCGCGCTTCAGCAGCGCGCCGCCCACCAGCGGCGTGGCGGCGAGAATGGGAAAGGCGAAGATCCCGGGCAGCATATGCGCCAGCAGCACCGCCGCCCCGCCCAGAAGCGCCAGCTGCAGCGCCTCGGCCCCCCTTTCCGAGGCGACCATGCGGGCAAGCTCCCAGATCATCGCGCCGCAGACCACCGCGGCCAGAGCCGTGAACCACAGCCCGCCCAGCCAGATCATCAGCACGCCGATCCCGGCCATGGCCGCGCCCGAGACGAGCCGCTGGTTCAGGTCGCTCCACCGTCCTTGCGCCATCAGGCCTTCACCGCGCCATAGCGCCGCTCGCGGCCGGCGAAACGGCCCACGATCTCGGCAAAGGTCTCGGCCGTGAAGTCGGGCCACAGGACCGGCGTGAACTCGTATTCGGCATAGGCCGACTGCCAGAGCAGGAAGTTCGAGATGCGCGCCTCGCCGCTGGTGCGGATCACGAGGTCCGGGTCGGGCAGGACGCAGGTGTCCAGGAACCGCGCCAGCGTGGTCTCGTCCACCGCTTCGGGGTCCAGCCGGCCGGCGGCCACCTCGCGTGCCAGCCGCTTGGTGGCGCGCGCCACCTCGTCCCGTCCGCCATAGTTCAGCGCGATGGTCAGATGCACCCTGTCGTTGCCCTCGGTGAGCTTTTCCAGGTGGTCCATCAACTCGACCAGCTTGGGCTCAAGCCGCTCCCGGTCGCCGATGAAGCGCACGCGGACGCCTTCGGCCAGCAGCGCCTGCGCCTCTTTCTGGATGTAGCGGCGGAACAGCATCATCAGGCCCGCGACCTCGGCCTGTGTGCGCTTCCAGTTCTCGGTGGAGAAGGCAAAGATCGTCAGGTAGCGCACGCCCAGATCGGGGCAGGCAAGCACGATCTCGCGCACCCGCTTGGCGCCCGCCCGGTGGCCGAACAGCCGGGGGCGGCCGCGCTGCTGCGCCCACCGCCCGTTGCCATCCATGATGATCGCCACATGGGCGGGCCCGCCCGGCTGGGATTTGCTGTCGGCCAAGGGTGCCCCTTTCGCGTTCACGCAGGTCAGACCTGCATGATCTCCTTCTGCTTGTGTTCCAGCGCCTTGTCGACCTCGGCGATATGCTGGTCGGTCAGTTCCTGCACCTCGTCATGCCAGATCTTGTGATCGTCCTCGCTCATGCCCGCGGCCTTGGCCTTTTTCAGCTGCTCCATCCCGTCGCGGCGGACGTTGCGGATGGCGACGCGGGCCTGCTCGGCATATTGGCCGGCGACCTTGGTGAGCTCGCGGCGGCGCTCCTCGTTCAGCTCGGGGATCGGCAGCATGATGATGGTGCCGTTCAACTGCGGGTTGATGCCCAGCCCGCTTTCGCGGATGGCCTTTTCCACGGCGCCGACCATGGACTTGTCCCAGACGTTGATGGTGACCATGCGCGGCTCGGGGACGTTGACGGTGCCCACCTGGTTGACCGGTGTGCGCTGGCCATAGGCCTCGACCATGACCGGCTCCAGCATCGCGGCCGAGGCCCGGCCCGTGCGCAGCGAGGCGAATTCCGTCTTCAGCGCCGCCATGGCGCCGTCCATGCGCCGTTTCAGGTCGTCGAGGTCGATCTCAAGCTCTTCGTCTGCCATTGTCAGTCTCTCTTGTTCTTGCGCGGGCCATGCGGCCCGGTTGCCCTGCTATACAATCAACCGTGCACGATTGTATAGGTGCCTTGCCCGGCCAGGATCCCGCGGAAGCCCCCCGGCTCGTCCAGCGAAAAGACGATGATCGGCAGGTTGTTGTCGCGCGCCAGCGCGATGGCCGAGGCATCCATCACGCCCAGGTGCTTTTGCAGCACGTCGTCATAAGTGATCTCGTCATAGCGCTTGGCATCGGGGAATTTCTTGGGGTCCTTGTCGTAGACACCGTCCACCTTGGTGCCCTTGAAGATCGCCTCGCAGGCCATCTCGTTGGCGCGCAGGGTCGCGGCGGTGTCGGTGGTGAAATAGGGATTGCCGGTGCCCGCTGCAAAGATGCACACCCGGCCCTTTTCCAGGTGGCGCACCGCGCGGCGGCGGATATAGGGTTCGGCCACCTCGTCCATGCGGATGGCCGAGATCACCCGGCAGAACACGCCCAGCCCCTCCAGCGCGGACTGCATGGCCAGCGCGTTCATCACCGTGGCCAGCATGCCCATGTAGTCGGCGGTGGTGCGCTCCATCCCCTGGGCGCTGCCCGACAGCCCGCGGAAGATGTTGCCGCCGCCGATCACCATGCAGATCTCGACGCCCAGGTCATGGACCGATTTCACCTCCTGCGCGATGCGCTGCACGGTGGGCGGGTGCAGGCCGAATCCCTGGTCGCCCATCAGCGCCTCGCCCGAGATCTTCAGAAGCACACGCTTATAGGCGGGCGCCGGTTGATTGGCAGTGCCGTCGCTCATAACTAGTTCCCCGGTCCGGTTGTTCTGGCTTTTGCGCAAAATGTCGGAAATGGGCCACAGGTTCAACGGCCAACAGGCATCTCGTGAGTATGGATATCACCACCCTCGATCCCGCGCGCCCGGTGCTTATCGCCGGGCCGACCGCCAGTGGCAAGTCCGGTCTCGCGCTGCGCATCGCCGAGACGCAGGGCGGCGTGGTCGTGAATGCCGATGCGCTGCAGGTCTTTGCCAACTGGCGGGTGCTGACCGCCCGCCCCTCGGCAGAGGACGAGGCCCGCGCGCCGCATGCCCTTTATGGCCATGTGCCGGCCGGGGGGGACTATTCCGTGGGCCACTGGCTGCGCGACGTGGCGGCCTTCCTGGCGGGCGGCCCCCGCCCGATCATCGTGGGCGGCACCGGGCTCTATTTCACCGCGCTCACGCAGGGCCTGGCCGAGATCCCCGCCACGCCCCCCGCGATCCGGGCCGAGGCCGACCGCCGCCGCGAGGCCGAGGGGCACGAGGCGCTGCTGGCCGAACTGGACGCAGAAACCCGCGCCCGGGTCGATCCGCTGAACCCCATGCGCGTGCAGCGCGCCTGGGAAGTGCTGCGCGCCACCGGCCGGGGGCTCGCGTCCTGGCAGGACGACACCGGCCCGGCGCTGCTGCCGCTGGCAGAGGCCCAGGCGCTGGTGCTGGAGGCCGACCGCGACTGGCTGGCCGAGCGCATCGACCGCCGTTTCGACCTGATGCTGGAGGAAGGCGCGCTGGAAGAGGCCCGCGCCAACCTGCCCCGCTGGGACCCTGCCCTTCTGTCGATGAAGGCCATCGGCGCGCCCGAGCTGGTGGCGCATCTCAGGGGCGATCTGACCCTCGATGAGGCCCGCGCCGCCGCGCAGGCCGCCTCGCGCCAATACGCCAAGCGGCAGCGCACCTGGTTCCGCTCCAAGATGAAGGGCTGGCGGCGGGTCGCGGTCGGCTGACGGCCGAAAAACGGCGCAGACCGCCCGGAAATGCGCCGTTACCGGCCGTATCCTGCACTTTTCGAACATTTTTGTTTACGCAGGACAATCCTCCTGCCTAGGCTCTGCGTGATCTCAACAACCCTGCCGCCGGACCAGCCCCATGAGCGACGCCGATTTGCGACTGATTCCCATCCACCGCCTCGCCCAGGGCGGGCGCTGGCGGGTGGAGGCCATGCGCAGCTATTCGGTGGACCAGCTTCTGTGGTTCACCCGCGGCCAGGGGCGGATCACCGTGGGCGGCGTGACCCGCGGCTACGGATCGCATAACGCGCTGTTCATCCCCGCCGGCACCATGCACGGGTTCGAAATGACGCCGCAGGTCTATGGCTCGGCCCTTTTCTTCGGCCGCAACCACGGGCTGCACCTGCCCGAGGCGCCGCGCCATCTGCGCATCCGCGACGCCATGGCCCAGGCCGAGATCACCGGGCTTCTCGAACAGCTCCAGCGCGAGGCCGATTCCGACCGCCCGGCGCGCCACCGCGCCATGCTGCACCTCGCGGGCCTGCTGGCCGTGTGGCTGGAGCGGCAGATGCTGGCCAACGAGGACGCCATGGCCCCCTCCGACGCCGCGCGCCGGCTGGCCCGGCGCTACAGCGCGCTGGTCGAGCAAGGGTTCGGGACAGAGAAATCGGTCTCCGACTATGCCGAGGCGCTGGGCGTGACGCCCACCCACCTGACCCGCGTCTGCAAGGAGACCTGCGGGCGCACCGCCTCGGATTTCCTGGCCGACCGCAAGATCGCCGAGGCCCGCCGCCTGCTGGCCGACACCCGCCTCCCGGTCCAGGAAATCCCCACCGGGCT
>ENA-ORCT01000862-ORCT01000862.1-marine-metagenome-genome-assembly--contig:-NODE-862-length-12920-cov-3.888500_pt1 | contig 12920 bp, 20 predicted proteins | sample MGYA00248632_ERZ508511 | MGnify/ENA primary metagenome ERZ508511 (study PRJEB26182, sample SAMN06268839) | marine metagenome | isolation source: Tt an P1-techrep anaerobic enrichment on pine from sediment...
TTGTATTGGGGAGTGAAAAAATCTAAGAAAGGTAGGATTTACAAGTAGTTAACTGCCGCGCAGCGGCTTAGTCCAACTTATAATAGCCGGCTTAATATATGCATACCTCTTGCTCTTAGGGTTGATACTTCTCATTATTCCAGGCCTTTTTATAGGAATAAAACTGGTGCTTTTCAGTCAAACAATTATTGTAGAAAACAAAGGAATAATTGAATCTTTAAAACGAAGTTGGGAAATAACCACAGGGAACTTCTGTGCGTTATTGGTGATAGGATTGACATTTACTGTACCAATTTTAATTTTTTACAAATTGCAATATATGCTTCCGAATAACATTTCGATAATTTTGCAGGCAGTTATGAATGCTATTTTTCTATTATGGATGACTTCAGTTAATACTATTGTTTATTTAAAGTTGATCAGCAACAAACAGCCGGAAGAGGATCTTATATAACTTTTCATTTGTGTGGGACCGCATACCGCGGCCCCACAATTCGGCGTTATATTTCGAATCGAAAGATTGATGGTTTCGTAAAAAGTCTGCGTCATAAAAAATCTACACAACATGTATGGTCTTTTTGAATAGTCGAAAGCAATATATTGTGTGCTGTTTTTCTGATTTCGACTTTTTACGAGATCGTCAAGATTGAGAGTTGAACATTGAATAAACATACAATCAAAAGCTTTTTTCTTATGATTATAGGCATTGGGATAATTGCTTATTCAATTTATCAGTCCTTGGAACCCGGCTACAATTTTTTTCCAACAAGTTGGGGAACATTCCGCGGGCACAAAGATATGGGAGGTATCTATTACTTTGCGTTAGGCGCTGGTATTTTAGCTTATGGTGTGTTTGAGCCGAATGCGAGATGGAATTTAGGAAAGGAAAAGAATGACGAATGAGGCTAATTGATGGATAGCTTTGGCACAACTGAAAAACACCGGTGTCGCGCCTACACATTTTACAAAATCGGGAGAACCACCGGAATCCCATCTTAATTCTTAAATATTCGTATCCGACCCTCAGTAGTCCCGTCTGTGGTTTATATAGGCCGTTTAGATATTATTTTGACACAATACACAGGATATGGTTTATTAGCTTTCGCTCATAACGGAGTTGCGAAACCATGAGTCGCTGCTGCATGAATAAAAACAGGTTACAAGACATACAGCGGTAGGATAGCCGGATTCCGAATTTTCAGGCCGCACATCAACACCGGGTATTGCAAACGACGGCTTATTTTTTCCGCCAGTGCAATACCTGAAATCCCAACAAGTCTTTCCGTATTAACCCGCGGCAATTCGTCCGTCTATTACCGATAAAAAAATATCAGGCAGCTTGAAGATTTCTTAAAATCAGCATCATATGAGTGGATTTCAGGCTCGTCTGATTTTAATTTGCTGGAGATATAGGCGGCAAATTTGCCGTCTTATAAGACGGCGATTGGTCCGTCCATTCCATGTTAAGTGAAATATGAAAATTATCAAAAAAGATATTTTGGAGAATGTATCCGTTTCATGTTCTATTGGTGAAATTCCAATTGAAGGAACATATGAAACCATCGGTTATTTCAAAGTGTCTGGCATATATAAAACTGGAAGTGCGGGTAGTGATGATGCAAAACATATTGTCGGAATGACGGCATATGCTCAGGAAAGATACTACAACAATAAATGGTTGTTTGATTTTTCTGAGTTGTCCTATGAATGGGGTGATGAAATGGATTGGGTTTTAGAATGTGGAGGTGGTGACGAAATTGTTGCTATTGTAGTGGGGCCAAAATGCATGGCTGCTATCTCAACACTTTCAAACATAGATGCCAAACCAACAGATTGCCTAAAAAATGACATGACATTTGACAATCTTGATTCAGCGTTTAACTACTTAAAAAGTTACAAGATCACTTAACAATTTGCTGCACGGGAGCGCAAAAAGCGCGCGCCCCGTGAGCACAGCGTTGGCGAGTACAAAAAAATGAGTGATTCAAATAATCAAGCACTTGAGCCCTTTGGCCAAGCACTTCTTGCATACTGGCGAGGCAATAAATCTGCTGAACTCATGCATGAGTTTAAAAACGGCCAAAAGAAGATGCTACCCGTTTCTGTTTTTTTTTGTTCTCATGAAGAATTCTTAACAACAGATAATGCTATTGAATATTGTCGCGGTAAGATTCTTGTTGTTGGTGTCGGAACAGGGGGTCATGCTCTTGAGCTTGAAAAGACACGTAGGTTTTAAAACATTGACTTTTGTACCGGCGACGAACTCAAAATTCCAAATATTGTGAAAAGCGAAGGTCTTTATCTACATGATGAACAAGGTAAAGGCTATATGGATTTAGAATCAGGTGTTTGGTGTACATCACTTGGACATAATATTGTTGAGATAAAAAGAATAATAAAAAATCAAATTGACTCATTGATGCACGCTGGATTTTGCAATTCAAATGAAATACTCGAAAAAGCAGCAAAGTAAATTCTCAATGTTGCCGAATTTAACAATGGGAAAAGTGTGTTTCTTTGCTCCGGAAGTGAAGCGATTGAGATATCAAGACAGATGGCTAAACACCTGACTGAAAAACCTGTATCGTTGACACTCCATGACTCATATCTTGGGGCGTATTCTTCGATAATCGACAAATCCCAAAATTGGTATTTGCTAAATTGGGAGCAATGCAAATTATGTCCTGATAGAGATCAGTGTAATTCATCATGCGAAGTGCTACAAAATATACCAAAAAATGTATCTGAGTTCATCTTTGAACCGGGTAGTTCTTCCGGTTTTGTTAGATTTCCCCCAAAAGCTTTAATAAGCAATATTGCTCAAATTGTACGAGGCAACGGCGGAAAAATTGTAGTGAATGAAGTGACAACAGGGGTTGGGCGAACCGGTAAATGGTTTGGCTGTCAGCATTATGACATTACTCCTGATTTTGTCGCTGTTGGTAAGGGAATTGGAAATGGATATCCTGTTAGTATTGCTCTAATAAACGGACCTACTACTAAGCAGTTAGAACAAAAGCCCTTTCACTATTCCCAATCCCATCAAAACGATCCATTGGGAGCTTCAATAGTAAATGGAGTGATTCAATACATCGAAAAAAATAATCTGATATCGAATGCGGAGAGCACTGGCATATTGCTTCGCAAAAAGCTTGAATCAATTGTTGATAATGAAATTATTATTGAAGTTCGTGGTAGAGGATTGATGTTCGCTGTAGATATTAAGAGCAAAGAAATTACCAATTCCCTTTATAATGGACTTATTGATCGAGGATACATCGTAGGAAATAGAGGTTCATCATTAAGGATTGACCCACCACTTACAATTAATCAAACTGAGGTTGATGGATTCATTGATGCATTAAAAGAAACCAAATCACACATTAAATTAATTGCATAACGAGTGTTTCCAGCTGACGTTACCCGCCGTTCGTTCCTCACTATAAAGGGATTACTTTTTATCTAACACCCGGGCGAGCGTTCGTACGCCGGATTCAATTTCTGTCGGGCTAACGGCGGCAAATCCGAGCAGCAGTCCCGGCTGCACAGGGTGCGTTCTGGCATAAGCCGAAAGTGGGAGGCTTTCAATTCCTGCCTGGGCCGCCAGATGGGCAACATCCTTGTCATCACTGTCGGAGGGAAGAAAAGCCGGTGTGTCCAGTCCCATGGTGATTTCTGGAATTTCGAGCAGGCCTGCCAGATGCGCATCGGCAGCTTTCCGCAGGGCCTGGGCGCGTTCGGCATAGAGAAGCCGCATCCGTCGCACGTGGCGGCCAAAATGGCCCTCGGCAATGAATTCGTGCAACGTGGTCTGGGCGATGAGGGCGACGTGACGAAAGGTCAGGGACAAAGCCGTGGTAAAAGGGGCAATCAATTGATCGGGCAACACGGCATAGGAAATACGTAGGGAAGGGAAGAGCAGTTTGCTGAAGGTCCCACAATAGATCACTCGACCCGCTTCATCCAGGCTCTTCATGGCGGCTAGCGGCGCACCCTCGAAACGATATTCGCTGTCGTAGTCGTCTTCAATCACAATGGCATTGTGCCGATGGGCCCAGGTCAGCAGGGCAAGGCGACGATCCAGCGCCAGCACGGAGCCCAGGGGCGATTGTCTTCCGGCCGTGACATATGCCAACCTCGCATTGGGAGCCTGATTGCGAGCGACCTCAACATCTATGCCATTCGAATCCACCGGGATATCCACGATTTTTGCACCGGCGGCGGCGAATATCAAGTGGGCGCCGGGATATCCAGGATCCTCGATCCATACTTGGTCTCCTGGATCGAGCAATAACCGAGCGCTGATATCAAGTATCTGTTGGACGCTGCCCACCAACACCACCTGTTCAGCAGAGCAGGTGATCCCACGGCTGGAACGTAGGTAACCGGCGATCGCCTCACGTAACGGTTTGTAACCGCGGGCGTCCCCATCCGTGAGGAATTTTGGACGCAGCCGACGTGATCTGCTTGAGGCAATGCGTGTCCACAGGTCAAAGGGAAATGCAGTGACATCCGGCTGGTTGGTGCGGAATGCTTTAGCCGGCAAAGTGCGCCCTGGGACGCTGAACGGCGTCATTGATAGCTTCTTGCCCCGGGTAGACAGGACCACAGCCGGTGCGTCGTATTTGGTGCCGATGGCGTTCCTGCCGATAGGTTCCGCCACCCCACTGCCTGTAGCGACCGGTCTGGGAGGTAGGTCCGGCAACTCCGGGGCAACAAAGCTGCCCTTTCCCGTTGCGCCCTGGATATATCCCTCCGCGCCCAATTGAGCATAAACCGCCAGCACCGTACCACGGGATATTTTCAATCGTAGCGCCAGATCACGGGTGGCCGGCAGGCGGGAACCCGGCGTAAGCCTGCCCGATAGGATGGCTGTGCGGATCTCATCATACAACCACCGTTGAAGCGGTATCCCGTCTGGCCGAGGTGTCAAGGAAATTTCGATGTCAGCGGCTCGTCGCATATGATGCGCCTCATAATGGCCCAATAGAATTTTTATTTATGGATCTATACATTGCACCATATCATCGATATTCTCATCACACAATCGTTGAGCCTGGGAGAATCTATGGAATACTTGTATCTTTCTATAGCAATAATTGCAGAAGTTATCGGAACCAGCGCTTTAAAAGCGTCGCAAGAATTTACCAAATTAGGCCCAAGTATTATCGCAATTGCAGGTTATGGGGCATCATTATATTTTTTATCGCTCGTGTTAAAAACGATACCCGTGGGAATTGCGTATGCAATCTGGTCAGGAATCGGGATTACGCTGATTACAATAACAGGTGCCATTTTGTTTAAACAGATGCCGGATATCCCTGCAATAATAGGCATGACAATGATAATGTCCGGGGTGGTAATAATAAATGTATTCTCAAAAATTGTCAGTCATTAAATTTAAAAACAACCCTTTCACCAGAATCACAAGGGTCGTAAATTTTATTTTAAACAACAATTTCTTCTGCCCGTGTAACTGGTGACCTTATTGTTGGGCAAACAATAGTTTGAGATACGGATTCTCTAATAAATAGGAGTTAAGCATGGAAAGCGTGATTGTGAAAAATCTTCGGCCGGAGTTCGAGCCGGTGGCAGTCGTTTGGAGCGATACCATTCCCGCGGATGCACTCCAGTACAAAAATGGTAAATTCGGTTGCGTTCTCTATTTATTCGCAGAGGCAAGCACACGCGGCAAAATTGCCGGCGGTAGTCGTGAGAGCATCATTTGCACAGGCGGTCGTGCTGCTTTGGGTTTTGGGACCGATTTCGATATATCGGATGAACAGTTGGATCTGCATGCCGCCTTGTTCAGTAAAGGGCTCAAATCCACAAACAATCGGGCGGCATATCAAGCAGAAATAGAGGCTGCACCAAAAAACTGGCGATCCATGTACGAGTATGGTGAGCGTAGGCACTGCAGTGCGGAGTTGGCCAGGGAGTGGATTCTTCATGAATTTCCGCGATACGACATTCCGTACAAGTACGTTCTGTTTAAACCCCTGAGCCGTACCTCTTTTGATGAGAATATCCGCGCCGTTATTTTCCCGGCAAATCCGGTTGCGTTTTCAGGTCTTGTAACGCTTGCAGGGTCGGTTATGCAAGGAACAGATCCTCTCCGGGCGCCCCAAGGTACAGATTGTTGCAGTATCGCCGCTTTTGCCTATGCCGAGGCGGAATCGGCGGCCCCCAGAGCTGTGCTGGGCATGCTGGGGAGCGATGGCCGAGAGGTTATGCGCAGACGTTTCCGAGACGATATCATGACTCTCACCCTGCCTGCGCCCCTCTTCCTGCGGATGGAACAGGAGGCAGACGACTGCGTCTTTCAAATCCCGTCATGGGAAAAGTTGGTTGGGCGCTGATATCAACTCAATTATGCACCCCAACCTTTAAATTCAGCGGACGCAAAAAGCCGCGCCGCTGATTAAATCGTTAGCACCTGTGGATATGAGTTAATGGGATTCGACAAGACAAATTTCGTTCAAGAGTTCATAAATGAAAATGAATATTATGCTCTTGGCTATGACAAATCTGACAATAAGAAAGTTTTGGCTGTAACGATCACATGGGTTGCCTGGTATGAAGTATATTTTGAATTAACTGAGGACGAATATGAGTGGCATAAGACCAATCTGAGTTCGTTAAATGATTTAGCACAAAGAATGGCTATCGATAAGGGTGTAAAGATTTACAAGGATAGGCTCCTTTTGAATGAAGGGCCAAAATAAGACGAGTAGTCACTATTATTATTTTTTTTATGAGGTTTCTATTCATCAGTTCACGAGTTAAAATATCGGTTGCTAACCATTCATTTGTGTGGGACCGGGAAAGGCCGCGGCCTTTTTAAAATACCGTCAGTTAAGAGAATATTTTTCCTTTTTCGATATCCGAGGTTATCGTTTCCCGGCCCCACAATTCAGCCGTTCGCTATCCAAAAAATGGAAAAATATTATCAATCAAGAATACCTTATATATTTGGTTCAACAATTTCAGGAATTATAATCGGGGGCTGGTTACTTGGACAAATTGGAGTGACTGGTTTCGGAGAATCGGCTCTTGTTGTTTCTTTGGGCGTATTATTATTTTTAGTACCAATATTTTTTTTGCTTGCATTGTTGTCGTTTTATCCACCTAATTGTATCTCTTTTAATTCACAAACAATTCTTTTAGGAAGTGTAAATTTAATACAACGAAGAATCGAAATACCAATAAAATCTATTGAAGAGGTTAAAACAATAAGAAAAAGAATTGATAATGATGGCGATTCACTGGTTTTGCGTTTCGTTTTGAAAAAGGATCACAAAATTGATGATTTAAAGAGTGGTTTTAGTTCTACAAACGATTTCGGCTTTATTTATGGAAATTGTTTTGATTGCATAATCTCTATGCCTGATAAGGTTAAATTAGATATTGTTGATTCAATAAATGAAAAAATAAAATTAGCGAACAATAAAATGCAGTCGAAGCAAAAAAGCCTGCGCGGCTGATTTTGGCGTTATGCAAAGTAATATATGAATAAGCACACTGAACATTCATCATATAGAGAAAAATTGATAGAGCACCTTTTCATTGGTGAACTTCTCAAATTGTCATGGACTAATGGTGATTGCCAATTGGAAGTTGGAAAGCCAGAGGTCGACAATTCTGGATATGATGTAATTTTTGAGGCCAATCATATAATCCGTCATGTTCAACTCAAAGCATCATATATTGGTGGAAAAACTGCTCGCCAAAAAATCCATATAAAACTTTCTGAAAAACCATCTGGTTGTGTCATATGGGTATATTTCGATGAAGATTCACTTGAGTTAGGTCCATTTTATTTTTTTGGTGGTATGCCTGGAGAACCTTTGCCATCAATTCATGATTCAAAAGTTGCGAGGCATACCAAAGGTGATCAAAATGGATACAAAGCTGAACGCCCAAACATCAGGCAGTTAAATAAAGTTGATTTTACAGAATATAAAACCATTCAAGATATTTACCACGCCTTGTTTGGGGGGCAGCATTAGGCTTTCATTCTCGTGTGGCCTTCGTATTGAATGACCATGGTGTTATTTCTCTAAAAGGTAGAAATTAAAAATGAATAAATTTATTGAAGAAGGTAAAAAACTTCGAAGCCTTGCTAAACAGTTAGTCGTTTCATTTATGAACTCGGAAAGTGATTGCTATACCACGGGACCCGGGATTAAGCAGTCCCAAATTTTTAAAGGCTGTGGCTTTGATTGGGGTGATTATGAAAAAGCAACATCCTCGAATCAACAATATTGGGTCATTGGATTGTTAAGAGAACTGGAAGCTGAAGGAAAGGTAGAGCAAGTAAGACCATCCGGACCTTGGAGGCTTAAATAGCAACTATTTGAAAATGCACGGGACGGGTGGGAGCGTGCAGTTTTTGAAGGCTTTCTATTTTCAAGCGGTTTCGTTTATTGACGACCGTTTTCGTGGTTCGCCACCCACCCGGCCCGTGATTTTAGCGTTAAATGCTTCAATTATGAATTTATGAAAGAATTTTTTCTACTTTTATTCTTTTTAAAAACAACCATTTTAACATCTGCTCCAGTTATAATTTCGACAAATGGAATAGAAATTATACCAGAAAAACCACTAAAAGCAGTTACAGGCGGTGCCGCAGTTTATATAGATGTTTCAGTTTATTTGAAAAACAACAGTATCGAAGACATCGAAAAAAAATTTCCTGAAGGCTCAGTGCATGGGAAAATCATTACATATGAAGGAAAGGAAATTGAACTTTTGCATCAAGGATACTCATTAACTGGCAATAAAATGTATCTAATTATCGGTGGTAATAATCCCTTTCCAACAAATATTGATTTTTCAAAAGTCATACTATTTAGTCAAAATGAGTTACAGAATGTTTTTGTTGTTTGGATGAATGGGAAGCATTAGACATTTCGCACTCGGCGTTAGCAGAGTTTTTCGTTATGTGTAACGATTTATGAAAAATCCATCCGTAATCAAATGGTTAATTCCGATTTTTATAGCTCTCATATTGTGCGTATATTTCTTTCTGTCTCCATATTACCAGTCGGCAAAATATGAAGTGGAACAAGGTGAAACAAAATTGTCACCGCAAGCGACAATGAAGTTAAAGGATGTAATGTATTTAAAATGGGATAATGATGTTTCAGATATTTCTAATGAGATTCCAGGTGGAAAACTCATTCAACATAGATTCAATGGACGCCAGATGAACTTATACATGATAAATGCATTACTTGCAGATATCGATTCCTATGCAAAAGTTTCATTCCAACGCAACGAGAATAATTCAGGCCAAATTGTGACCCACAGATGGATCAAGTTGAATGTTAGTTCCACTGAAGAGATAGAAACAAAGTATGAGCAGATTATCAAAACATTACCTTCATACGGTATGAAAATTATGAATCTTGGAGGATCAGATAATACAGAATCAACATTTCATATAAAAGATCCCGATGGATCAGGAGGAATTCAGCTCGATTTCCGGAAGGATCTTAAAAACATGGAGATAAAAATTGACGTAACAAGATACGAAATTATCACAAAACAATAATACACATAGCCACATGCTCTATAAAGATTCGGTCCAAGAAGTGGTCCTCAACTTTGAGCATGAACGCTATGTCTCAGGATGAATAAATGTTATCGCAAATAATTGATGGTATAGACAGTATGCCACACAAGGCTTTACTAAGTATCAACCTGCAATGGGAATTTTTGTCCTGTTAGCTCACGGTGGTTCTATAGCCCTTTCGCTCTCAAAGGATCAAGAAGTCTCTCTCTTGGTTTTGTTCACCGTGCCCGTTTCGCTATTTTTAATTTTAACCTGTATTATTGGCTTCTTTTCTGAAAAGGAAAGATTGAGAATTCTTTCAATTCATTCATTAATTTTAGTTTGCGGTTCCATTTTGACTTTTTATTATGGACTATCACTTTTGCTAAAAGGATTCCCTAAAGGTAATTTTTCATGGAGTGTGGGTTTTTTCACTCTTTTTTGTGTTTATCCCGTTTATTTAGTCAGAAGAACCATTTTTAGAAACATCATATCCAAATCAAATATCATAAAATATTTACATGTTCTCATATTTATAATTGCTTTTTGTATTGATATTAAAGTCTTCACCAAAGCAACTACACATTTTAAGAATTATCACCAAGAAATAATAGAGAAGTATAAAGTTAAGTAGTTAAAACATAACAATGCCAGTGGAACTGACGGCGTGTAATCCGTGGTTTTTCGTAAAAGGAGAGGAACTATGAGACTGCTCGGCAATGATTTTTGGAATGATATTGTAGATATTAATGACAAACATAAAAGGCGAAGAAACTTGTTACCTCAACCGGTAAAGCCTCAATCGGAAGCAGTCCATGAAATGGATAAAAAACGCATATCCGGACTTACGATTTTTTACCGAATTTTGGGAACATTTTTACTCGTTGCAACAATGATAAAATCCTGGATTTGGTCAGCATCAATATTTGATTGGACTGTAATGATTATCGGTTTGATTTTAATTGGAGTTCATAAAAGGTTCGGGGCTGAATATGTAATTGGTCGAGTTAAACCAGCTTTTTTAGATCTTGATAACAGATTAAAAGTTGTTGAAAGCAAACTTAATATTAACGCTGAGAGTGAATCTGAACAATCTGGAGAAGAGTAAAGCATCGATGTCGTGCCTACTCATTTAACAAAATCAATCAACTCGGATAAATTTCGGGTAAATTTCAGGCTTCCCATGGCAGCCCAGTCCAAGTATGTTTCAAGTTTTTCCGCATTGACAGACTGTAGCCAGATGGATACAATCGTGTTATAATTGAAGTGCGTAAAACAGATAAATTTGCCAAGCGGCTTGATGGTTTGAAAGATATCCGTGCGCGTGCCCGTATCTTAGTTCGGATTGAAAGGTTGGCGCTCGGGAACCCTGGAGATGTCAAGGCCGTCGGTGAAGGTGTTTCTGAATTACGCATAGATTATGGTCCCGACTACCGGGTTTTTTTTATAAAGCAAGGCCAACAGGTTATCGTATTATTGGCTGGTGGCGATAAGCGTACCCAAGCCAAAGATATAAAAGCAGCCTTGGATCTGGCACGAGAGCTATAGGAGTGTCATTATGCCAAAAACAATTACTACTCGGTTTGATGTATCTGAGCATCTTCGAACGCCTGAAGAAATGGCGGCCTATCTCGATGCATCCATAGAGGAAGCAAAAGGTGATGCTGCATTCATCGCCAAAGCACTTGGTGATATTGCTCGCGCAAAGGGGATGTCGCAAGTTGCGCGTGATGCCGGCTTATCTCGTGAGAGTCTTTACAAAGCCCTGTCTGGTGAACGAAGCCCCAGCTTTGACACGATCCTTAAGGTATTAGGAGCTCTTGGGTTAAAACTCCACGCTGAAGCCATGCCATTAGGTAACACCACGGCCCAACATCACTGCAGCTGAGTTCAGACGTTGCGCAGAAACCGGCGTAGCAGAGGAAATTCAGTTCTTGTAGAACTCGAGATCCGGACCGGCGAAGGAGGCCACCGCGTCGATGCGTTTCTGGCGCTCGATCTGGTTCCAGTTCCATGTTTTTCGCGCAATGGCAGCATTTTGGGAAACCTGCTGGACGCTTTCCATACCACTGACAAGGGTGGTGACAGGCAGGGACCACACGAAGCCGAAGACATCCTCCACGGAAAGAGCTGCCGGTATCGCCGGCTTGACGGAAACTTCCGTGCGACGCCAACCCTTGTTCCCTCCGAAGAAACGTCCGTAGGCCAGCGTTTTCATGGCCAGCACACCGATGCCTGCCTCCACGCATTTGGGCACCACGTGGGTGACGAAACTCTCGTAGTGGGGGTCGGCAGGGTTGACCGGCATCTGCGAGGCGTCCATCTTCACACCCCGCTTTTTGATTTCCTCCAGCATCTTGAGGTGGGCTTTGTAGGAACCATGGCCGGTGAAGCCTATGTACCTGACCTTGCTCTTTTTCTGAGCCTCAAGAAAGGCGTCGAGCACACCGTTTTGGACGCGCTCTTCCACATCCTTCGGGCTTTGGAGGGCATGCACCTGCCATAGGTCCACGTAGTCGGTCTTCATGCGGGAGAGGGAAGCGTCGAGATCATTCAGGGCACCCTTCCTGCTTGTGGCCAAGGTTTTGGTCATTATGAAGGCAACGTCCCTGTACTTGGGAGTGAGGAATTTTCCATAGCGCTGCTCTGCTTTTCCATCGCTGTACAGAGGGGCGTTGTCGAAGAAGCGCACCCCTTCCTCCAAGGCTTTTTCGATGATGGCCTGCGCGTCCTTTTCCGAGGCATTCCCCACATGGTCTCCGCCCACACCCAGGCTAGTGACGACCGGACCGGAAGAACCCAGCTTGCGCAGGGGCAGGAGTTTGCCCAGCCTGTCGGAGCGGGAGGCGGTTTCCGCGGCAATCGTTTCCCCGCCATGGAAAAGGCTGGGCACCATCAGCCCGGCGGTGCAGCCCGCCAGCATGACCATGAACTCCCTGCGTTTGAGTCCCGTGTGCAGGTTGACGGCGTTTTCATTCTCATGTTTCATAAAATCCTCCGTAAAGGTTATCGTACAACCTGAATTCAATGCTGAAAAATCTACTTCGGCTTAATAGCCATGCCTGTAAAATCTCAAAAGCCATGTCACTAATTCGCTGCAAATGTAATCAGGCCCTGTCTGTTGCTGAAGTTGCCAGATCAGTGGGAAAGAGTATTGAATTTGCCCCAGCAGTTTTCTGCAGATACCGGGCACGTGAAATGTCGGGTCGCCTGCGGAGAACGGATTGCCGAATCTCAAAAAGCGCCTTAACATAGGAACGCGAATTTAATTAATTACAATTTCTTGTTTGTCTGTTGGCCCATCTTCGGCGTTGCGTCAGCGGCCTCATACGTACAGTATGAAACAGCTGACGCGCCTTGAAGA
>ENA-ORCT01000863-ORCT01000863.1-marine-metagenome-genome-assembly--contig:-NODE-863-length-12916-cov-3.358050_pt1 | contig 12916 bp, 7 predicted proteins | sample MGYA00248632_ERZ508511 | MGnify/ENA primary metagenome ERZ508511 (study PRJEB26182, sample SAMN06268839) | marine metagenome | isolation source: Tt an P1-techrep anaerobic enrichment on pine from sediment...
CCTGCGCTCCTTTGGGTTGAAAATCAATGCCCGGCCAGGCGCTGAATTCCGGATCGAAAGCAGAAAGTTCAGTTCCCCGCTTCACAGGCAGATCAATGGTTTTATCTTCATCGTTGATCACCACATTCTGCTGTTTCACTCTGGTCGATGTGGTTTCCAGCAGATCGCCAAGCTGACCCCACTGAGCAATCAAACGTTTCAATTCCTTGCCGGTAATGGGCATCACCGTTCCGTGGCGCGGATGAAAGTTCATCGAGATCGTTTCATCAATCACCGAGAAGTTTTTCAGGTCGCTGCTTTTGGTGAACTGGTAGCGGCCACTTGTGTACACATCATACATCAAAATGTATTCGTCTGATCCAATCAGTTTGAAAATACCGCTGCCTTCCACCGGGCGGGTTTCACAATCAACGCGTTTATCGCTGACCAGCTCATAGCCTTCGGTGAGTCTATCGGAAAGGGCCAGTTTTATGCCCGGCTCGCCGTCTTCCGATTTCATAAACAGGTGGTAGGTGCCATCCTTCAAAATAATGTCGCCATCAATCGCAGCATTGTTTGTCGGGCTGAAAAACAGTTGCTTCGGTGCCGCTTCCAGGCTTGTGAAATCCTCGTTGACATAAGCGTAATAAATAATGTCGGGATCGTCTCCCTGCTTCATCGAAAAGTAAATCATGTACTTTCCGGTTGTTTCATCGTAAAACGTTTGCGGTGCCCAAACCCGCCAAACATCGCCAAACGTTTCAGGAAATGTCTCCGGAATATTCACTTTCGACGATTCCCAGCTGATCAGATCTTTGGACTTCAACAGCACCATGGCGTAGTTTTTCCAGCCCATTTCGGGGACGTACAAGTCGGTGACCACCATATAAAACCAGCCATCGGCACCACGCAAAATATGCGGGTCGCGTACCCCTCCCGAGGTGCTGATTTCCTTTGAATTGAGAATGGGCTCGTTGTTGTTTAACGCACGATAATTGTATCCATCAAGACTCACGGCAAAATGGATCGCTTCCTCGCCCGGCCCATTGCCGGTAAAATAGGTAAACAGGTACGCCGAAAGCTCATCGTCGGCTGATTTTTGTTCAGAACAGGAACCCAAAAGAGCCACGATGGCAATTAACAAACTGGCTATACGGATAGGATATTTGATGGTGTTTTTCATTAGATGCTTAATTACATTTTTATTGAACGGATAATTTTGCTTCGGCTGGTTGGAGCCGGTGGGCAGAGAATCGCAAATAATACTGATGTCAGCAGTGCTTTTTTAAACGCATATCTAATTCAGTAAGCGATTGAATTGATCTATATTTATCATTCAATTCGGCCAATTAACAGAATGACCTTGATTTACAATTCCGGGATTTCCCTACAATTCTCCAACCCATGTTACTAGTCGCCCTCGTGTTGCATAAAATCGGGGAAGCCACTTTCGGTCCAACGTACAAGCCGGGCCCGCGTGGCACGATTGGGATCGGAAAGCTCATGTCCCTGAATTTCCTTGTAATTCCGCGCATGGTAGATCATAATTACATGTTCACCACTTTCGTCGGTAGTAAAAGAATTGTGTCCGGGGCCATACCTTTCCACCTCTTCATTGGAATAAAAAACCGGACCGGGAGACTTGGTCCAGTTCGAAAGATCCATCAAATCGTCATCTTCATCAATCCAAAGCAATCCAATACAATAGTTGTCATTGGTTGCGCTGGCTGAATAGGTCACAAATATTTTCCCATTATGCTTTATCACGGCGGGGCCTTCGTTCACATTGTACTTTTGACGCTCCCAGCTAAATTCAGGTTCTGTAATGACCAGTTCCGGACCAGTCAGCGTTAGCGGATCCTTCATTTCAGATAAAACCAGAGCAGTGCCATGATCTCCCCCGCGAACATTCTGGGCCCAAATCAGATAGCGTTTCCCTTTGTGCTCAAACGTGGTCGCATCCAAAGAGAAAGAAGCTCTCTCGGTTTTAATCCGGCCTTCTTCCGTCCACTGTCCATCCATTGGATCATCTGACGCATTAGACAACACCCACATCCTGATGTTCCAGATTTTTTCTGCTTCGCCGGCAGCAAAATAAATGTACCATTTTCCAGCAATGCGATGTAGTTCGGGTGCCCAGATGTGGTGGCCCATAACTCCTTTCTCGTGCCTGGTCCACACCACCTTTTCTTCAGCATTTTTTAAGCCGTTAATGGTTTTGGCTTTTCTTATAACTATCCGGTCGTATTCAGGCACAGTAGCGATCAGATAATAAATACCTTCCTGTGTTTTAAAGACCCACGGGTCGGCCCGTTGTTCTGCAATCGGATTATCAAAAGAGACCAATCCCCCTTCATTTGCAGGTTCTTGACCATTTTGTGCTACAACCAATGAAAGGCTTAAAGCACTGACAACTATCGTTAATAATAAATTTCTCATCACTTGCTCGTTTGAATTGTAAAACACCATGTAACTGTTTATCGCTTACATTATTTTGACCTCATTCTGATTACAGAAAAGGAATAGGCCGGCATCCGGTATTCAAATTCCGAAGCGACCGAAATGGTTTGGTTTTCAGGCCAGGCTTCTTCATCCGTTGGCTCACCTTGAAGTACATTCAAAACTGCCTCGCCCTCCACTGCCGGAAGATCAGCCAACTTGATCTCAGCATTTACGGCAACCGGCAGCAGATTCGCGAGTTTCAGTATGTAGTCGCCCGTTTTGCTGTCGCGAACCAAGGAAGAAGCCAGGCGCTTTTTCACCTCTTTCCGACCATCCGAAAGATTGATTTGTGAAGCGATATACTCATCACCTGTATTTTGCCCAAACATCACCTGTACATGGTAATCCGTTGTGGGAAACACGTCGGTATTATTGAAATAAATCAGGTCGGGATTCCACTGCGTATGCCCGCGTTTGGCCAACAGGGGCGCATAAGAAGTCATGCTCACCACATCGGCATTGCGCTCCACATTAATCAGGTGCAAGGCATCGCACAGGGCAGTCTCCATATTTAGTTTACGCTCCGGAATGTGTGTGGCATATTCGCCCAGATACACTTTCGATTTCGATCGGTCGTAACGGTCGTAGTAATCCTGGTTGTTCAGGTACCAACCCGGAGGCTGGTAATAATGCTCATCGACCATGGGTACGTTCAGCTCGGTCGCGAAATCCCAGCCCACGCGGTAATCCGTTCCTTCCGAGAACGGCCCCACTGTGCCAATCACCGTAATCTCCGGATACTTTTTCCGAACTGCGTTAAAAATCATCTCAAACCGCTCTTTAAAAATATCGGTAATCAAGTCCTCATTCCCAATGCCGATGTATTTTAGATTGAACGGCTCCGGATGTCCGGCCTGCGCGCGCAGTTTTCCCCATTCCGAATTTTTATCACCATTTGCCCATTCAATCAGGTCGAGCACATCTTCCACAAATTCATCCATGTCGCACATCGGGATGCCGCCCTGCTGACCATGTCCTCCGCATGACGAGTTTTGGCAGGGAACGCCGGCTGCAATTACCGGCAGCGGCTCGGCGCCAATATCCTCGCAAAACTGAAAGTACTCAAAATAACCCAGCCCCATCGACTGGTGATAATTCCAGATGTTGCGATCGGTCTTACGGGTTTCGAGCGGACCCACCGTATTTTTCCAGCGGTAAATGTTATCCAATCCATCACCGTGAGCCACGCAGCCTCCGGGAAAGCGCACAAAACGCGGGTGCAGTTCGGCAATCGCTTCGGCCAGGTCGGGGCGCAAACCATTCTTGCGGTTTTTGAATGTTTTCTGCGGAAAGAGCAACGCCATGTCGAGTGCCACTTTACCTGTAAATTGGGGAATTATCTGCAATTTGGCGTCATCGATTGTCTCTTTGGAAGTGAGTGTCAATTCCAGTTTTTTCCAGTCTGCGCCAACGGCTCTCGTGTTTCCTTCGGCATAAACTTTTCCGCTGTCATCCACCAGGCGAATCAACAGCTTGCCTTTAGTGCCCTCCAGTCCGCAGGCAAAAACCGAGAAGTTATACCGGTCGCCTGCTTTTAGCGGAATGCCATCAAAACCTTCGTTCTCCAAAACTTCTCCAACTTTCGAAATTGTAAGCGAGGCATAATGTTTTTGGTTGGGGTGAAGTGGTGCCACCGAATCAACAGCAAAATCTCCGTCTGCACCGGTGAAACTCCAGGCCTTTTTGCTGTCCCAGCTTTTGTCACGGCCTTTGGTATCGGAAAGTTTGTACTCAAAACCCCGGTTTTGCACCAGTTCGGCATACAAACCGCCATCGGCTGCGTAGTTGATATCTTCGAAGAAGATGCCCATGAGCACGTCGCTAATGGCCTTGCTGTTTTCAGGGACCGCGGTAATCTCAGCGGTCAGTGGTTGCAATCCGGCAAAACGCGTGACATCGTCGGTAAGCCGCTCCGCCCGCTGAATCTCTTTATATTGACTGAGTTCATAGAACTTAATTAAGCCGTCAATCAGCTGCCACGAAACTTTCGAAACCGTTCCCTGCTGCTTTTCACCATCAATTAATACTTCTTCGCGGCTATGCAGGCGGTCGGCTGCCGTTCCCTCAACAGTTGGTGTGTAGCTCTTAAAGTCGGTGGTGGTCGTTTTATAAATTTTCGTTTCATTACCAAGCTCGCTCAACCAGGTAATTTTGTAGTTATTTTCTTTGGGCTGAAACGAAACTTCGGGCAACAGCACATTTCCTTTGTCCATCACATAGGGATAATCCTGCGAGTCCCAAGTGAACAGATCGGGCGTTTGGGCATGGGCAAACTGCCCCACTTCGTCGTTCAAGCTCCAGATGGCGTGCCAATCGCCCTGCTGGTCCTGAAACACGACAGGCTTGAGCATTCGTTTTTGAGCGCCCCAGGTTCCAAAATCGGAAAACAGGAAACGAAATTCCGGCCCGATACCCTGCCAGTTTTCCCGGTCAATACTCCAGGCATAGTGGAGGCCATTGCCGCCCCTGTTTTTGGTGGTAGCATACGAAAATACAAAAGCCGAATCGGGCTCGTTGGCAAAGCCTGGGTGCAGCATTGTCGCTGCCAACAGGATTAGAAATAAAAAGACTTTTTTCATATTGTCGTCATTGAGTAGTCGTTCTCCTAAATTCGCGGCTTAATTTGAATAACCCGCTGGCATGTGCAGCCAATGGCTGAGTAAAAGTGCCGGACGCTGTGCCTAAATCTTCGTTGCTCCACAAATCCGTAACTGTGCATTCGGTATCCAGGCCCAGTTCTGCCAGATCAACCGAAACATTAACCGGCTCCTCACGGTCAGAAATATTGAAAAGCGCCAAATACACATCGCCAGTGCTCGGATTTTTTGAGGTAATGGCTACCTTTCCGTCTTCCTGAAACAGTTGCCGAACATCGGTACTTTCACGATGCATTTTCAGAACTTCCGGATTGGTCAACAGCGAAAGGGTGAACTCATCGTTACTTGGCAAATCGCCACCAAACATCAGGGGCGATTTAAAGATGGTAAACAACGTCATCAGCGTATATTGCTCATCAGGTGTCAATCGGCTCATACGGTCTTCGCCACGTTCGCCACGAATGGAAATGCGTCCCAACGGAATCATATCGCAGTCGGGCCACGTACCCGGAGCAATGTATGGATACCATTCCTGACTAATATCCATTAAGTGGGTGATGTGGTTCCAGGTGTCCCAAACATCGTCCACCATGCGCCACATATTGGCATGTTCTTTTACATGACCGGCCGCTTCGATGGGTGTTTCGCCTGGCGATGTGCTCAATACAATCGGGCGCCCGCATTGGTCGATCGCCTTACGGATTAACTCAATTTCGGCTTGATGATAGGGCCGCGACAGGTCATCAATTTTAATGAAATCAATTTCCCAATCGGCATATAGGTCAAAAATAGAGTTGTAATATTCCTGTGCACCGGGCTGGTCAGCCAGAATGGTGTAATTATCGCGCAGCCATTTACATTGAAGTTCGGTGCTGAAAATCTGGTCGGCGGTAATGCCGTCGGTGCCCAAAATCGGTAACTTCTGCTCCACCGCCACTTTCGGAACTCCGCGCATAATGTGAATGCCGAACTTCAATCCTTTGCTGTGAATGTAGTCCGCCAACTCCTTAAATCCTTTGCCGTCAGCAGCCGATGGAAAACGGTTGACGGCAGGCAGGTAGCGCCCATATTCGTCGATCACATAGCGCGGGTCGGTTTGGTTGTAACCACCGGCTTTGTCGTTCTCCACAAACCAGCGAATATCAACCACAATGTATTCCCAGCCAAATTCTTTCAGATGATCAGCCATGTAATCCGCATTGGCTTTCACTTCATGTTCTTCGACAGTAGGCCCGTAGCAATCCCAGCTGTTCCAACCCATCGGCGGGGTCTGGGCCCAGGCTTTAAATTCTCCTTTGGCAAAAGGCTCCGGTTTTTTTTGAGTTTGACAAGAAGAAAGAGCTGCCAGCGTCAGTGCAGCCAAAAAAAAGTTTAGCGTTTTCATAAACAGATCACTTGATTAATATTGATTCAGCCTTCTTTAAAAGTACAAAATACTTTTCATCAAAAATGTAATTTTTTTTTGAATCGTCCAAGAAAAATCGTCACGCATCATACTTTTAAAAGATTGATTAATGGATCATTAAATAAATCCGAATACGGCTCTCACCAGTAAGAGTTCGTTATGCAAACTAAATGCCGCCTTGTCATATTTGCTTACTAAGAAGCAACCCAAAACCAATCTGCCTTCCAAAAAACTAACAAATCGCGTCAAAAACTATTGGACTTAGAACACTCCTTTCCTCCAAATCCATTTTGAATCCCAGCCAAAATGAGTATATTCCGGCACGCTAAGAAGCCAAAATCGGAACCGGTTTGAGGATCAGGCGCAGATGCAACATCATCAAGCTTAAGGGGTAAATGAACCAATTATTTTTAGCACTCACGCAGAATGCAGCCTTACTGATTACCTTGTCAGTGCTGTATGGACTGCTAACGAGATTTCGTGTCGGATCGCTGACCCGGTTCAAAATTTTCGCGGGATTTCTTTTTGGTCTTATCGCCATTGCCGGCATGTCCATTCCCGTACACTACCAGTCGGGTATTTTGTACGATGGTCGCTCAATCATTCTGGTGTTAAGCGGGCTTTTTGGAGGGGGTATTGCAGCCCTTATCTCCGTTATTTTAGCTGGTGCTTTCCGGCTTTACCTGGGAGGCGCAGGCATGATCGCCGGAATCTTGACCATCCTGCTTTGCTCCGCGGTCGGACTTATCTCCAGACACCAGTTTAAAAACAAACCCGAAGATATCTCCATCCTTCAGCTGTGGGTAATTGGGCTGACTGCGCACGTGTTGATGCTAATTTCGCAACTGGCGATTCCCTGGCCCGTCGGACTGAAAATTATTTCAGAAATCTGGCTCCCGGTATTGACAATCTTTCCCTTGGCCACGCTGCTGATTGCCTCTTTGATGCAGACAGAAGACAGGCGTCTTCAAGCGCTCGAATCGATCAAGGAAAGCGAAAAACGTTATCAGACCCTTTCCGAAAAATCGCCCGTTGGCATTTTTCGAACGCGGCCTGACGGCTACACCACCTATGTCAATCCGCGATGGAGCGAAATTACCGGACTTTCGTTTGACGAGGCCATCGGTTACGGATGGGTGAAAACTGTTCACCCCGACGATAAAGTCAAGATCATGGAGGGTTGGAAAAAGGCCACCAGCCTCCAGCAAAAATCGATTGCAGAGTACCGCTACCTGAAGCCCAACAACGACGTGGTTTGGGTGTTTGGCGAAGCGATAGCTGAAGTTTCGGAAAGTGGAGAAGTGCTGGGTTACATTGGAACCATTACCGATACCACCCAACTTAAAGTGGCAGAACGGGCACTGCGGGAAAGTGAGTCGAACTACCGCAATTTGTTCGAAAACGATTCAGCCATTAAGCTGATGACTGAACCTTCCACCGGCCAGATTATTCAGGCAAATCAGGCCGCTTCCGATTTTTACGGATGGCCCGTGGAAACATTGAAACAGATGAACATCAACCAGATTAAGATTTCTCATCCCGGGAACAACCTGGTTGCACACGAAGAAAAACTGGATGAACAGGGTAACTTTTACGAAGAAGATGAGCATCAGCTGGCCAATGGAAAAATCAGACATGTAGAAGTATTTACCAGTAAAATACGCTTTCAGGGGCAAACTTGCTTTCACTCCATCATCCATGACGTTACCGACAAGCGAAAAGCCGAAGAAAAGCTCCACCTACTTGGGAAAGCGCTGGAGCAGAGCCCGGTGAGTATTACCATCAGCGACCGCAAAGGGCTAATTGAATACGTGAACCCAAAATTTTCGGAAGTCACCGGCTACAGCCAGGAGGAAGTCATCGGAACAAATTCAGACATCCTCAACGCGCAAAAGCACTCAAATGCCTTTTCAAAAGTCATCTGGACGACCATTAGGTCGGGAAAAGATTGGATTGGTGAAGTTCAAAACCAACGAAAAAATGGCGAACGCTATTGGGAGAGTCTGATCATTTCGCCGATTTTTGATCCGACCGGCCAGATTACAAACTTTATCAGTATTAAGGAAGACATCTCGGAGCGCAAGCAGATGATTCAGGATGTTATTGAAGCGAAAGACAAAGCAGAAGAGGCAGAACGCTTAAAGTCAGCGTTTCTGGCGAATATGAGCCATGAAATCCGTACCCCCCTGAATGCGATCCTGGGTTTCACCACCCTGTTGACAACCAACAGAACCATCACCGAAGAAACGCGAAAGGAGTATATTGCGATCATCAACAAAAGTGCTGAAAGCTTGCTACACATCATCAATGACATTCTGGACATTTCGAAACTGGAAACGGGGCAGGTTAAAATTTTCAAGCAGGCTTTCCTGATTGAACCGGTTCTGAAAAGCCTGCACTTGCAATATGAAAATAAACTGGCCGAAAACGGCAGCTCCGCAATTGAGCTCAAAGGTTTTCCAACACCGCCGGAACTGGAGATTGTCAGCGACCGAAACCGGCTCACGCAAATATTGTCGAACCTGTTGGACAATGCCTGCAAGTTTACCGAATCCGGATCGATCACTTTTGGTGTTTCAAGGGTGATCGACGGTCATGTTGAACTGACTGTTTCCGATACAGGAATTGGAATCAGCGAAAAAGATCAAGGGAGTGTTTTTGAGCGGTTTCGTCAGGTTGGAGAATCCAATATCCGGATTAACTCAGGAAATGGTCTTGGACTGGCCATTGTAAAGAGTTTGGTTGACCTGATGGAAGGACAAATTGAATTTGATTCCGTGCCCGATCAGGGTACAAACTTCCGCATCCGGCTCCCATTACAATAAGTCAACGAATATCTGCAAGATTGTAAGGATCATTCAAAAGGGTAATGGATATCAATAAAAAAACCCGGAACTGAAACAGCCCCGGGCTTGTATGATCATTGATCAGCCATTTACACCAAAATCTTAGAGGTCAAATTACTGATACTCACTTCCAGTTCTTCAAACGGTTTGCCGTTACCCTGGTTGTCATCTTCAACAAACAGGTACTTCATACCCGCAACCTCCTTGGCTTCCAAAATTGCTTTAAAATCAATCACACCGGCACCAACCGATGCCACATCGTCTTTCACCACATCAAAAAACGGGGTCTCGTGCGTGTGCATGTCTTTCATGTGAAAAAGCTGGAATCGTCCCGGGTATTTCTTAAACAGTTCCACCGGATCAACGCCGGCTTTATGTGCCCAGAAAAGATCGATCTCCATGGTAATGTATTCCGGATCCATTTCGGCCATAAAAATATCGTAGTAAGGAACGACACCATCAATATTTTCAAATTCGAAGTTGTGGTTGTGGTAACCAAACTGAATGCCGACCCCATTCATAATTTTGCCGACTTCGTTCCAGTCACCTACCATTTTTTTGTAGGTTTCAATGTTGCGGTCTTCATCGTTCACCCATGGCTGTACACAATATTTTACGCCCAACTCAGCATGGTCGTCAGCCATTTTTTTGGCATTGTCAACGGTAATTCCTGCGGCTTCAACCTGGGTATGGCTGCTAATGATTTCCATGCCCAAATCGGCCACTATTTTTTTCAATTCAGCAGGTGTATATCCGTAAAACTTTCCATCGGCATAACTGGCAAGTTCAAGGTTTTTATAACCAAGATCCGATACTTTTTTGAGCGAACCCAAAACATCGGCAGCCATGGCATCGCGAATGGTATACAATTGCAGGCCAACACCAAAACTCTTGCGATCAATGGCTTGCGCCTGGGTACAAGCCATCGGGCCAAGTACGGTCAGCCCAAGGGCTCCGGCTGCTGACATCCGTAAAAAATCTCTTCTGTTGTTCAATTTTGTCATGATTCTTATGTTTTATTTGGAATAAGGGTTAATACACTTTTATTTTTCAAGAGGCTAAATATACGACAAATCATGAAAGCTCACCGATCGATTATAATTTTTCTTGGATGCTTTGATATCAGGTTAATAAAGAAATGGCAGACTGTTACCGGCCTGCCATTCAAAAACTAAACGTTAAATCCAATCTTGAAAAACTATTTGCAGAAAACTAATTTATTCTTTTTGATTTCCAGTATTGGCGAAACTTATCCTGGGTCATCAGGCCAACCGGCCCTTCGTAGATCCCGCCAAATCCACCCGTGTCATAAACTCTGATCTCTAAAATATTGTCTTTGCCTGCTTTAAGAACGTGGGGCGGAATAAAATAATTTCTGAATTCACGGTGCAACTCTCCGTATCCTCTTCGGTTGAAGTCGCCTGTTTCCCCAATAAATTCGCCATTGATATACACACGGTCAGCATCATCAATTTTGCCGGCAAGCAACACCAGCCGCTGAGATGCGATGGCCTCGGATACCTGGATGATCCGGGTATAAACTGCGTAACCATCGTAATTATTGTACCCTTGATTTTCCCAGGCGCCGGGCACCTGAATCGTGCTGTGATCCTGTTCATGAAAAGCCTTCCCCTTGTTAAATAACCACGTTCCGGTCAAGTTTTGATGAAAGGGAGGCAGCACGCCTGTTGAATAAATCCGAATGTTGCCTGAAACGATTCCACCTTCAAGCTGGCTGTCATAAACGCGGACTGCCAAAACGTTCTCTTCACCAAAGCGGATCAGGCTGGGCGGAATTTCATATTTGCGCAAAGCGTTGTAGGCGGTCTCGTAGCGTGGCGAAAAGGAGCCGGTCTGACCGATTTTAATTCCGTTGATAAACGCTTCATCCACGTCGTCAATATAGCCCAGCTCCAGCGTCAGCTTTTTATTCTCCAAGTCGGCGCCGAGCGTAAAACGGGTCCGATACCAGGCATAACCGTCATATCCGCGGAAACCTTCGTTCTCCCAACGTGCCGGCACCCGGATCATATCCCAATCGGTGTCGTCGTGCTGCGGCAAAGCCCATTCGCTGCGGTCGCCAATGCGAAACTTCCACAGTCCGCGCAAATCTTTCTCATCGGGTTCGGCGCCAAGCGTTGCGCCAGCCATCAACAATAACAGCAAAATGCTCGCAACCCACCTGACCGTATTTTGTCTTTTCATAGCTAGTCGAATAAGCGGATCAAATCACGAATAAATGAATTCCACCCCCAGTTTTGTTCCTCCCACCTCACTTTCTCACGAAATGCACTGACAGCCTCTTCCGTCATGATTCCGACAGGTCCTTCATAAATTCCACCATCCTGAAAAGTATCTTCCACTTCAACGGAAAGCAGGTTTTTACTTTTCAATAAATTGGAAGGAATTTTATAAATCCGGTAGAGCGCATAGGCGTTACTCCGCTGGAAGCGGGAATAGGTATCCAAATCTTCCACCTGCCCTATCTTGTAACCGTTCAGGTAAACTTCATCATAATCATCAATTTTTCCAAGCACCAGGTACAGCTCTTCACCTTTGAGGGTTTGCGGAAGTGAAAAACGCTTCCGGTACCAGGCACGGCCGTCATAATCAGGATAACCCTGAATCTCCCACTTCATCGGCACATACAGGTCATCCCATTGTTCATCGTTGGTTTGCGGGTTGTGCATATCGCCAAAATTGTCGGTGGTAAATTTCCAGGTACCACTCAGATCAATGGCCATCCGGGCCTGATCACGGTCATAATACAGGCCAAACCTGTCGGCCCGGATCATGCCGCCGTCGCGGCCTTCATCAAACACACGAACAGCGATCACATTGCTGGTTCTGTTGAGCAGGGACACCGGGACCAGATAATGTCGTTCCTGATTGTAGGCCGTTTTGTAGTTTGGATAAAAACGCCCGGTTTGCCCTACCTTACGGCCGTTCACAAAAACCTCATCCACATCGTCGATCGTCCCTAAAAAAAGGTGAACCATGCCGGTTTCCGGCATCCAGTTCAAGCTAAATTTTTTCCTGTACCAGGCATATCCGTTATATCCCTCGTAGAAGTGCTCCCAGGCTCTGGGCGCCTGAATCACATCCCAGTCACGAATATCGGTTGACGGGTTGGCCCAGGCAGGATCATCGCCTACCGTAAAGTGCCAATCTCCGTTGAGACTGATGAGGGATTTCCAATCCGCAGCCTTTAACTCCGAAGAGTCAAAGGCTATCAGAATCAAAAAACAAACGATTAAATATTTGTTGTTCATGATGTCGTCAACTTTGGGCACAAGATATTTAAAAACAAAATCAATTCGAAATGCTGCCGGCACCTTCACCGGGCGTCGTAGCGAAGAGCCATATTAATGACATAGGCATTCCCCGCAAGCACCTTGTCAGCTTCAATTTTCCGGGTTTTGAAGACATGCTTCACATAGTCATTGGCATCACCGTTATCGCTGCTCACGCGGATTAAACTCAGCGATTGATCACCATTCACGACAAAACAGATGCGTACTTTCTCGTTCACCTTGCTGATGTCATTGTGATAAAAGTAGTTGTTCCATGTCTTAATGTCCTTTTGA
>ENA-ORCT01000865-ORCT01000865.1-marine-metagenome-genome-assembly--contig:-NODE-865-length-12904-cov-3.200982_pt1 | contig 12904 bp, 1 predicted proteins | sample MGYA00248632_ERZ508511 | MGnify/ENA primary metagenome ERZ508511 (study PRJEB26182, sample SAMN06268839) | marine metagenome | isolation source: Tt an P1-techrep anaerobic enrichment on pine from sediment...
GGGCGGCCGGATAACGGTGCAGAACGATCGGGTTACGGGCATTGAAGAAAGCGGGATTTCGGACAGCGCCGGAGAGGTCCTGTTCGAGGAGCTTCCCGCGGGGAGTTACAAGTGCCGGATCACCGCTTCTGACCATCAATCCTACATCGGTCGGTTCTGGGTCCGACCGGGTATCACTATTGTCCGTGACGTTTTTCTGGAATACAGCCTGGTGACGGTCGAATGGAAAGTCGTTCCGACAAGCATCGAAGACAAATACGAGATCGTGCTGACAACCACTTTTAAGACCGATGTTCCGTCCGCACTCCTTGTGGCGAAGCCGACGTCGGTGAGTTTGCCTGAGATGGCGGCGGGTGATGTCTTCCACGGCGAATTCGAGTTGGTCAATTACGGCCTGATTCGGGCCGACAATATCCGGTTCGAAACGCGTCCTTTCGATGATTTTTTCGCATACGATCTTCTTTCCGGTCTGCCGTCAAGTCTGGGGCCCAAGGAAACGCTTACCGTCCCGTATCGGGTTACCTGCCTGAAGGACCCCGGTTCCCAAACGGAGGGCAGCGGGGCCGAATCCTCGATCGTTTTCCATTTCGGCCAGATCAGGGCCCATTACGAGATGCTGGCTGCCGGTGGCCGGCGTCATAAGGCTTATGCCTCCATAACGATCATCTATCAGGACGGTGAAATTGAGATGATGGAATTGCCGGAGGATAGCAGTAACGAAATCGAAATATTTGAGATACCGCCCGCGCCCAGACCCATTGAAGGTGTTTACTGCTGGCCGGAAACCGGAAGAGACGAAATGGAGGCGCAGACATCGACTGATGATGAGTTTCGTTACGTTGATGTGGGGCCGCTTGCCGTCAATCTGGTCCAGCGGGAACTTACCGAGCGTGTGATCGATTTGTCCGTCAAGGTTCCCGGCGGGCTGATTTCGATACGCCGGTGGTTTTACGACAATGCGTGGCATTGGGAGCATACCCGGAACAATCTCAGCTTTAAATGGTCCGGTTCCGATCTTTATCTGTCGGAAGGCGATACGCCAGACCATCAAAGCCCCACCTCTATTGAAAAGGGGGGCGTGCTTTATGAGCGAACCGCTGACGGGGTATACTCCTATCGATCGTGGCGAATCGACGCCACGGATACGCCCGGCGGATGGCGTTGGACCGATAAACACGGCAACTGGCAGCAATACGACACTAGTGGCCGGATGACTGCATACGGGTCGCCAAACGGAGAAACAGGGAAATTACTGTATGAGGCGGAAGACGGCGGTCGGCTCATCGGCGTCGCCGATCGCACCGACCGGCAAGTCATCTGGTTCGAGTACCTGGGCGCGAGCCGCACTATCTCCTCGGTGCGTGATCTGGAAAATCGCCGGGTTGACTACACCTATGAAAACGAAGAACTGACCCGTGTCGTTAATGTCCTCGGAAACCCTTCCGATTATGAATACGATGAAAAGGGGCGGATGAGCAAAACGGTTGATCCCGACGGCCGCTGGTTTACCGTCTCCTACGATAAATACGGAAATGTGGAAACGCTGAAGGACAGCCGAGGCCTCACGCATCGGTTTGAATTCGGCTTCGACGACGGAAAAAAGGAGTACTACAGCCGGGTCGATTTTCCCTCCGGGCGGGTCGTTGAAGCCTGGCACGATCAATATCGTGATACCCGGCGAATCGACATCAACGGGCGGACCCGGAAGAAGATCGTTCGTGATCGGAACAGCCGAACCCGGGTGATAACAGATGAGAGAGGGAATATCACCCGGAAAACATTCGATCAATGGGAGAACCTGATCAAGACGGTGTATCCGGATGAAACCGTCGACGCATTCGAGTACGAACCGGTCTACCGGCGACTGCTCCGGAAAACGGACAGAGCCGGGCGAATGACGGAGTACGCCCACGACCCCCATGGAAATGCGGTTCAGGTGGCTCAGGCCGTTGGCACCGCCAGCGAGCGGGTTTTTTCCATGACCTACGACGAGTACGGTCAGCTCCTGAGTTTTACGGCCGAGGGAGACGCCAATACGGCCGGTGCGGGCTTTGCCTTTGTATATGATGATGCGGGAAATCTGGTCTCGATCACGGATCCGGAAGACCACACCATCGAATACACGGCTTTCGACATGATGGGCAATGCACTGGATGTTACCGACGCCCTGGGAAATTCCTGGAAAATTGAAACCGATGCTGCCGGTAGGGTGATTAACGTGATCGATCCGGCCGATCGGTTGACTGCCCTTGCGTATGACGGCAATGGAAATTTGACGGGTGTCATATATCCGGGGGAAAAGCAGTTTGGATTTATCTACGATAAAATGAATAACCTGTCCAAATCCGTTGATCCCATGGGCCACCCTGTTGTGATGGCCTGTAACGCCGACGGGTTGCCGATTCAGCGGGTCGATGAAGATGGAAACGAGCGGACCCGGCTGTTTGATAATGAGAAGCGATTGATCCGGACCACTGACGGTGTCGGCAACAGCGTCACCTACCACTATGACGATGCCGGCGAAACCAATGCGCCGTGGGATAAACCGGTCCGGATCGAATTTCCCACCTTAACCCGTCGGCTTTACTACGACATTGATGGCCGGATGATACGGAAAACCGATGTCCCTGAGGGTGGCGATAGCCTTTCGGAGAGCGCCGGGTACGATGCCGCGGGCAACCGGATCTCCCGGACCGATGCCGAAGGGAACCGAACCGGGTTCGAATACGATGAACTGGGGCGATGCACCCGAATCATTCGGCCTCTGGATTCGGTAACGGAGTCTGCTTTCGACGACCGGGACAATCTGATCTCCGTGACGAATCCCAATGGGGGCGTCCGCAGTTTTCAGTACGATGGCAACAACCGCATGGTCCGGATGACCCGGCCGATGCAGCAGAATATCCGGTTCGCGTATGACGGGAATGGAAATCTCGACACGGTAATCGATGCCAACGGACGAAAAACAGTGTGCACCTATGATGCGTGCAATCGCCTGACCCAGCGTATCTATTACGGGGCTGGGGATCATGAGAGCCCGCTGAAGACGGTTCTGTTCACCTACAATGCGTTTGGAAAACTGCTGTCCTGGGATGATGGATGTGTCTCCGCCGAATTCATGTATGACGATTTGCAGCGAAAAATCAGCGAAACCGTGAATTATGGCGAATTCTCCCTGACCCATTCGTACACCTATTACGACAACGGCTTGAAAAAGTCATTCACAGCGCCCGGAGGCGAAACCGTTTTCTTTGAGTACGATGCCGGCAACCGCCTGACGTCGGTGAAACTGCCCGGGGGCGAGGGGATTACCTTCAGCCGCTACCAGTGGTCCCGGCCGGCCGGAATCCTTTTTCCGGGCGGTATATCCGTTCAAACGGAATACGACCACCTGATGCGGGTAAAGCACTGGCTTGCTGAAGATCCCGGTGGAAATGAATTCCTCGATTACCGATACAGTTATTCGCCTGCGGGTAATCTGACTGCCGTCGACACTGAACATGGGGCGTTCTCTTACCAGTATGATCCGCTTTATCGTGTGACTCGTGAAGTCAATCCCTTCCATTCAGAGACAGATTATACCTATGACCTGAACGGAAACCGCCTGACGGCTACCGGCGTTGAGGGAGCCTGGGTCTACAACCTGAATGATGAACTGATTGTCCGGGGGAATATCACCCTTGATTATGATGACCAGGGGAACCGGATTCAGCGTTCAGCCGGCGACACCGTCACAACGTTTGTTTATGACGGAGAAAACCGACTGATTCAGGTTGCAGATGGTGGCGGCGAAATTGCTGAATACTACTACGATCCCTTCGGGCGGCGGCTCTGGAAAGAGGTTGCCGGTCAACGAACGTATTTTGCCTACTCGGGCGAAGGCCTGATCGGCGAATATGACGAAGTCGGTGCGGAGCGGGTCCGCTACGGTTTGCTGCCGATGGCTTCGGCCGATTCGCCGCTGATGTACCTGAAACGTGACAATCAGATTTACTACTGCTTTACCGACCCGTCGAACACGGTGCACAGAATTGTCGAACCCAATGGCCGTGAGGTCTGGTCGGCGGTATATGATTCATTCGGCAATGCCCGCCTTCTTATTAACAGGATCGAAAACAACCTGCGATTCGAAGGCCGATACTTTGATGCGGAGACCGCTTTATATGTCAGCCCTGATCGTTCATACGATCCCATCTCAGGGCGCCGGATCAATGCCGATCCGATTGCTTCCGGTATGGCGTTTTATCAATCGGCGGTGGTCGATCCCTTGATGGCTGCCGACCCGTGGGATCCGATTTCTGCGATCCGCATCGAAACAACCGGCATGCCGCCGTTGGTTGATCAGGGAACTAACACGATCCCCTGGCTCGATTTAATACAGGCAGAGGACGGGGGGCGTAAGCCCGTTACCAGCGATTGGTCAATTGAGCAATTTATCCGGAATCCGTAAGCCGATTCGGTGCTGTATTGAATTGGAATTTATATCATTTCCAATGAAGAGTCGATTTCTGTTGCCTGGATAGAGATGATAGCAGATTCGGAAAGGGAAACGAGTGAACGGTTACACTGGGTTGCGTCGAAGAATAAGCGATAAAGTTGTTCCTGCTTTTGCTGCAGTTTTATTTCTGGTTATCTCACTATGTTTCCCATGCATTGCTCCTGCGGGAGAGCAGGAGTCCGTATGTGCAGAGGTGAAAATCGAGATCCTGCAGGAATTGACCCTCGAGCGGGAAGCCTTTGATGCGCATATGCGAATCAACAACGGGCTTTCCCATCTATCCCTCGAGGATGTGAGAATAGACGTAACTTTCGCGGATGAAGCAGGAAATCCCGTTTTCGCAACCTCTGATCCGGACCAGACTGACGCCCTTTTTTTCATCCGGGTCGATACCATGGAGAATATCGATGATATCGCCGGGGCGGGCAGGGTCTCTCCATCCACTTCGGCCGATATTCACTGGCTGATCATCCCGGCCACCGGATCCGCCGGAGAAGATCCGAAAGGAACGCTTTACTACGTCGGCGCCACCCTGAGTTATACCTTGGGCGGAGAAGAAAATACTACGACAGTGACGCCGGATTATATTTTTGTCAAGCCGATGCCGGAATTGTCCCTGGATTATTTTCTGCCCGAGGACGTCTACGGTGATGATGCCTTCACCGATACCATCGAACCGCCGGTTCCGTTCTCACTGGGCGTCCGGGTTAAAAATGCCGGGTTTGGAACCGCCAGAAAGCTGAAGATTGATTCCGCACAACCGAAGATCGTCGAGAACGAACAAGGACTTCTGGTTCATTTCGTTATCGAGAAAAGCGAGGTCGGCGACCAGGAGGCGCAGAAGACCCTCCTGGTCGATTTTGGAGACATCCTGCCGGATTCCAGTAAAGTTGCCCGCTGGATCATGACCTGCACCCTGTCGGGGAAGTTTGCGGATTTTGAAGCGACGTTCAGCCACTCGGATGATCTGGGCGGTGAACTGACCTCTCTGCTGAAAGCGGTCCGTACCCACACCCTGGTCCATGACGTACTGGTGGACCTTCCCGGTCGGGACACCATCGACGATTTTCTTGCCCTGGATGAGGAAAGCCTTGTGGTGTACGAATCCGACAATATCGAGGCGCCGGTCACAAATCAGTCAGGGCTCTCGAGTATGGAGACAATCGGAGCGACCGGTCCTGAAATCACCTGCCGGATGACCACCCCGCCCACAGCCGGATTCATGTATGTGAAGCTGCCGGATCCCTTTGACGGAGATAAAATCATCAACTCGGCCCGCCGGGCAGACGGAAAGGTGATTGCCCCGGAAAATGTCTGGCTCTCCAGAACCCGCAACCCCGGCGAGCAGACCTGGCAGTACTTTGTCAACCTCTTTGATGTCAATACCACGGATGACTATACCCTGGTATTTACTGTGCCCGAGGCGGTTCCCCAAGCGCCCATCCTCCAGTTTATCCCCGATCGGTCCAGAACGGAAGGTGAGGAACTCACATTTATCGTTGAGGCGGTCGATCCCAACGGTACAACGCCCGGCCTGTCGGTTGAACCATTGCCTGTCGGGGCCGCATTTTCAGACCAGGGAGACGGAACCGGGCTTTTTAAATGGCTGACATCAAGAGGGCAGGCCGGCGAATATGATGTGACCGTTACGGCAAGCGACGGGGTCCTGTCTGACACGCAGGACGTTACCCTGACCATTCTCCCCATTGTGGATTCGGACAACGACGGGATGCCGGACGACTGGGAGATGGCGCATTTCGGTACCCTGGATCGAGACGGGACCGGCGATTTCGATCAGGACGGGATTTCGGACCTGGATGAATACATCAGCGGCACGGATCCGACTGTTTCGGATATCGGATTTCAATTACCGGTCGCCGACGCCGGGCCGGAACAGGTGATGAATCCTACTGATCCGATCGTGCTGTGCGGCGCCAATTCCACAGATACGGATGACGGGGTGTTCGCCTTTGAATGGGTGCAGATCGACGGACCCGAGGTGGAACTTTCCAATCCATGGGCAATGATTCCCTCCTTTCCCGCCCCGGATGCGGTCGGTACCGATGGCAAGTCGCTGATGTTCCGGTTAACCGTCACAGACAATATGGGGTTAAGAGCCCGGGATACCTGCATTGTGAATGTGTCGTCAGACAATCTGCCGCCGTTGGCGGACGCCGGAGCGGATCAGCTTGCAGAGCCCGGCGCCGAGGTTATCCTGGGTGGCTCGGCATCGACCGATACCGACGGTGAGATCGCGGAATACCACTGGACCCAGATCAAGGGCCCGGGAGTTTGGCTCGCGGATCCGTCGACTGCGAATCCTGCCTTTACGGCGCCGGACGAGATGGTATCTGCCGGGGAGTCTCTGGTGTTTCAGTTGACAGTGGCGGATGACGGCGGGCTGAGGTCCCGGGATACGTGTGTGGTGAATGTTTCCGCGGAGAATCTGCCTCCGGTGGCCGAAACCGGATCGGATCAGGAGGTAAAAGAAAACGAGCTTGTCGTTCTGGATGGATCCGGCACCTCAGACCCGGATGACGGGATCGCCGCTTACCGGTGGCGTCAGCTGCGGGGGGCACCGGTTGTGTTTTCCGATCCTGCCGCGATTTCGCCGTCCTTCAAAGCCCCTGCTGTCGGGCCAGAGGGAGCGACGCCGGTGGTCTGCAGTCCCAGGCGGTCTGCAGGGTCAACGTGAGTCAGAACAACCTGCCGCCGGTGGTAAATGCAGGGCTTGATCAGGTGGCCACCGAAGGGGACCTGGTAATCCTGAATGGATCCGGTTCCCATGATCCGGACGATGAGATTGTTTCCTACCGGTGGCATCAGATTGATGGGGCCGCTGCAGAGCTTGACGATCCTGATGCGCAACAGGTCACTTTTTCCGCCCCCAAGGCGGCGGGGCAAGACGGAGAGCGGCTCTTGTTCCGCCTGACGGTGACCGATCAGCGGGGAGCTCAGGCCGAGGATACCTGCACGGTTGTCGTGATGCCCCCGGATGTGATGAACGATGGCGATCAGGACGGGGTTTCGGATGAATACGATGAATTTCCCGACAACCCTGAAGAACAGCTCGATTCAGATCATGACGGCACGGGCGACAATGCGGACGGGTGCCCGCATGATCCGGGGAAAACAGCTCCGGGGCAGTGCGGTTGCGGCGTGCCGGATACCGATACGGATGAGGATGGTACAGCCGATTGCAGCGACGGTTGCCCGGAGGATCCGGAAAAATCCGATCCCGGTCAATGCGGTTGCGGAGAAAAGGATGCGGACTCGGATGGGGACGGAGTTGCGGATTGTGCGGATGGGTGCCCGGATGATCCGGAAAAGACGGAGCCCGGTTTCTGCGGATGTAATCAGGAAGACTCCGATAGTGACCAGGATGGGATTCCGGACTGCTTTAACATGACGGTCTACAACCTGACCGATTTGATCCAGGAAGATTCGATTACACCGAGCATCGCCATAGATCGGGAGGGAAATACTCATGTTGCCTGGAAAGGGGCGGACAGTAGAAAAATTTATTATTCGAAAGTAACTGTCGATGGCCAGGTCCAGGGGCCAACGGTCGCATATGACGGGCTTCACTCGGTTTCGGTGCCGAAGATTGCCGTCGATCGGAACCAGAATGCGCACATGGTGTGCATGGCCACCTCCGCCATTTCCATGATGTACCTTAACGTTGACGCAAACGGTATCCCGTCGGAGCCGGTCGGTTTTCATATCCCCTCGCATCCGGGGAGTAATCAACGCTACTGGTGGCCTTCGATTGTAATCGATCCGGATACGGACCTGCCGGTCGTCGTCTCGGTTTTTCGGTTTACTCAGCAGCATCCGGTTATTCCGGAAATTGTGCACTATGGTGAGTCTATCGTCGCCATCAACCTGGATGAAAACGGGACGCCGGCCGATTACTCCAATCTGTATTATGAGCTGATGAACGAACCGGATTTTATTGTCAGTTGGCCGGATGTCACCATAGACAAATCCGGTGTGCTGCATGTGGTGTGGCGATATGAATCCGATGAAATGAGAGCGGTTGCCTATACCAATTCCACCAGAAGTGGATTCGATGTCATATCCGGTACCGATGTGGATCCGTTCGCTCATCCGGCCCTTTCACTAGGCAGTGATGAGAAACTCCATGTGGTCTGGCATGGTTCAGAAGGGATCTATTATACGCGGTTGAGCGGTACCGGTATGCAGGAGCAGGCCGCATCAAGGATTTCGACCGATCAAGCCGTTCCGGTCAACGCGCCGGATATTGCCAGCGGAGACAGAATCCACGTTACCTGGGTTGATAACCGCAGTGCCGATGACATTCTTTATTACAGCTGGTTTGACGGCACCTGGCATGAAAATCCCCTCGATTTTGATTCCTGGAAGGAGCCTGTTCATTCTTCGATAGCCGTTTTTTCAGGAAATCGGGATGTCCCGAGTCTTGGCTGGTCGGGGAAAAATTATGCGGCATCCGAAATCCTGCTCGCGATCCCGAAAATGTGCGAAGAGGAGAAAATCCTGGGAGAGTTGACCATATCCGCTGATTGCATCAGCGAGAATGACGACGGTACGTTTACGGCCCAAGGCGGGGTCAGTATCGATGGTTTCCTTCATTTCGAAGGTAATGACTTGATCCTTGGACAGGAGGATATGACCCTGTCGGGGGACGGGGAATTTTTTATCCAGGATGCCCCGGAACAAGAGCCCCTGGCCCTTTTCGATGGTCTGATATCCATTGGAGCGAATGATTTGCTGTCCAAATATCTGGATCCTGCCGGCAGTCGACTGAAGATTCGGGGAATGGACGTCGGGTTGAAAGCGATGAAGCTTATCTCTGACGGTGTGGAGATCGTCGGTGAAATTTCTGCCGGTCAACTTGGACTGGAATGCCATTTTCAGATTCACCGGGACGGAAGTGTCGACTGGAAAGGGGGGATGATCAAGATCCGGGAGGTTGAGATCCGGATCGATGACATCGAAGAGGGCATAATCAACGGCGAGGAATATCTGAAGATCGGAACCGGAACGTTGATCCTGCCTGAGAAATTCTCTTCCCTGGGATCGGTTCAATTGAAAAACCTGGTGCTGACCCGAAGCCGGTTGGCGATGAATAACGGCATGTTGGCATTTGCCGGATCTGAAATTGAAATTTCTGATTTTAATGTCACCCAGACCGGGTTCAGCCTCTCGGGTGCCTTTGAAACGGCCAACGGTGTAAGTGTCTCTGTCAGTGACCTGGACGTGAGCCGAGAGGGGGTTGAAATAAAAGGGGCATCTTTTACCCTGTGCGGCCTGGCGGTCGGTGTCCAGTCCTCCAGCCCGGAGGATGGATCCGGGGACCTTATCCTGCACGGCAACCTGGAGCTGCCTGAAAATTTCGGAAAAATAAAGGTGGATGCCGATTTTGTGCTTCACGCGAGCGGTGAGGTGGATTTAAAGGGCAAGGTTGAAAATGTAGGCGCCACCTTGGCCGGTTCCGGGTTCGCGATCAAAGACGGCTGGCTCCAATTCGATACTCAGGAAAAGGTGTTTGGCGGGGGAGCGGTTTTAGTCATTCCCAATCTGTTTGATATCGGCGCTGAAATCGGTATCCGGGACGGCGCTCTGGATCGGGTTTACGCCGGTGCGGATGATCTTGACATCGTATTGTTGACATCGCCTCCGCCGCCCCTGCCGCTGGTTTATCTGCAGCGAATCGGTGCCGGCCTTGAAGAGTTGAGTCCGGGGCCTCCGCCACTGGTTATGGCGGGAGATATCGCCTTTACCGGCGGCCCTCAGTGGCAGATCGGCGGTGAAAGCTATTTCGCCGTTCGCGGGGAGATCAACATGAGGATTGACACCGGGGGCAGGCTGGAGGGTGAAGGGCTCCTGTACGTGATCAGCCCGGATGGGAAACTGGCCTCCGCGAAAGTTATTCTGGATAGAAAAACAGGCCTGAAGATAACCGGCGAGCTGACTGTCCTTGGCATATTGGATGCATCAGGGGTGATGCGGGTCGACTTGCAGAGAAATTTTAACGGCTCTGTCCGCGGAGCACTTCACACGCCGGAGGATTGGTGGCTGATCGGTGGCCTTGAGTTCGGTAATATACTGACCACCGTTGAAAATACGTACCTGTCGACAACGGTGAACTACATGTTTGTCAAGGTGAATGTAACCTATGACGGACAATGGAAATTAAGCAGCGCCAGATCGGTAAGCTCAGTACCGTCGGGCAGTGCGGCACCGGGAAACTGGGGCGTTGGGAATAATCTGAACATCATACGCGGTTCCAGGCTCAATCAGCAGACGCCCCTCGATGGGCGAACGCCGGCAACCCTGCCGGCAAATGCGATGGAGCTGCTGATGCCGGCGGAGTACGCAATATTTCGCATCAACTGGACAAATAACGTCAGCATCGATGCCTCCCTGGAAGATCCCGACGGGACGGTCTACACCTCGGCTGATTCGGGAACAGACCTGTTTTATCGGAAAAATTCGGCCATCAATGAAGCGTATTTTGCGGTCAAGAATCCGCAGGTGGGAGTATGGCAATTGCATGTGCCCGATATGCCGGATATCGGCGATTACACCATTGAGTTGATTGTGCCCAACAAGGAACCTGAGATCACGGTGCTTGCTCCGGCCGGGCAACACGCTGAAAATCCCGTATCGATCGCCTGGACAGCCACCGATGCCGATGATGAGGCCACCGTCAGCCTGTATTTCGATGATGACAACAGGGACTACGACGGTTCCCTGATCGTTGCGAACCTGTCGGTCTCTGAAGAGAGCTCCTATTTATGGGATACCGGTCTGGTGCCGACCGGGTCGTATTTCGTGTATGCCAAGATACAGGATGGGCACAACAGCCCCATGTACGCCTACAGCCCCGGCCAGGTGGTCGTGAATCATTCCGAGGGACCATCAACGCCTGGAAATATCCGGATATATTCTGAGGCGGGAACGATATACTGTGACTGGGACGCGGATCCGGGAGATGAATTCAGGGGCTTCAGAGTTTACTGCTCGCCGGTCAACGGGATGGGCGCCTCCCCGGAGGTTATCGATGTCGGCCCATACAACTCCTGTGAAATACCGGGCGTGGTCGGCTGGAAATATCAGGTTTTTATTACCGCCTACAATATGGATGGGGTTGAAAGCCTGCCGTCGAGTCCCGTGATCGTAATCCTGGAATCCGAGGTGGAGAACAATGCGCCCCAAATCGTCTCAAGACCGGTCAAAATAGCGAAAAACGGGGTGTATTACGATTACGACGTCGACGCTGAGGATCTGGACGGAGATTCCTTGAGCTTCGCGCTTGCCACGTCACCAGAGGGGATGGTTATAAACAGTCGTACCGGGATAATTGAGTGGACACCCGATGGGGGTCAGGTGGGTAATTTTTCAATTTCCATTGAGGTTGCCGATCCCCATGGCTTAACGGATACGCAAAACTTTGTTCTCAGCGTTTCTGAAGCGGAAGGGGGAACATACCCTGTTATCTCAAGTATGCCTGACGGATTGCCCATTGAGCCGGGGGCGGAGTTTATCTATTCGATAACGGCCTGTGAGTTCGATGGAAATGATCTGGACATTAACCTGCGGTTTGGTCCGGCCGGCATGAGTCTTGACTCCATGAATACGTTGAGATGGGTTCCCCGGACCGGCCAGGAAGGCAGCCATCCCGTGCTTGTCGAAGTCTGCGACCAGGAGAATTTGTGCGACACCCAGTACTTCAATCTCCTGGTAACGGGAACATTAGACGGGGACCTGGACGGCGTCCCCGACGCTGAGGATAATTGCCCGGACACGGTAAATGGAGGCCAGGGCGACATCGACAATGATGGCACCGGTGATGCCTGCGATGGGGATATGGATGGCGATGGAATGCCGAATACCGGGGATAATTGTCCCCGGGACCCGCTTAAGATCGAACCTGGCGCATGTGGGTGCGGGTTGTCTGAGGTCGACCTTGACGGCGATGGCGTATTTGAATGCGAGCATAACCCCTCGACGCCCGGAATCGTATCGCCGGGCAATCGCGTTGAAGTGCCCGGTGCTCAGCCCGAGCTTGTGATTGCCAACAGCATTGAATTGGACGGGGATATCGTCACCTATGATTTTGAAATCTATCGTGACAGGAATATGACAGATATGATCGGAGCGGCTGACGATGTGCCGCAAGACGATGGAACGACCCGATGGCACCTTGAAACTGATTTGCCGGACAACGCTTGGTACTACTGGCGGGTTCGGGCGTTTGACGGCAACGTATACAGCCCGTGGGTGTCCGGGGAGTTCTTCGTTAACACCGCCAATGACCCGCCCGCACCAAGCGCCGAGGCAATTCTCGTGGACGAGGACGGCCGCGGCAGTACTCATGTGAATCCCGGTGACCCGGACGAATTCGATGGCCCGGTCCTT
>ENA-ORCT01000866-ORCT01000866.1-marine-metagenome-genome-assembly--contig:-NODE-866-length-12900-cov-2.911643_pt1 | contig 12900 bp, 8 predicted proteins | sample MGYA00248632_ERZ508511 | MGnify/ENA primary metagenome ERZ508511 (study PRJEB26182, sample SAMN06268839) | marine metagenome | isolation source: Tt an P1-techrep anaerobic enrichment on pine from sediment...
CCGGCTGGTTCACCTTCATGTTCGCCTTCGCAGTGTTGGTGCCGGAAATGTGGCTGCTCAGGCGACTGGGGACATCGCAGGCAGATAAGCCCGCACCGAAGTTGCCATTGGTGTCCGGCGCTCAGAGCGAGACTGGCCGCGGAGCGCAATCGGTGGCCGCGGCGATGGCGCTGTTGCTGGTCACCCTGGCCGGCGCCCAGGGCATCGATTTCCGCGAGAAGATACCGGTTAAGCAGCCCCTCGCAGATTTTCCGCTACAGATCGGTTCCTGGCAGGGGACGCGCGATGTTCTCGAGCAGCCCTTTGTCGACGCTCTGGATTTCGCCGACTACCTGCTCATCGACTACCGTAATCCGCAGGGGCACTCCGTCAACCTGTACATCGCCTACTACGACAGCCAGCGCAAGGGGGAATCGATCCATTCTCCTTCGTCCTGCCTGCCCGGCGCGGGCTGGGTGTTCAACGCCTCAGGACTGGTCAGCGTGCCACTTGGCGAGGGTAAGGAACGGCAGGCGAAAGTAAACCGCGCTTTTATTCAGCGCGGCGACGTCAAGCAGCTGACCTATTACTGGTTCCCGCAGCGCGGGAGGATCGTTACCGGTGCCCTGGAGATGAAGCTGTGGACCTTCTGGGATGCTCTGACCCGCCAGCGTACCGATGGCTCGCTGGTACGCCTGGTCACCCTGATCGGTCGCGACGAATCGGTCGAGGAGGCCGACCGGCGCTTGCAGGAGATGACGCGGCGGCTCGGTCCGCTGCTCGCACAGTACCTGCCTGGAAAAGACGGATAAAAGAAGGGGCAAGGCACAAGGCTCGAGGCTCGCGGCTCGCGGGACGAGGTTCAAGACTTAAACTGGTGCCTGATGCCTGACCCTTACCTTTAAACTTGCACCTTCAAACTTAAACCTTGCGCTTGCTTTGCCCCTATGGCCTTGCACTTTCAACCTTGAACCTTTGGCCTTGAGCCTGATTTCTTCAACCTGAAACCGGTAACAAGATGGTTTTTTTCGCCGCTCTATTACTTTCGCTGTTCATCACCCTGACCCTGGTGCCGATTTTACGTGCACTGGCGTTGAGGTGGCGGCTGGTTGACCTGCCCAACGAGCGCAAGGTCCACGACCAGCCGATTCCTCGTATCGGCGGGGTGGCCATGGCCATCGGGGTGCTGGTGCCGGTGCTGTTGTGGATGCCCACCACCACCTTGCTGATTCCGCTGGTAACGGCCTCTGGGCTGGTAGTGGCCTGCGGTTTTCTCGACGACCTGCGGGAGCTTGGTTCAGGTGCCAAATTCGCCGCGCAGATCATTGCGGCCTCGATTGTGATCATTTGGGGCGGGGTCCAGATTCGATCCCTGGGCAGTCTGCTCCCGGAAGGTGCGATGCTGCCGCCGGTGGTGGCAATACCGCTCACCCTGGTGACTATCGTTGGTGTGACCAATGCCTTCAACCTTGCGGACGGTCTCGATGGCCTTGCGGGGGGCATCTCCCTGCTTATTTTCATGGGCCTTACCTATCTCGGCCTGCAGTCGGGGCATCTGGAAGTAGCCCTGGTGGCCGCCTGTGTGTGCGGGGCGATCTTCGGTTTTTTACGTTTCAACACCCATCCTGCGTCGATCTTTATGGGTGATGCCGGCAGCCAGTTGCTCGGTTTCCTGGCTGTGGTGTTGTCCCTGGTAGTGAGTCAGCAGCCGCCCTACAGCCCCTTGCTGCCGTTGCTGCTGCTCGGTTTGCCGGTTTTCGATACCCTGCGGGTGATGAGCGAGCGGCTGGTGCGGGGCCAATCGCCTTTTCGAGCCGACCGCAACCATCTTCATCACAAACTGCTGGCCATGGGATTCTACCATGCCGAAGCGGTGGCCGTTATTTACCTGATTCAGGCGCCGTTGACCCTGGCTGCCTGCCTCTTGCGGTTTTACGGCGATGGTGTGCTGCTGTCGAGTTTTCTCGGTTTCAGCGGCACCTCACTGCTTTTACTGCGGGGGGCGGTAGTAGGGGAAAGGCGTTTTCCCTGGCGGCGTTACCTGGAACAGCCGCTGCGCGGTTTGCGCACCCGTTTTCGGAGTTCCAGCCTGCCGATCCGCTGCGCCTTCGCCGGATTGAAAGGTATTTTACTGCTGCTCGGGTTGCAGCTGGTGGTTGCACCTCACGGCGTGCCGGCCTGGCTCGGCTGGTTCGTGTTGACCATGGGAGGCTTGACCCTGGGCGGTCTGTTGCTGCCTGCGGCGGTCAACGATTGGCTGTTGCGCTGCGGGGTCTACCTGACGGTGCCGTTCCTGGCCTATTTTGGTCAGATTCAGATGGCCGTCGGGACGTCTGCAGCGCTGCAGTGGCTGGGGAATTTCGGCTACCTGGCACTGGGGCTGGCGGTGCTGCTGGTGGTCAAGCTGACTCGCCGCAGCGGTTACCGCGGCACGCCCCTCGACCTGTTGATCCTGCTGATCATCCTGGTTGTTCCACTGTGGTCTGGGCTCACCGCGGAGCGGGCTCTGCTGATGGTGGTGGCAGCCAAGACCGTTGCCCTGTTCTTCAGTTACGAGGTGCTGTTGGTCGAATGGCGCCGTCCTTTTCGAGGTCTGCAGCTGGCCACCGGTCTGCTGTTGTTGGCCGGAGGCATTCACCTGTTGCTGCCGAGCGTCTTTTAGAGAATTCGATCTATGCTGATTATTTGTAATAGAAAGGTTGATATCATCATGAACAAAGCGAGGTTGTTACTGATGGGGCTGCTCTTCTGCGCCCTTGTTCTGGGTTGCAGCGGGCCGGAGGAGAAAAAGGCCCGGTTTCTGGCCAAGGGGCAGGCCCTCTACGAAAAAGGTGAATATGTCAGTGCTGCCCTGGAATTGAAGAACGCCCTGCAGATCGATCCCAAGTTTGCCGAAGCCCGTTACCGGCTCGGCCTGGTGGAGGCCGCTCAGAAGAATTACCGCAATGCCCTTGGCCATCTACTCAAAGCTGTCGAACTCGATCCCGCCCATGCCGCCGCCCATATAGAGGTTGGAAAGATCTATCTTGGCGCCCGTTTGCCGGAGAAGGCTCTGGAGGAAGTCGAGACGGTTTTGGCTGCCGATCCCCAAAACACCGAGGCACTGCTGCTCAAAGCGGCGGTCTGGGTGGCCCAGGAAAGGTTCGATCAGGTACGTCTCTATCTGGAGGGGCTTCTGGCTGACGGGCTGACCGCAGCGGATGGTTATCTGCTGCTGGGAGCGGTTTACCAGCAGCAGGGCAGTGTCGAACAGGCCGAGGCCACCTTCAAGAGAGGTTTGGAAGTCAATCCCGGTCAGCTGGCTCTGCAGATGAAGCTGGCGGATCTTTACCAAAGAGATAAACGCTACGCCGAGGCGGCTGAGCTGCTGCAGAAGGTGCAACGAGAGTATCCGGAGAAGACCGATTTGTTTTTGCTGCTGGCCCTGCTGCATCGTCAGGCCGGTCAGCCGGAAAAGGTTGCGGCGGTTCTGGACCGGTTTCTGGAGGAGCACGGGACCGAGGCCGATTCCTGGATAAAGGTTGCCAAGTTCTACCTGTCCGGACGCCAGCTCGACAAAGCCCTGGAAGTGATGCAGGATGGTATGGCTTTGCAACCGCAACTTAGCGAATTGCGTCTGGCCCTGGCGGAACTGATCCTTAACACGACCCGGGATAACGACAAGGCATTGGCGATTTTGCAGGAAGGGTTGAACGCCATCAAAGACCAGGAAAGTCCTGAAGCCATTGAATTGCAGACGGCTCTGGCCCGACTGCATTATCAACAGGGCGACCTTAAAGGCCTGCAGAAGATGCTGGCGCAGGTCCTGAAAACCAGTCCGAAGAATGTCGACGCCCTTTTTCTGCAGGGCAGTTTGAATCTGCTGCAGGGGCAGTCGGGGGAAGCAATTTCGGCTTTTCGCACCGTGGTGGATGAACGCCCCGAATTCATCGACGGACGCATCCAGCTGGCCGAGGCGCATATCATGAACGGGGAATTCAACCTCGCGGCCGATACTTTGCAGCAGGGGCTCGGTGCCTATCCCGGTTCACGCCCGCTGCAGCTTGCCTACGCCCGGCTGCAGGCCCGCCAGGGACGCTATACCGAAGCCCGTGCCGTTTTGCAGGGCTGGCTGAAGGTTCATCCGGATGACTTGGAGGTGCTTGCGCAGGTGGGGGCCTACCATGTGGCTGAAGACCAATTGGAGGAGGCGAAAAAAGTTTTTAGCCAGCTGCTGACCAAGGCCCCCAAGTTGCCGCAGGGTTACCTGCGCATGGCCGGCTGTCTGCAGCGCGAGGGACGTCTTGCCCAGGCTCGGGAGACGATCGAGAGGGGGGTGCAGGTACTGCCGGAAAGCAATTTGCTGGCGGAAGCACTGGTGCAGCTTTGTCTTCAGCAGGGCCAGCAAAGCAGAGCGGCCCGCTTCATCGATGATCGATTGGCCCGGCATGGCGATAACGCCTTTGACCGCAACCTGCAGGGGGAGATGCTCCTTGCTTCCGGCCGCGTTCTTGAGGCCCGTAAAGCCTTTGAAAAGGCCGTTGCCAAGCAGCCGGAGTGGCCCGCTCCATATAAGAACCTGGCGGAAAGTTACCTGCTTAAGGGCGAACTGCCGGAGGCCGAACAGGTTTTGCAGCGATCCATTGAGAGCACCGAACGTAATGTCGGTGCCTATCAGGCTTTGAGTTATCTCAAGCAGCAACAGGGGGATCGGGAAACCGCCGTTTCTCTCCTTGAGCAGAGCCTGGAACTCAAGCCCGATTTCTGGCCGGCGGCGAACGATCTGGCCTTTTTGCTCGCCACTGCGGGGGCGGACAGTGAGGAGTTGGAGCGGGCTTTGAAACTTGCACGGCGGGCTCGCAACCTCGCTCCCGAAGAGCCCTCGGTTCTCGATACTCTCGGTTGGGTGGAGTATCGACGAGGAAATCTGACCGAAGCCGAACAGTGGCTGCGGTTGGCCTTGGGCGGCGGAGCTGGCGGGGCTGAAGTCGCTTATCACATGGGTATGGTCAGTTTTGACCTGGGACAGAAAGAGCAGGCCCGCCAGTTTCTGCAAAAGGCCCTGGATGCCGGAGTGGATTTCGCGGGGAAGGAAGAGGCGCGTCAGACGCTGGATACGATCTGATGTTTGAAGCCAAATGGTTTTTGAAACTTTCGTGTCGATCCTGGTATTGAGGAAATGATGAGGAATTTGTTGTGTCTGTTGCTGTTGGTAGGTGTGCTTGTCGGCTGCCGGTCGGCTGTGGTAGTGCCGAAAGAAATGCCGGTCGCTGAAGAAGAGAAAGGTGCTGCATCTTATCGCATCGGTTGCGGAGATGTCGTCGAGGTTATGGTGTGGCGGGATGAGGCACTGAGTCGTACTGTAGTGGTGGCTCCGGACGGCACCGTCAGTCTGCCGTTGGTCGGCAAGTTGTCTGCCGCAGGTCGAACGTTGGACGAGCTCAAGAGCGAACTCGAGGAGCGGATGGCCGTCTATGTGCCCGACCCGGTGCTTTCCCTGGATGTCAAGCAGAGCAACAGCATGCAGGTTTATGTTATCGGCAAAGTCAATAACCCCGGCCGCTTTGTGATTTCCAGCAACATCAACGTCCTGCAGGCGTTGGCCATGGCCGGGGGACTGAACCCCTTTGCCGACAAGGACGACATCCGCATCCTGCGGGAAGGGAGCGGGGGACAAACCCGGAGTTTCCCTTTCGACTACAAGATGGTTCTGCGGGGTCAGCAGCTCGAGCAGAATATCCGCCTGCAGCGCGGCGACGTGATCGTAGTACCCTAGGGGCGGCTGACTCATGGCAGAACTTTTACCAGGGCGCAGCTGGCCCAGGCGTGTGCTTGCTCTTGCGCTCGGCCTTTCCGCTTTGTTGGCCGGCCAACTCGCCGAGGCTGCCGTTTTGGAGCTGATTCCCGAGTTTTCGGTGCGGGGTGAACTTAGCGACAACGTTTTTTTTGATACAACCGAGGAGGAGACGGATTGGTTGACCACTTTGTCTCCGGGCTTGACCCTCGAGAGGCGGAGCGAACGGATGCTGCTGCAGGGAACAGCCCGTCTTGCTGTCCAGAAGTACCTTGATAACACGGATCTGGACGCCGTTGATCAGCAGTACCTGGGACGACTCACTTTCCGCTGGACCCCGCGTCTCAGTCTAAACAGTGAGGTTGAATACCAGAGGGATTCGCAGCCCGACCGGGATCTGGAGGAAAGCGGCCAGGTGCTCGATGCCGAGCGTCGGGATCGGAGGCGTTTCGGCTGCGGCGGTGATTACGCCATCAGCGAACGTTTCCGGATGAGTCTGAACTATATTTTTCAACAGATTCGTTATCCGGAGGACCCGGCATCGGACAGCGACAGCCACTATGTAATGCTCGGCTACAGCTATGAACTGAGCGAACGTCTGCAGGGGCTGATCAATTTCAATTACAGCCACAGCGAGTTTGACGGGTCGCGCCTTGACAACGGGGCGCTCGAAGGGGGACTGGCCTATGCCTTTTCCGAACGCTGGAACCTGCAGGCGCTGCTCGGGGTGCGCCATACCCGTTCCCGTTACGAAGAACTGGTGCCGGTAGTGGTCTTTCCCTTTATTTTTTGGGTAAAACAGGACGCCGAGTCCACCGACGAGGGGTGGACCGCTCAGCTGAGCAGTTCCTGGCGAGATGAGCAGAGCCGGGTGGCGGTCTCCCTGCAACGGGAGGTGCGACTGGCTAGTGGGCGTAGCGGCTCCACCGAACTTACCGCCTTGATAGGTACGGCCAGCCACCGTTTGACTGATCGGCTGAGTCTGACCTTAAGCGGCGGCTATTATATCAACCAGGCCGACTCCAACGAGTTCGCCGGGGAAGCCACCGACGAACGGACTCTGCGCCTGACTCCGGGGTTGAGCTACCGCTGGGACGAGGATTTGAGCGTCAGTTTAGGCTATAGCTACACCCGGTTGGATGACCGGGAAGACGATGAAGTGACCAGTCGCAATCTGGTCTTCATCCGCATCGATTATCGTTATCCGTGGGAGTTCTGAGGATGTTTGCCAACGCGGATGATTCAGTTAGAGAGGGCAGGTATGCAACAAAATAATTTCTCCGTTCAGGATCTCTGGACTATTTTTCGCCGTCGCATGTGGGCTTTCCTGCTTCCGGTCGGGCTGCTGATCTCGGTGGCTGTAGGCCTCGCTTTGTTGCTGCCGCCGGTCTACAAATCGAGCTCCACGATTCTGATCGAAGAACAGGAAATTCCGCGGGATTATGTTTTGACTACGGTGACCGGTTTCGCCGAGCAGCGGCTGCAGTCCATTACCCAGCGCATCATGAGTGCCACCCGTTTGCTCGAGATCATCAATCAGCACGGACTATATGCCGATAAACGTCAGAAATGGACCAGCGAAGAGACCGTGGAGCAGATGCGCGAGGACATCAATTTCGAAACCATCAGTTCGGACGTCATCGACCCGCGCACCGGCCGGCCGACCGCAGCGACCATCGCCTTTCAGCTCTCCTATCGGGCGGGGAGTCCTCGGGTCGCTCAACGGATCGCCAACGTTTTGACCTCTCTCTATCTGGAGGAAAATCTCAAGGTCCGCCAACAGCAGACCGAAGGGGCCTCTCAGTTTCTGGAAGAGGAAATGCAGTCCCTCAAGGAACAGCTGGAGGAGAGCGATCGCAAGATCGCCCTTTTTAAGCAGAAGCATCTCGACAATTTGCCGGAGTTGGTCGATTTCAACCTGCAGTCCCTGGAACGTACCGAGCGGGATCTGGAACAGCTGCAAATTCAGCTGCGTATGTTGCGGGAGAGGGAGAGCTATTTGCAGAGCCAGTTGGCCACCATCCCCACAGATGAACAGAGCCAGGATCGCCAGCGCCTGGCGGCACTGCGCGTGGAGCTGACCAACCTGCTGGCCCGGGTGAGCGAAGCCTATCCCGATGTGCCGAAACTGAGGGCGGAAATCGCCGAGATTGAAGGACGCCTCGAGGCTTCGAGCAGCGATGCTGCCCTTGCCGACAAACCCGACAATCCAGGCTATGTCACTCTGGCGGCCCAGCTGGCCAGTACTCAATCGGAAATCGGCTCGATCAACGAACAGATCCAGGCGGTGTACCGCAAGCGCGACGATTTTCAGCGGCGCATCGAAGGGGCACCGCGGGTTGAAGAGGTCTACAAGGTGCTGCTCGCCGAACGCAACAACATTCAGCACAAGTTCGACGAACTGTCCAACAAGTACATGGAGGCGCGCCTGGCCCAGGGGTTGGAACAGGACCAGATGGGCGAGCGCTTCACCCTTATCGAATCGGCCATGTTGCCGGAAAAGCCGGTCAGCCCCAATCGTCCGGCGATCATCCTGATTGGCCTGATTCTCGGTCTGGGGACCGGCGCCGGCCTGCTGTGTCTGATCGAGTACAGCGACCACTCGGTGCGAACCACCGAAGAACTGTCCCGGGTGCTGCCCTTACCGGTGCTGGCCGGCATACCGGAGATCGTCACCGCAAGTCAGCTGGAGGCTGTCCGGCGACGGCGTCGTTTAGTGCAGGTCGGGCTGGTGGCTCTGATGGTTTGCGGTGTGATCGTCTTTCATTTTTTCATCATGGACCTTGACGTGTTCTGGGCCAAATTGAGCCGGCGCTTGGCGTAGTAAAGATGTGGCGGTCGCTTGGTACCGGTCACCTTCAAATGTAATGAATCGATTGGAGAAAAAAATGCCCGAACTGCAGCAGCCTTCCGCCACCCAGAAGAGTGGCTGGGTTTCACCCAACTACAACCGTTCGCGTAACGTGACCATCGATGAGCATCAAGCCGTGGAGAACCGCTGCGTGGCGCTGCGCTCGGAACTGCCGGAGGTAGAACACTATCGTATTCTTCGCACCCAGATTCTGCAGCGCACTCGGGAGAACGGGGGCAGCACAATCATGATCACCAGCCCGCGAACCGGCGACGGCAAGACCCTGACAGCCATCAACCTTGCGCTGAGCTTCGCCCGCGAGTTCAAGAAGACCGCACTGCTGGTCGACTGCGATTTGAGAAAACAGCAGATCCAGCATTGTCTCGGCATCAGCGGCGGCAAAGGGCTTGTTGACTATTTGCTCGATGATTGCCCGGTGGCTGATCTAATGGTCTGGCCGGGCATTGAGAAATTGACTCTCATCTCCGGCGGTCGCACCATCGGAGAGAGCACTGAGCTGCTCGGGTCGCCCCGCATGCAGGAATTGGTCGCCGAGATGAAGAGCCGCTACCCGGACCGCTACGTCTTCTTCGATGTGCCGGCGGTGCTCGACGGTGCCGACGCCCTGGCTTTCGCGCCGCTGGTTGACCATATTCTGCTCACTGTGCGAGCAGGGGTGACCGCCAGGGAGGATATTCGAAGGGCGGCTTCGCTGCTGCCTCAGGAAAAGCTGCTCGGCCTAGTGTTGAACGGAGAACAGAAGGAGTAGTAGGAAGTTTTTAAGGGCTTTTTAGAACGATGGCGGGAGGGCTTAAAACCCGGCGGCCTGCTCCGAAAGGATCAGGCCGCCAAGCGTAGGGATGCAAGATTCGGCAATTCATGTTCGTCTCAGGTCCAGGTCTTCGTTTTTAGGAAAGCGAAGATCTTTTTATTTTCTTAGAATCCTGTCGCTGCATAACGACGGTTTCGACCAGCGCCCAGGTGGACTATTTAACCGGTCCGGTGAAAATCCATTCGTTGTTTTGGACCGCTCGGTGGCAATTGATGCAGCCATCGACCTTGCCTTCAGCAAGGATGGTCTTGTCCGGCGCATATTTGAGCCAGAACCAGTCACCACCTTCGGGGTTATAGCCGGTCCGGCGATACATCACCGTAACCGCTGCCAGGGTTTTTTCAGGAGAATAGTTCTCTTTGACCAGGATAGCCCCGTCGGGTAAGCTACCACTTTGACTTTGCAACGCAGCAAGTACGTCGGGGCTTACATAGGTTGTGAGATAGGCTCCATGAGGGTGCTGCCCCTTGTAAAGGGCTTCTTTGCCGGGGAACATGGGCCATTTCTGGTAGTCCTGGGTTGCGGTGATGAACTCGACCAGGGTCCTGCCGTCGGTGTCCGGAAGGGCAGTTGTTTGTTGCTCCGCCGGTTGTTCAGCCGGGGGTTCTTTTTGCTGACGGCATCCACCTAAAGGGCTCAGACAGAGCAGCAGAGTGCAGACTGCGAGTAATCTGGTCATGGCCTTTCTCCTCTGTTGGGCGATTCAAAAAAATGGCTGAAAACTTGGATGAAGTCTAACAAAGCGATATAATTATTCAAGTTGTCAAAATAATGGCACTCTGGGTCTGCCAAGGTCGGTCAACAAGACTGCCTGCCGCCTTTTAATCGGCATGGCAAGCTCCGGCGTTGGCTCGCATAGTGCATGAAACAGAATTCTATTTTTTATTAAATAGAATCCTATTTTTTATAATGATTATTACTACGTAGAAAGACCAGGATCTCATTGATGACACTATTTCGACTCCCTCGGTTTATGCTTCGTTCCTTAATCTCTCTGCTTGCCTGCCTGCTTTTGCTGGGGGTCGGTGCAAGTTCCGCAACCGTCTCCCGCGATGATGAAGCGTTTGAGGTCAATCGGCAGCGGCTTCTCGCCTACCTGCTGTCTCAGCAGCTGACCCAAAATCACTATCGCGACCAGGCTTTGGATGATCTGTTCTCTGCAGCGACTTTCAACCTTTATCTTAAGCAGCTCGACAGTCAGAAACGATTTCTGCTGCAGGACGATGTCAAGCGACTGCGCATTTTTGAGCAGCAGATCGACGATGAGATGCTGAGCGGTTATCTGCAGTTTCCGATAGTTTGTGCGGCTCTCCACCGGCAGCGTATCGACGATGCCGAAAACATGATTCACCAGATAATGGCCAAGGGATTTGAATTCCAGCGCAATGAAACCCTCCAGACCGATCCCGATAAGCTCTATTACTGTCATTCCATTGAAGAATTGCGCGAGCGTTGGCGCAAGACTTTGAAATATCAAGTGCTCAACCGGTACCTGGAATTATTGGAAGAGCAGGATGGTATTGTGTCAACGACGGCCGACATGCCGGCTGATTATCGGATGGATGACCAGTTGCTCGTTGAGGCTAAGGAGAAAGTTCTCAAGTCGATGGATCAGTTGCTGTCGCGCTTGAGAAAAATTACGGATCGTGAATATGTCGATCGGTATTTCGATGCCGTCTGTCGCGCTTTCGATCCGCACACCAATTATCTCGCACCGGCCGAAGAGGAAGAGTTTGAAATCAGTATGAAGGGTTCGCTCGAAGGGATCGGCGCGACTCTGCAGCAGGTGGATGGATTCATCAAGGTGGTAAGTATTGTCCCTGGCAGCCCTGCGTCCCGCCAGGGACAACTGCAGGCCGAAGACATTATTCTGAAAGTTGCCCAGGGTGGCAGCGAGCCCGTCGATATCGTTGACGCCCGGCTGCAGGACGCGGTGCGTCTCATACGGGGGAAAAAGGGCACCGAAGTAAGATTGACGGTGCGCAAGCCCGGGGGGATGCAGCAGGTGATTCCTATCGTGCGGGACGTGGTGCAGATTCAGGAATCCTTTGTCCGGTCGACATTGCTCACCGGTCCGGCCGATCGTGGCGGGAACTTCGGTTACATTCGGATACCGACTTTTTATCGGGACTTTTTTGCCGACGGTAAGGATGGAACACCGCGTAACTGTACCGACGACGTCCAGGCGGCTTTGCGGAAACTTAGCGCGCAACAGATCGACGGCCTGGTTCTTGACCTGCGCAACAATGGCGGTGGCGCCCTGACCGACGCTGTGCAGATAGCCGGGCTATTCATCAAACAGGGGCCGGTGGTGCAGATTAAAGACAGCAGCGGCCAGGTAACGGTGCTGGCCGACAAAGATCCTGGCGTGGCTTTTGACGGGCCGCTGGTTGTGCTTGTGAACCGTTTCAGCGCATCGGCCTCGGAAATTCTAGCGGCTGCCCTCCAGGACTATCGCCGGGCTCTGGTGGTTGGTGATCACGCCACCCATGGCAAGGGGACCGTGCAGACCGTTCTCAACCTCGACCGGGCATTGCTGCCGGAAAGTGGAAATCCGTACCGGCCGCTGGGTGCCATGAAATTGACATTGCAGAAGTTCTACCGCGTCAGTGGCGGTTCTACACAAGTACAGGGTGTCGAGCCGGATCTGTTTTTGCCCGACCCCCTGCCTTTGGTGCAGAGCGGCGAACGCTATGCTGAATATGCTCTGCCGTGGGATACCATTTCTGCGGCAACTTATACTCCCTGGCAGTCAGGAAACTTCGATCTGAAAGCGCTGCGAGATGCCAGTCAAAAACGGGTGGTTGCCTCCGCCCGTTTCCAGGTTCTGGAGAACATGCGAAAGCGCAGCCAGGAAAGGGGCGGAAACACCGAGCGCCCCCTCAATCTGGCGGATCTGTGGCAGGAGCTGAATGCCGCCAAGGCTGCTCAAAAGGCGGATTCGTCGGTTCTGGAAACGAATGAATCGGTTTCAGGTAAGGTCGACAGCAATGACTGGTTGAAGCAGGTCGAAAAGGATCTTTTTGTTGGCGAGGCACTGCAGATTCTGGCTGATCTGAATCATATGAAAGTGCTTGGCATAGGGGAGGCGCGTTCGGCAGAACTAGCCCGGTGATTTGAATTGTGAGGCCGATAGGATTTTTTTCGTTAGAGAAATTCTTTGATATGGTTCCATGGTTCGCGACCTGTGATATTATTGCAAATGTTGTTCGCCTTTGCAGTCAACCTTCTGCTGATAGTTTTTAAAAGGCATGAATGTTGCTGGGACTTCAAACAGCATTTCGCCTCGGAAACTTTGTCCCGGCTACGGTGAGGTAAATTATCCAATCTGGTATTAGAGCGATTGATCTGTCGAATGATGATGAAGGAGTCTATTGATGAAAAAGACCTTTTTGCTGATGGTGGGTGTCGTTGTGCTGTTGATGTCGGGTTGTTGTGCTTGCAACAGGGCGGATTGGCCGGAAC